>Ga0163163_10001736_pt1 | contig 18364 bp, 14 predicted proteins | sample S65metaG_FD_119766 | JGI IMG/M metagenome (GOLD analysis project Ga0163163, IMG submission 119766) | Switchgrass rhizosphere microbial communities from Kellogg Biological Station, Michigan, USA - S6-5 metaG | ecosystem: Host-associated > Plants > Roots > Rhizosphere > Soil | place: USA... | reverse complement strand
GCGGTTTCCAGCGATGGGAAAAAGAAGAGGTTGTATGTTGACGCTTCGGATAGCGCATGGTCTACAACTGACGCTACACTGGCCTGCTCCCGAGGTTCTTTGCGTATCGTGGAGGTTGAGTCCATGACCCTGGAAAAGCTATTTCACCATCATGAAATCCAGTACTGCCGCTTGCTGAAAATCGAGACCCGAGGGGGAGTCTGGGACATTTTGAAAGGATTCGATCGGAGCGACTGCGTCGATCTCCTTTGCGGAGAGGTTGATTCCGAGGAATGTAGCCGGGCGAAATTGGAATTGGCCAGTTGGAGAATTGCGCGCCAGCATTTTTGGAGGATCCGGGGAGGACAAGCCGCTGCAAACACTATGTCCTGGTTACAGCAGATCCCGAATCGATGCGAAATCCTTCCCTCGGAGTCAAAGTCGTTCGCGCGTGCCTCTGGAGGCTTATCTCGCGTCTGATGCCTTCATTGCCCATCCCATCGCGAAAACGTTCGTTCCCAAGTTTTAAAGAACAGCCCGCCAATCAGCAGCGCGACACCGAGGGAAACCAAATAGCTCACTCCAAATTCAAGTGGGGCGCTACGCACAATTACTAAGAACGCAAGCGCATAAATCGCAATCAGAATAAAAGGCACGATGATGAGACACGGCCAGCGCGTCGAAAAGACGGGCGGATCCCTGAATTCAAGAGGCACAATCGCGAATAGTAAGTTGCGGCTGGCAAATGGATCGATGAGGTCCAATGGATCGCGTCAATATAGCTTATACAATCCGGTCTTATTGAAGATGGGATGTTTGGCTGGTGTTTGGGATTAGGGTCTATTCCCATAACTCCGATTGAACACACCGAAGAGAAGTAAGACGAGGAAATCTTTAACGATCATTTCCCCGTCTTCATTTCTTGCTCAGATCCCTCATCGCTGTCGGATTCTGGAGTCTCTTCCCGCTCTTGCTGTGAATCACGCGCTGCGATGGATAAATGCTTCGATGCCCCGATAGCAGATATGCGAGCACGCACACAATCACGACGTGGGGAAACATCGGAGCTCCGAGCAGCTCCATCGCCATGATCGAAAGTGCAAGAGGCGTGTTCGCGGACGCCGCAAATACTGCCGCCAGGCCGATGCCGGCCCCCAAATCCAAAGGCACACCAAGCAAACGCGCCATCACATTTCCCAACGCTGCTCCGATAAAGAATAGTGGTGTCACTTCTCCACCGAGATATCCGGCGCCAATTGTCACCGCAGTGAAGACCAGCTTCGCCGCAAAGGCATATATCGGCAATTGCGGATCGTGAAAGGCGCGCAGGATTCCCGGTACACCCAATCCGAGATAGTCGCTGGTTCCGACAAGCTTCCAGAGGGCAATCAGAAGTATTCCGCCGATAAACATGCGAATCGGAAGTCGGACGGAATTCTTTTCAAAGATCTTCTTGATCCGGTGTGTGAGTTCGATAAACCCAATGGATGTTGCCGCCATCGCGATGGCGAACAGCAGCCATTTGAGAAGCAGCAGTAGTGTCAAGTCGAGATGCATTGGGGTTGGAAAGACGGTGCGGTGGATACCGAGTGCGCGCGTCGTCATATCCCCAATGACCGATGCCACAAGCGCAGGCACCAGAGCCCCGTAGGTCATGTTGCCCAGCGTGATGAACTCCATGCCAAAAACAGCGCCCGCGATCGGTGTTCCGAAAATCGAGCCGATACCACTGGCGACACCGGCTGCGAGAATCTGGCGCCGCACACTCGACGTCAGCTTCAATCGATGAGACAGCACATCGGCAAGGCTGGCGCCCATCTGCACGGCAACGCCTTCGCGGCCCGCGCTTCCGCCGAACAGGTGAGTCAGAACGCTGCCGATGAGCACCATCGGAGCCATGCGAAGTGGAATCTGAGGGCCCTCGTCATGAATGGTATCGATGATGAGGTTATTGCCGCCTTCGATGGATCGGCCGAATCGTTCGTAAATCCAGCCAATTGCCAGCCCCGCTATGGGAAGCGCGTAGATGATGAATTCGTGACCGTTTCGAAAGTCCGTCGCCCAACCGAGCAAATACAGAAACAGAGCCGATGCCGCGCCGCAAAGCACGCCCACGACGGAACCAATTCCAATCCATTGTCCGAGAGCTTTTAGCCGGTCGAGGCGCGTCATATTCTCAAGTCTCCTTCGAATATGGCGCCGCAATCATTCAGAGGAACTCCTACGGCGCCCGTTCGGGTCTGGTAGGAGTCATTGGCGGTCTGAAATAACCACGGTTATCGGCGGACTCCACCGCCATCACAGTTTGCAGACTGCAGGCTGACGCAAGGCCTGCAATGCTGTCAAGTCCTGTAGCGTTTACGTTGCCGAAGAAACGAAACATTTTTCACCCCTCACCCGGCGCGCCTTCTCTCGATATCCCACCCTCTCCCTTCGAGCGAACTTTTCTAGAAATATCTTCCGCTCTGATGCAAAACTGTATTTGGTAGGATGCATTGGAGGAGATATAGAAATGCGAGTGTGGTTAGTCTCGATCGCGGTTTCCGCGTTATTGCTCGGATCGGTTCTCGCACAGACAAAGACAACGAATGTGTACAGCGAAACTACTGCAGGCAAGCTCAACCCCGCGGTGGCTGGCGCACTGCCGCGCGTCTATGTCCCTCACGTGAAGTCCGGTGACGTTTACGTTATCGATCCAGCAACATTCCAGGTCGTCGATAAATTCACGGTGGGCGGAAACCCGCAGCACATCATACCTTCATGGGACATGAAAACATTGTGGGTTGCCGGCAGCGCCGAACGGAAACTCTCCGGCATGGTCATTCCCATTGATCCAAAGACGGCAAAGCCGGGCGCCATCATCAAGGTCGAGGACGCATACAATATGTACTTCACACCCGATGGCAGTTCCGCGATTGTTGTTGCCGAAGCGCTGAAGCGGCTTGAGTTTCGCGACCCCCACACCATGAAGCTTCAATACAATATTCCTACTCCCGAGTGCACCGGAGTCAATCACGCGGATTTCTCAGCTGATGGAAGCTTTGCGATCTTCACATGCGAGTTCGGCGGAGGAAAGCTGGCGAAAATCGATCTCGTGCAGCGCAAGGTGACGGGGTATTTGAAGCTGGCACAGGCAAATGACCCTGCGCCACACAACATGCCGCAGGACATTCGCAGCTCGCCCGACGGCTCCGTCTTCTTTGTCGCCGACATGGAGGCCGATGGCGTGCACATTATCGATGCGGCGTCGTTCAAGCTCATCGGATTTATTCCAACGGGAAGGGGCGCACATGGGCTGTATCCGAGCCGCGACGGGAAGAAACTCTACGTTACCAATCGCGGCACGCACATGGGAGAAACCAAACCCAAGGGCATGGGCAGCATCTCGGTCATCGATTTCGCAACACGGAAGGTTGAAACAAACTGGCCCATTCCCGGCGGAGGCAGTCCCGATATGGGCAATGTGAGCGCAGACGGCAAGTATCTCTGGGTTTCCGGCCGTTTCGACAAGTGCGTTTATGCCATCGATACGACGACGGGTGCTGTCAAAACCATTCCCGTCGGAACCGAGCCCCACGGACTAACGGTCTGGCCTCAGCCGGGGCGGTACTCTCTCGGCCACACCGGGGTGTTCCGTTAAGGGCACGTACCGAAGGCGGGGAATCGGGAAATCGAAAATTTCGAAATCGCACGAATCCTGAATTTCCAATCCGAAATTTAATAACCGAAATCCGAAGGCAGCGCGTCCGTCGGAACGTCCAACTTTAAATTTCGGATTGGAAATTCAGGATTCGTGCGATTTCGAGATCGTCCGTTTTCACAATTCCCCGACTTCCTCCCCACGCCCCCAAGATTAACTAAATCCTAATGGCTTCCTTATGACTTCCTTATGCCCGAACTCCTAGGCTGGGTAAGGTCCGGTCATGCAGAAAGCGCATCCCACATCGACAGTTCCATTTCAGACCGTCTCTGACGGATCGAAATCCTGTCGAATTCAGCTCTTTAATCCCGAGACCCGGCAGCAGCCGGGACGGCTTCGCATTCACGTGCTGTTTACGAATCCAGGCGACACACGGGCAGCGCTGAATGCAGCCATTGAAATGGCCTGCGAACTGGAATCCGAAATTGCCCTGATCGTCACGCAGATTGTTCCTTTTCCTCTGCCGCTGGACGATCCACCGGTGCCGCTGGATTTTGCAAGCGAACAGATCCGCCGGCTGGCCGAGTCCGTGAGCTCGGGCCTCACCGAACTGCAGGGCTACATCTACTTCTGCCGAAATCCCATTGAAACGCTCCTTCGGGAACTTCCGGCGCGTTCCCTGATCGTCATTGGAGTACGGCCGCGCTGGCCTTTTGGTAAATCGAAACGCCTGGCCCGGGCACTTCGACGCAGCGGGCACGAAGTCATATTGGCAAATCACGAGTAAGGAGAAATTCTTGTCTACAGTAAACAGGGCAGCGGGAACCAAGGTCGTTGTAGCCAGCACCGTCATGCTCTCGTTCATTTCCTTTTGGCATGCGGCGTCAATCGTGCTGAACGATCTCGGCTCATCGGTCTACTACGCCGGAGGTATCGCGGAAGAAGCCATCGGCAAGAGCGCACCGTGGTTCATTCTGGGAGTCATGCTGTTCAGCTTTGCCGTTCGCTCGGTATACATGGAAAGCAGCAGCATGTTTGTCCGTGGCGGTGTTTATGTCGTCGTGCGCGATGCGATGGGCCCGTTCGTCGCCCGCCTCTCGGTTTCCGCACTGTTATTTGACTACATACTCACCGGACCCATCAGCGGCGTCAGCGCGGGCCAGTATCTCGGGCGGCTTCTCAATGACGCATCCAGCCACTTCGTCGGATCCACCTATCAGGTCCCGCCCAATCTTTTCGCCGCAACGTTTGCGGTTCTGGTGACGGTGTATTTCTGGTGGTGCAATATCAAAGGCCTTCCCGAATCCAGTCACAAGGCGCTGCGCATCATGCAGATCACGACATTCATGGTGGTGACGTTCCTGGTGTGGTGCACGTTGACACTGATCGTACGCGGCGGACCCGCCCAGATGCCTCCAGCACCGATTCCGTCGAACCTGACCTTCAGCAAAGAAGGGCTGGGCTGGTTCGCCACTGTCTCATGGCTGAAGACTTTACCCAGCATTGCGTCCGTCGCCATGATGATTGCGATCGGACATTCCCTGCTCTCCATGAGCGGATTTGAAACCCTGGCGCAGGTCTATAGGGAGATCGCCGCTCCCAAACTGAAAAACCTGAAGATCACCGGAAACATCGTGTGCACCTACGCCCTGGTCTGCACGGGCGGCATCACCTTCCTTGCAGCGATGATCATTCCGGATGCGATCCGATTGAACTACATCGAGAACCTGCTGGGCGGACTCGCCATGAATCTGGCCGGGCCGCTGCTTCTGCGATTGGTCTTCCATACTTTTGTGGTTGTCGTGGGTGTAATGATCCTTTCGGGCGCCGTGAACACGTCAATCATCGGCGCCAACGGCGTGATGAATCGCGTAGCGGAAGATGGTGTTCTGCATCCCACTTTTCAGAAACCGCATCGCCGCTTCGGGACAACCTATCGCATTATCGGCCTGATCGCTGCTCTGCAGGTGATCACCATCGTGTTGAGCCGCGGTCAGATCTATTTTCTTGGGGAGGCCTACGCGTTCGGAATCGTATGGAGCTTCTTCCTGAAGGCGTTGAGCGTCCTGGTGCTGCGTTTTCAACGCCACGATCAGGAGTACAAAACTCCGCTGAACTTCAGAATTGGCGGCGTGGAAATACCGCTCGGTCTCATGGGAATTACTGCAACGCTGTTCTTCGTGGCCATGGCCAATCTCTTCTCAAAGAGAGTTGCGACGATTTCAGGACTTTCGTTCATGCTGGTACTGTTCGCGATTTTCACGATCTCGGAGCGCATCGGACGCAAGCAGAAGCACAGCGGCCTCGAACAGTTCAACCTCGACCTGCAGCCGGACATCTCCAACGTATCCACCGGTTCACGGCCGGGTTGCGTTCTTGTTGCAGTGCGGGATTACACTCGCATGACGCATCTCCAGACGGCCCTGCGGAAGACCAACACCCACAAGCACGACGTTGTGGTCATGACGACTCGCAGTGTTTCGTCCCGAACCGGAGAAACGGACCTGAACAAGGAGCAGCTCTTTACGACTTACGAGCAGGAGCTCTTCAGTCGCGTGGTTACGGTAGCGGAAAAGGAAGGCAAGCCGGTAGAGCTGCTGGTTGTTCCGAATATCAATCCATTTGATGCTCTGGTTCAAACTGCAGCCAGGCTCGAAGCATCACGTCTGGTAACCGGCGTCTCTGCCCGCATGGACTCTCAGGAACTGGCGAGACAGATCGGGCAGTCCTGGGAACGCCTGCCGGAACCGCGTCATCCATTTTCACTGGAAATCATTTCGCCGGACAGGCCTTCAGTGTTCGTCAATCTCGGTCCGCACCCGCCGCGCCTGTGGCCGGAAGATATCGACGTAGTCCACAACCTGTGGCTGGAATTGAGTGACGAGTTTGGATCCAAAATCCATCACCGGGATGTCATCGGAGTTGCGCTGCGACGCATGGTTCGCGAGCTCCAGGGGAACGAGCGGGCGAGCGTCATTGCGGATGCAGCGGAAGAAGTTCAGCACCGCAAGGTTGTCGTTGAAGACGTCGATAGCGAAGAGGAGCCCGCGGCGAAGAGCTGATGCCGGGGATCTGATCCATGTTCAATTCTCAATGTTCAATTCTCATCCGAGACGAAGGAAACTCCTGCCCCTTCCATTCGGATGAGAATTGAACATGGATCAGATCCCCATTCCCCCTACGTCAGTTCCGTCGGCGCTTCCGTCCGGTGCTCCGCCGCCACGCGATGGTTGTCCAGTTCCTTCATGATGTCCGCGACTACTTCGTCGCGTTCCGCATTGTTGAGCTGGTCCCGCATGCGGCGTAAGGCAACACCGACGATATCGCGATGGTGCAACTTTGAACCCAGGCCCTTTTCGGATACGTCGAGCCACATTTCATGGACGAGATCGACATCCTCCGGCCACAACCGCGGCGGATGCGGTCCCAGATTCACGAAAATCGACGGCCGTCCCGGCGATGTAATCTCGAGTGAAAAGGCATGTCGAGGATTTGGCAATCTCTCCCATGCCTGACCGATTTGGCGAGCCAGTTCGTCCGAATCCATTTTTGCCGACACGCCGGTGACCAGCCGTGCAGCCTGAAGTTTGGCTGCGGTCTGTACCATGGCATCAAAAGGGTTCACACCCGGAACAACCAGCAAGTCGACGGTTTTCCCTTCCTTTTCCGCCATTGTGACGACACGCGTGAATAGCTCCTTCTCGTAATCGGTGAACAGCTGATTCTCGCCCAGGTCATATTCCGCCGCGCCTGCAGTTACTGGACGTACCGTAACGACGACGATGTCATGCCTCCGGAGATTCGTCTTCTGCAGCGCACTGTGCAGATGCTCCATGTGGTTGTAGTCGCGGACCGACACCAGGATGCACGCCGGCCGCGCATGAACGACGCTTGCGGCGATCTCCGGCTGAATCTCGAGATTGAATTCCTCGAGACCTTTCTTTTCCGCGTGCAGTCGCTTCGCATTGATCCTTCCGGAGATGGTGAAGATGATGAACATCGTCAGCGTGAATCCGATTCCCGATATCGTTGCAATCTGCTTGGTGAACAGATTGGCCAGAGCCACAAAGAGCAGCGTGAGCGTTGTAATGGCCAGGCCGATCGGGTATTCGCGGCCGCCGATCCTGAGATTCCACGGCGTCTTGTATTCCTGATCGTGCCGCTTGAATCGAAGCACCAGCACGCCAAGCGCTTTCAGGAAGAAACTCCAGACCACGCCGAATGCATACGCTTCACCGAGCAGAATCACATTCCCCCGGCTGGCAAGAACGGTAGCGAGCTGAAGAATCGTAATCAGATTGATGAGCCGATATGTCGTCCCGAATTTCTTGTGCGGCTTTTTGAACCAGGGTGTCAGGACGTGATCTTCCGCCACTCGATTCAGCACGCCGTTGGCGCCGATGATGGACGTGTTTACTGCGCCCGACAGAATCAGGACGCCGACGACAACGACAAAGATATGGAATGCCAGACGAAGCAGCAGCGGGCCTGTGAGATACATGGCGAGTCCGCCAAGAAGGTTGTCGGCGTACTGCAATCGCTGTACGTCTGGAATAATCATGCCTGCCAGAAGTGTGATCACACCCGTCGACACCACGGCGAAGATGCAGACGATATTTCCCGTGATTTTCAGGTTCTTCAGTTTCGGAGTTTCGATTTCACGATACACCTGCGCCAGCGTCTCAAATCCGCTCATGGCAAGAAATGAATGTCCGAATGCAATGACGATGGCGAACACGGAAATTTGCAGGAATGCAGTTCCCTCCAGCCATCCCGAACTCTCGTGAGTGAAATGCAGGTTGGCCACCGTGGGGGCCGGCGGAATCTGCGCAGGCCCCTTCATCACCAGGGTAACGGTGCACCAGACCAGGAACATCACCACCATGACGGTCGTGATCTGCATGATGCGCAGCGCCTTGCCGCTCGATTCATGCATCCCCTTCGTGTTGTTCCACCAGAAGTAGATCGTGACCGCCAGGCCGAAGAACATCGCGAACTGTGCGGGGTCCATCGGATTCTGAATTTTGGCGTATTCGGCAAGCTCCGTCAGCAGGTGACCGAGATAGAGTCCCGCGCTGACCGAGGAGATCGGACCTGTCAGGATGTAGTCGAAGATCAGCGCCGATACGGATAGGCGGGCCATGAATGGGCCCATCGCGTCTCGAACCACAACGTAGACGCCGCCGCGCACATACATGCTGCAGCTTTCCATGTAGACGGAACGCACGGCGAAGCTGAACAGCATGACACCGAGAATGAACCAGGGAGCGCTTTTACCAATCGCCTGTTCGGCAATTCCACCGACGTAAAAAGCGGATGAGGCCAGATCGCTGAGGACAATTGCCGCTCCTCTCCAAAAGGAAATGAACGACAGCATGACGGTGCTGGCAATGACGATCTTCGTTGCCGACGACCGTTCGGTCTTGGACAATGGGCAGTCTCCTTCTCGTGCGGTTGCGATGCACGCTTTCGTTTGCGCCTACGGGGTTAGCTGACGGACTCGGGCTCGAAAGTGCCCTGTGAAAGATTTCTTTCACTACGCCCCGGAATCTGGGTCCCCCGCCTCGGCAGAGTTCGGCATTAAGAAACCATAAAGTTGTTATTCGACACCCATCCATCGGACCTGTCAAGACCCAGAACTGAGAGTCGTCGGTCCAGTTGAATTTGAAAGCTGCCATGGTCCGTAACTGCCGGATTGTGCGCGGTCACAGACCGCGCCTTCAGCACCTGGGTCGACCTCGACGCCCGGAAACGTTTTTTTCGTGCGCGCTTCGCGCGATACCGGACTAAATTGACAGCATGACCCTGAAGGTTGTCCGCGTCCTGTCCGGCCTGCTGTTTATCGCGGCGATGACCTTCATTCTTGAGCGGATACCGGTGAACCCGACAACGGCAGGATTCGCATATCTGATCACGATTCTCCTGGTCGCCGCGCGTTGGGGCCTGCCGGAATCCGTCACCGCTTCGGCCGCAGCCGCATTTTGCCTGAACTATTTCTTTCTGCCGCCCGTAAGAACGCTGAATATCGCCGATACGCACAACTGGGTCGCGTTGTCTGCATTCCTGGTGACATCGCTGGTGGCCAGCCAGCTGTCGGAAGTTGCCCGCCGGCGAAATTCAATGCTGCATCAACGTCAATTAGAGATGGAAAGGCTGTACGCATTGAGCCGGGGAATCATGGTTATCGACCGTGAAAAACCGGCAGGTGTGCAGATCGCGGCGGAAATCGTACGGATCTACGATTTGATCTCAGTCACCATCTACGATCAAGCGGATGACCAGTCGTGGTCTGCCGGAACTGCCGGCGGTACTGCCACGATCGATACTCTCCGAGAACTTGCAGTTCGAGGCGAAACTGTGGAAGACCCGACGGCAAATTCTTACCTGGCGCCGGTCACGCTGGCAGGCCGCGTCATTGGTGCGGTGGCCATTGAAGGCGGAGTGGCTACCGAAGAGAGACTGGTCGCGGGCGGCGGCACCGGGCTACTTTCCAAATCGGCATTGCACGCCATTACCAATCTGATTGCCGTTGGCATGGAAAAAGCCCGGACTCAGGAACTGGTCAGCCGGGCAGAAGCCGCACGTCAGAGTGAACAGTTCAAATCCACACTGCTGGATGCCGTTGCCCATGAATTCAAGACCCCGCTCACGTCGATCAAAGCTGCAGCTTCAACGATCCTGACGTCGCCGGCGCTGACAAACGACCAAAGAAACGAACTCCTGAGCATCATTGATCAGGAAAGCGAACGATTGTCGGCGCTGGTCTCGGAAGCGATTCATCTGGCCCGTGTCGAGTCGGGCCGGCTTCATCTTTCAAGGACCATGCGAGACGTTGTCGAGCTGGTTCAGGAAGCTTTAAAGCAATCCTCGCCGATCATGAATGAAAGACCGGTTGAAACGGTATTTGCCCCGTCGCTTCCGATGGTGCATGTCGATGCCGAGTTGTGTGTCGTTATGTTGAAGCAACTCCTGGATAATGCGACGAAATATTCGCCGGCAGGATCTCCAATTCGCATCTCTGTCGAAGCTTCAACGGATTCGGTTCGCGTAAGCGTCCACAATCAGGGCCTGGGGCTGACGGAGAGTGAACGCCGCATGGTTTTTGAACGGTTCTACCGCACGCCAGGAGCGCGGCAGAACGCCCCGGGCACCGGAATGGGACTCGCAATCGTCCAGGACATCGTGCGCGCGCACGGAGGGCACGTCGATGTGGACAGTGAACCGGGCGTCGGTACGGAATTCACCATCCGTCTGCCGCTCGCAAAAGGAGAACGCAATTGAGCAGTGCCCGAATACTTATCGTTGATGACGATCCCCAGATCCGACGCGTGATGCGCACAACTCTCATCGCCCAGGGCTTCGAAGTAGCCGACGCGAAGTCCGGCGAAGAGGCCATCGAGAAGTTCCGCGAAAACAAGTACGACCTCATCCTGCTCGACATGAACATGGGCGGCATGGACGGGATCGAAACCTGCCGCGAAATTCGTTCCGGATCCGATGTTGGGATTGTCATGCTCACCGTTCGTGATGCGGAGAAGGACAAGATCGCGGCACTGGACGCGGGCGCGGACGACTATGTGACGAAGCCTTTCTCGGCGCCGGAGCTGATGGCCAGAGTCCGCGCTGCCCTTCGCCGGTTGCCCAATGGTCCGGAAAATGGTCCGCAGGTAATCAAAGCCGGCGATTTTGATATCGATCTTCAGACTCGCCGTGTTCACGCGCACGGTAAGGAAATCCGCCTGACTCCGAAGGAGTTCGAACTGCTGCGGTATCTGGTATCGCATCCCAACATTCCGGTTCCACACATGAAATTGCTCCAGGTCGTGTGGGGCCCGGACTATGGCGAGGAAGTGGAATACCTGCGCGTGTTTATCAACCAGCTGCGGAAGAAGATTGAACTGGATTCTTCCAATCCCCAATTCCTGCTGACGGAACCCTGGATCGGTTACCGGTTCAAGTTGTGAGCGCGAAACGAATCGTCTGCCTGACGGAAGAAACAACGGAAACGCTGTACCTGCTGGGTGAACAGGATCGAATCGTAGGCATCTCCGGGTACACGGTCCGTCCACCAGAAGCCCGGAGTAAACCGAAGGTTTCCGCATTCATCAACGCGAAGTTCGACAAAATTCTCGCGCTCGAACCGGATCTCGTGTTGACGTTTTCCGACCTTCAAGCCGATATCGCCGCGGAGTTGATCCGACGGGGGGTCACTGTGCTGGCGTTCAATCAACGGAGCGTGGCCCAGATTCTGGAAATGATCGAAACCCTGGCAAACGTCGTTGGGGTTGCGGAGAAGGGCCGGCAGCTTGTCGCAAAAATGGAATCGGGCATGGAGGCGATCCGAATTTCGGCGTCGCGGTTTCCCATAAGGCCGCGCGTCTTCTTTGAAGAGTGGAATGACCCCCTCATCAGCGGGATCCGGTGGGTTGAAGAACTGATCGAAATTGCCGGCGGAAGCCCTGTCTTCCCGGAATTGCGGTTTCAAAAGAATGCTCCGCAGCGCATCGTCGATCCGACCACCGTCATTCCGAAGGATCCAGAGGTCATCATCGGCTCATGGTGTGGCGTGAAGGTAAACAAGAAAACGATCCGCTCACGTCCCGGCTGGTCCGCAATCTCCGCTGTTAAGAAAGATCACATCTACGAAATCAAATCGACCTACATCCTCCAACCCGGCCCCGCAGCCCTCACCGAAGGCATCATGCAGCTTCATACGATCTTTGCGCATTTCAATGGAATGGAAGTTGATTCGCTCCTCGGACGTCAGTTTGAAACGTAATGGTCGCGGGATTGATGGACGGACAGGCCGGAGTCTCGCAATCGAATTTCAATGCTGTGGGGCTTGCCGTCGCGCGACGACTGGGGCTGTTGGTAGGACAGACCGTATTGCGAGCCGAGGTTGTGGGCAATTTCGCCGAAAAAAGGAACGATATCATCGGCGCTTTGTGGAAACACGATGCCTCCGCCGGAAGCTTCTGCCAGTTGTTCCATGCGAGCGCGCCCGGTTGCGGATCCGCTATCCGAATTGAGGTCGGTATTCAACGCGACGAAATAATACGGAATTCCCCCGGATCGGACGTTGCGTAACAGCTTCTGAAAATCGTCATCCACCTCAGGAGGGTAAAGTCGCATGATCCCGGTGCTGTCGAGGCCGTCGGTCAGAACGACTACACCCTTCCTCGTATTCAGTTTCTTGAGCCTGTTTGCGGACCAGTTTATGGCACCGTAGAAATCTGTAACCTTTCCGATCTTAACAGCGGACAAAACATCGGCCGGTCGGCCCTTTGACAGGTTCCACCAATCGAGACGGAGAGTCGTGCTGCCTGTGAATGTCGCTATCGAAACACTGTCCTGCGGTCTCAGCGCATCGAAAAATCGCTCCAGCGCAGTCTGCAGCAATGGCCACTGATTTTCCGTGCTGGTACTGCGATCGAAGAGAAGCAGAACGCTATACGGTGTCTCGACGGAATAGAATCCAGTGAGTTCCTGAAGCTTGCCGTCTTCGTAGATGCGGAACGCGTCCCTGGGTAAGTTTGTTACAGGCTTTTTTGCGGAATCGGTGACAGTAACGTCGACGAGGATGCTGTTGGAGTCGAGCTTCATCACAAAAGGGGCGTCTTGTGCACAAAGCATTGCCGCAGCAAAAAAGACTCCGACAATTGCCAGCACTCTGATTCCAGGATTCACAGTGGCCATATTTCATCACAAACGAGGCCCTAATTGGGAAACGAGGTGCCTGACACCAATTAAACAGCGCGCAGGAGGCTCTGAGCGAAGGGCCATTCGTCATCGACCCATTGAATTTCGCAGTCAAATCCGGTACGGCGGGCTAGTGCGGCGATGTCTTCGCATCGGAACTTGTAGCTGCTCTCCGTCCATATGGTTTCATCCCGGCGTAGCTTGATCGTGAAATCGTCTCCAATCGAAACCGACTGCCTCACCAACGATCGCAGGTGCATTTCGATCCGATGCGCCTTGTTGTCGTACCGGGCCTCATGCGCAAACTTCGATATATCGAAATTCGCACCCAGTTCGCGATTAATACGCGCAATCAGGTTCAGGTTGAACGCGGCTGTCACGCCGATGGCATCATCGTACGCGGCGATCAATCGCGGAATCTCCTTCTGTAAATCCGTACTCAGGTAGAACGCATCGCCCGGCAGCATGAGTTGCCGAACATCACGGAGAAATTCCTCGGCTCGTTCGGGATTGAAATTGCCCAGCGTGCTTCCCAAAAACAGAACCAGCATGGACTTGCCTGCCGATCTCAATTCCACCGCTTGCCGAAGCCCATCCAGATAGGATTGCGCGACTGGAACGACCTCCACCGAATCCAGCTTACTCAGTTCCCGCCAGCAGTTTTCCAGTGCCGAAGAGGAGACGTCCACCGGACAGTAGGTCACAGACTGCTTTGCCGCAATTGCCGAGAGTATCCATCGGGTTTTCGAGCCTGAACCGCTGCCCAGTTCCACAACCAGCGACGGATGGTCCAGTCGTTTTGCCAAGCCGACGGAATGGCGGCGGAGCAGCCGGGCATCCGCACGGGTCAGTCCGTATTCCGGCAACACCGTGATGGCATCGAACAATGCGCTGCCGAGTTCGTCATAGAGATACTTAGAGTACAACTCTTTCTGACCACGCTTCGAAAGGCCTCGACGCACGTCTTCAGCAAACTCAACATGAGAGATTGGATCTCCGATGGGCTGAAACGAACGGCCTTGAAGCAGTTCTGCCTTTGACATTTTCGCTACGACTTTCGATTCAGTTCTGGATGCAGCGGAAGCTCGCATAAATATGGGGGTACCTCGGTTGAAACCAGTTTCGAAATGATCGTCGAAGGAGAAGCGCCGATGTCCTCGGCGATCCGCCCTTCATGACGTAATGATTGCCATCAAAAAAATCTGCGGAGTATCCGGGATAAAACGGAAACGGTTCAAATCCGCGAAAAGGCGCAAACACCGTCGACGTCCATTCCCAGCCATTCCCCATAAGATCTTCGACACCAAAAGCACTTTGACCTGCCGGATGCGAATTGACGGGAGTCGGATCCCATCTCTGAAAATTGAAATTCCCATGCTGAGCCTGGGGTGGCGTATTTCCCCAGGGAAATTGCTGTTCAGAGCCATCAGGACTTCCGAATGCCGCACGGTGGTACTGCTCTTCCGTAGGAAGCGCTTTCCCTTTCCATCGACAGTAAGCTTCGGCTTCGGCATAGCTCACGTATACGGGCCATGATGGTTGAAAGCCAACGTCGGCAAACATCGTTCGACACTGCCATCCGCCCGCGACCGGTTTCCAGAACTTGGGATGTTGCACGCCGGATGCCGTAATCCAATCCCATGAAGACGTGCTCCAGAAAGACCGCTCGCTATAGCCCCCGGCGCGCACAAATTCCAGGTATTGGCCATTCGTTACTTTATACACATCGATTGCGAATTCCGGGACATGCACCTGATGCACATCGAACTCGTTGTCCCATCCAAATCCCCCCGAGGCCCGATCCATACCGAGCGTTGCCATTCCACTGGAGACTGTTACCAGGCGTGGCGTGACAGGCTGCGTCAGAAGATCTTCTGCCACGATGTGGGACTTCTTCATGGAATACGGCAACCCATGCAGCAGGTATGCGAGCGTTTCCGCATGCATGAGACGGTGTTCAATCGCCACATGAAACAGCAGGTCGTCTGAAGACTGCTCCAAACAGAAATCCAATGCAGCGCGAACTCGCTGGTTGTAATTCCGAATTTCTGCCTCGCGCGGCCAGTCGTTCGGAGAATCGTTAGGCAGATTTCCATTGGTCGGATCGATGCCGAATGCGAACAGACGATCGAACTCCGGATTCGGCGATTTCATTCCGAAATCTCGGGAACAAATCAGATTCCAATCAAATGTTTCCAGATGTCCGAGATAAAACACCAGCCGGTGCCGCTCCGCAATTGGCCTTTCATACAGGCTCTCGGAATCGAGCAGACCGAAAATCTCATCGGAACGCATGCGCGCCCGCTTCATTTCGGAACGCAGACTTTGCCGAAGGTGCTGCTGTATTGCTGTGGCTCGCACGTCGTAACCTGCCTTTGTTAAGTGAGTAATTTCACTCTAGCACAGACCGTACCTCATCGACGTTCGGGCTACAATGCATCGCATGGTTTCCGTCAAGGTCCAACTGGAATTTCGAAACGTACAATACGCGGTCTCCAGCGGTCGAAAACTGGTAAATGGAATCTCGTTTCAAATACTTCAGGGCGAAATGCTCGTACTGCTCGGGCGAAGTGGATCCGGAAAAACGACTTTACTGAAACTTGTCAATCGTCTGCTGGAACCGACTGCGGGCGAGGTTCTGGTTTCAGGAAGGAACACGCATAGCTGGGATCCCATCCAACTTCGGCGGCATATCGGATATGTCATACAGGAGGTGGGGCTGTTTCCTCATTTCAATGTGGCACGTAACATCGGGCTGGTACCCTCGCTGGAAGCCTGGCCGCCGCAGAAAATCTCCGCACGTATCCAGGAAATGCTTCGCCTCGTGGGCCTCGATCCGGATATCTATGGCAGGCGGTATCCTCACGAACTCTCCGGCGGCCAGCGCCAAAGAGTAGGAGTTGCACGCGCCCTTGCCGCGGACCCTCCGGTGCTGCTGCTGGACGAACCCTTTGGTGCGTTGGATCCGATTACCCGTGCAGAGCTTCAACGGGAATTTCGGGAATTGCATCGCCGGCTGGGAAAAACGATGATTTTCGTAACGCACGACATTCGAGAGGCATTTCTTCTCGGAACGCGGATTGGACTGATGCAGGAAGGAAGGTTGGTGGCAATCGTCACCCCTGATGAGTTCCTCACTCTTGATCATGATGAGGCCAGGGCCTTTGCGGGGTGCCTTCAGTGAGTGTCTTTCGATTCATGTGGGGTGCCCGCTCTGAAATACTTCACCTGACCGCCGAACATGTGTTCCTGGTGTTTGTGGCGATATCGATCGCGGTTGCGATCGGCGTACCCGTCGGAATTCTGATGACGCGAAGGCCGCGGATCGGGAAGCCCATTCTCGCTTTTGCCAACGTTATTCAAACCATACCGAGTCTCGCACTATTTGGCTTTTTGATACCGATACCCTACATTGGCGGTATCGGCACGAGTACGGCCGTCATTGCGTTGTTGCTCTACTCCCTGCTTCCAATAATCCGGAACACGTTTACAGGAATCTCCGGCGTGGAACCGGCCGTTCGGGAAGCCGCGCGGGGAATGGGAATGACGGACAGCCAAATCCTGTGGCAGGTTGAAATCCCACTTTCGCTGGGAGTCGTGTTCGCCGGCATACGCGTGGCAACGGTAATTGCCGTCGGTGTTGCTACCATTGCTGCGGCGATCGGAGCTGGCGGTCTCGGAATGTTTATCTTCAGAGGCACATCGATGTTGGATTACCGAGTGATCCTGGCCGGAGCCATACCCGCGGCGTTGATCGCGCTGGCCGCCGATTTCGGAATGAGCGCATTGGAAAAACATTTCATGAGAGAAAGACGAAGTTGATTCGGCACATCCTGTTGATCCTGTGCGCCGCCGTTGTTGCCGTTTCCTGCGGGAAGGCGGATCGCATCGTTATCGGTTCGAAAAATTTCACCGAGCAGGTCATTCTCGGTGAACTCCTCGCGCAGCAAATCGAACGTACAACGCAGGTCCGCGTGGAACGCCGTCTGAATCTGGGCGGCACGTTTATCTGCCATCAGGCCCTTGTCGCCGGACAGATCGACGCGTACGTCGAATATACAGGCACGGCACTGACGGCGATTCTGAAGAAACCGGTGAGCACGGATGCGAAGCAGGTTTACGAAACTGTTCGGCGGGATTATCAGCAGCAGTTCCAAACCGAATGGACAGAACCTCTCGGATTCAACAACACGTTTGTCATCGTGGTGCGCGGAGACGATGCACAGAAACTTCAACTAAAAACAATTTCGGATGCGGCGCCGTTCACCGGCAAGTGGGTTGCGGGTTTTGGCTATGAATTCATCGAACGGGAAGATGGCTACCCCGGACTTTCGAAAGTCTACGGCCTGCATTTTCCCGCCGCTCCCCGTGTTATGGACCTTGGGTTGACATATCGGGCACTCGCCAGCGGTCAGGTCGATGTCATCGCAGGCAACTCAACAGACGGGCTCATCGATACGCTCCACCTGCTGGCTCTTGAAGACGATCGGCATTATTTTCCGCCATATGACGCAGTGCCACTGCTGCGCGAAGAAGTAGCAAGGAAACACCCGGAGGTCAGAAAATCCTTCGCCGCACTCGCCGGCAGAATCACGGAATCGGATATGCGGCGGCTCAACTATCAGGTCGACGGTGAGCATCGCGACGTTGCGGATGTCGTCCGCGAATTCCTCTCGCGGTAGAACTGTAGGGGCGGTCATAGAGCGCCCCTACAACAATGCACGTTCGAGGGAAGGTCGATCCCAATGGGCAAGGTTTGCGGCGGCCTCGTACGTGGTTTGACAGAAGTCGAGGATAGCAGGTCCCGGAGTTTCCACGCTTCGAACGTCATCGTACTTAAGAATGAACTCGCCTAATTTCGAATCCCACGCGCCGGGATGGACTGGCTGAGATGAAAACCCTTCCGGAGTTGGGGCCGCGTAGGCGTAAAAGGCCGCATGCGGGAACCTGCGATCTCCAGGCCAGAATCCACAACTGCTCACCTCGTGCGAATACGCCTCCCGCGTCATTGCATCGATTTCAGGATTCGGGGGCGCCGCACGTCCG
>Ga0163163_10001735_pt1 | contig 18365 bp, 19 predicted proteins | sample S65metaG_FD_119766 | JGI IMG/M metagenome (GOLD analysis project Ga0163163, IMG submission 119766) | Switchgrass rhizosphere microbial communities from Kellogg Biological Station, Michigan, USA - S6-5 metaG | ecosystem: Host-associated > Plants > Roots > Rhizosphere > Soil | place: USA... | reverse complement strand
GAGATGAACGACTGCTGCGCGCCCTCGCCTTCGTCGCGTTCAGTGCCGCTCATGATTCGCGTCGGCCGGTGGCTCGCCGCTGGCTTCGCGCACCGCGGCCTGAATGTCGGCGCTCGGATCGATGTTCGCCGCCGTGTCGCGCAGGGTGCGCTTGAGCTCTTCGGCGGCGAGTTCGCGCTCGATCTCCTGCTGCACGTTGTGCCAGCTCGCGCGCGCGCGGCGCAGCAGCGCGCCGGCCGTGCGCGCAGCGCCCGGCAGCCGCTCCGGGCCGAGCACGAGCAGTGCGACGACCGCGATCAGGCCGATCTCGCCCATGCCGATATCGAACATGCCGCAACCCTAGCGCGTGGTTTCGGATTTCTTGTCGGCCGTGGGCGCTGGTTCGGCGGCCGGATCGGCTTTCAGCTGCGGCTGTTCGGTCTTGTCTTCACCGGCCAAGCCCTTGCGAAAACTCTTCACCGCCGAGCCGATATCCTCGCCCATGTTGCGCAGCTTTTTGGTGCCGAAAATCAGCGCCACGATCACCAGCACAATGACCCAGTGCCAAATGCTCCCGCTACCCATTGCCATACTCCAAATACATTTTCATTAGCGTGCAGTGTACTCCTCCAGGCGATCCCTGAAGTCGACGACGGCATTCGGCACATTGCTCATGCCGCCGGCAAAAATGCGCCGCGGCGTGGCACCTTCCCCATAGACCGCCTCATTCGCATTGTTGTCGATCGCCAGCACCGAACCATCAAGCGCAACGCCGGCGAACAATCCGCGCGAGCGCGAATACGAATAGATTTCGGCTTTCAGCTGCGCATCGGTGGCAGCGTGCGCATCGCGGCCGACCGGCCCGGCTGCCACCGACGCGTCGGCGCCGAGGGTGAACTTGCCGTGCACGATCGAATCCACGCCGCGTTGGGTGCGGAACACCAGAATCACGTCGGTCGATTCCACGCCGACCTGGAAACCGATGCTGCCGCCGCTCATGCTGATGAAGCTCGGATTGCTCCAGACGCCATCGGCGCCTTTCACCGAAATCAGACCCGCGCCATGGCGGCCGGCAATGACGAGTCCGGCCTTGATGACATCGGGAATCACCGCGATCGCCTGCGCTTCGGCAATCAGATTCGACGGCAGGCGCTTGTCGGGTGCGAGCATGATTTCCGAAAGCACGCGCAGCGCGTTGTGCGTGCGGGCGATTTCCGGTTCGCCCGCGCTGGCCAGAATGGGCAATGCAAACGCAAACAACGCAGCGAGCAGCCGACGCGGCATGAGAATTCCTTCAAATCGAACGGAAGCGATGCGCAGGATACGCGGTCGCAATGGAACTATAGATGACCGCGGCGAGCGCGAGTTCCGCCAATGAGCCCAAGTGCCGCGAACAGGACCAGCAGCGCCGGCCACGGCAGTGCCGGCGTGGACCCCAGTGATACCGCGGCAGCGCAGATGCCGGACGGAATCGCCAAACCCTTCAGGCCGATGTATTGCAGGTCAGCCGCCGACTGCGGCTGGGCCGGGGTAATCTGCGCCAGAATAGCCAGGGTTCCATTCGGGCTGAGTTGGCCCAGATCGCTCCATGACTGCACCGGCGTCGAATCGTTTTCCGGCGGCACGTAATCCAGCACGGTCCAGATCTGGCCGCCGCCGTCGAAACCGAAACTGGTGGTGGTGATGTACTTGCTCGAACCGAAGCTGCCGACCGGCGTGGCTGTCGCCGTGGCGGGACTTATCTCGTACAAATTATTGTTGCCCTGACTTCCTGCCCCGTACAACTTGCCGCCGCTTGCGGCCAATCCCGTGACCGTCACGCCGAGGTTGCCCACCAGCGTGGCCGTGGCGTGTTGTGGGTCAACGCGCCAGAAATCTCCGGTTCGCGCGGACATCCACAAGGCGCCGTCGCAGGTGAACGCGAGGCCGATGTCGAGTTGCTGGCTGGTGCCGAGATCGAGCGCGCCGACCACGTTGGCGAGACCCGTGCCGCGCTCGATCGTCAGCAGGGTCTTGGTCGCACCGGCATCGGACACGGCGTACAGCACGCCGGACGGGCTGAACGTCAAACCCGTGATGTTGGCGTAACGCGAGGGGCTTTCCAGCGGTGTCGCCCGGCCGATCTCGGTGGCCTGCTGCGTCGCCAGATCGATGCTGTACAGCGTGTCGAACGCTTCGGCGTAAGCGACAGGATCAGCAGCCCGTGCCTGGCTCGCAAGGATGCCAAGCACGAACGCAGCAATGAAACCGCGCAGGGGCATGCGACTTTCTCGTTGTATGTTCTTGTAGTAATCGTCAGCCGCAGTCTACGCCGCGGTGCCCCGAGTGTAGCAGCTAAGGCAGTGAAAACAAAGTGTTAGGTGCCGATGCTACACTGCGGCCGCGAACGATGCCGCGCACCACCAGCGCTGGGGCAAAACCCGCCTTGCCATACAATAACTTGCGTCCTGATGACCCCATGAGCGCCGCCGCACCGGGCAGCGCCGTGCTGCTGCTCAATCTTGGCACTCCTGACGCGCCGACGCCGGCCGCGGTGCGCCGCTATCTCGCCGAGTTCCTGAGCGATCCGCGCGTGATCGATTATCCACGCTGGCTATGGCTGCCGCTGCTGCACGGGGTGATCCTGCGCGTGCGCCCGCGCAAGTCCGCGCATGCGTACGCGAAGATCTGGACGCCGCGCGGTTCTCCGCTACTGGTCAACAGCCAGGCACTTGCCGACAAGCTCTCCGCGACCGGCCTGCGCGTGACCTTGGCGATGCGTTACGGCGCGCCGGCAATCGATGCCGCCGTCCATGACCTGCTCGTGCAGGGGGTCCGGCGTCTGCTGCTGCTGCCGCTATACCCGCAGTATTCGGCGACGTCCACGGCGAGCGCGTTCGATGCCGTGTTCGCGGCGCTGTGCTGCCAGCGCCGCCTGCCGGAAGTGCGCAGCATCAACGACTACCATGCCGAGCCGGATTACATCGCGGCGCTGGCCGAAAGTGTCGAGAAATACTGGCTCACGCACGGCCGCGGCGAACGCCTGCTGTTGTCGTTCCATGGCATCCCGCAGCGCTATGTCGATGCCGGCGATCCGTACCGCGAGCAATGTCTGGCGACCGCTGCTTTGTTGCGCGAGCGCTTGGGGATGACCGACACCACGCTGGAAGTCGTGTTCCAGTCGCGCGTTGGCCGTGAGCAATGGCTCGCGCCCTACACCGACGCGACGCTCGCGCGCCTCGCCCACGAAGGCCTGCGCCACGTGCAGGTACTGTGCCCGGGTTTTGCCGTGGATTGCCTGGAGACACTCGAGGAAATTGCGATGCGCGGCCGCGAGCAGTTCAGCACCGCCGGCGGGCAGCGCCTGGACTACATCCCCGCACTCAACGACGGCGCCGCGCACGTGCGCGCCCTGCGCAGCGTGATCGCACGCCACACGCAAGGCTGGGCATGAGCGACGCGCGCGAAATCGAGATCGAGCTGCCGCACCTGCGGCTGGCCGCGCGCGCGTTCGGCGATCCGGGACTGCCGAAGCTGCTCGCGCTACATGGCTGGCTCGACAACGCGGCTTCGTTCGATCGGCTCGCTCCGTTGCTTTGTGAATATTTCCACATTGTCGCACTCGACCTGCCCGGCCATGGCCGCTCGGCGCACCGGCCGCCCGGCCTGTGGTATCACTACGTCGATTATCTGGGCGACGTGCTCGCGGCGGCCGATGCGCTCGGCTGGCAGCGCTTCGGCCTGCTCGGCCATTCGCTCGGCGGCGCAGTCGCCAGCATGCTCGCCGGTGTGGAAGGCGAACGCATCGAATGCCTGTTGCTGATCGAAGCGCTCGGGCCGATGAGCTTGCCCGCGGAACAGGCACTCGCGCACCTGCAGCGTAGCTTGAGCGAACGCGGTCAGGTCGGCACGCTGCGCGTGTTTGCGAACGAAGAAGAAGCCGCGCAGGTGCGCGTGCGCGGCAATGGGCTGCTCTCGTTGTCGCGCGACGCCGCTATGGCGCTGATCGCGCGCGGCACGATGGCGGTTGCCGGAGGCGTGAGCTGGTCGTCAGACCAGCGCCTGACGCTGACCTCACCGATGCGTTACACCGAAGAACAGATCCTGTCGATACTCGCCGGCATCAGCGCGCCGACGCTGCTCGTGCTCGCCGAGCCGAGTCCGCCGTTCCTGAGCGCAACGATGATTGCCAGTCGTAGCGCGACGGTACCGGATATTCGCGTCGTGCGCCTTGCGGGCAGTCACCACTTGCACCTGGAGAACCCGCAACCGGTGGCCCGCGCCATTCTCGACTTCGTTCAGTCCTGAATCAGACGCGCCAATTCCGCTTTCAGCGCGTGTCCGCTGACTTTGAGCCAGTCGCGCTGTGCGCGCCAATCCGGATACAGCGACTCCACCAGCGCCCAGAAACGCGGCGAATGATCGCGGATGCGCAGATGACACAGTTCGTGCACGACCACGTAACGCAGGGCTTCGAGCGGCGCGAGCGCGAGCGCGAGATCGAGCGTGACCCAGTCGCGCGTATCGAGGCTGCCCCACAGGCTCTTGAGCGGCTTCACGCGCACGCCATGCGGCCCGCGGCCGAGCTCGGCCGTGTAGCGCGCAAGATAACGCGACACGTCGCGGCGTATCTGTGCCTGCAGGAAGGAGTGCAGCAATGAACGCGCGGCGGTCAGGCTCTGTTTGTTGTGCGGCTTTGGCAACGACAGCACGAGGCGGTCGCCGCTCAACTCCACCTGCGGATACGCGCCATCGCGCCATTGCAGGCGCGTGGTTTCGCCGCGGAGCGGAATCAACGTCGGCACGCCGGGTTTGAGCTTTGGCGGACCGCACACGTCGAGCTTGAGCTCATCGAGTTTACGCTCGAGCCAGCTCGCGTGCTGGCGCAGGAACGCGAACACCTGCGCCGGATGCGTGCCTTGCGGGTACGACACGCGGGCGCCGCCGGAAGTGACGGTCAGGCGTAAGCGTCGCGCGCGTGGATGCGCGCTGCGCCGCACCTTGATGGTGTCGCCATCGGCGGTTGCCAGCTCGAGAAAATTATTGTCCGCGACGGTCATGGGATGATCCCGCCCCGGTAGTCTGGCTACTTGTCGCTCGGCCGGGGCAAGCCGAACCACTGCGTAAGGTTTTGCAGCAACCGTTCCAGTTCCAGTGTCATCAATGCAAACACTGCATCGAGCTCGGCGGCACCTGAGTCGCGGTCGGTTTCACCGAGTTCGTCTTGCACCTGGTCGAGGAAGCGCAGCTTGCGCACGATGAGGTCTTCTCCGAGCGCGAAACCGATGCGATCTTCATATACCAGGCCGAGCTGAAACACCTGCTTTCCTGATTTGAGATGCTCTCGCACCTCATTGGTTTCAAGGTCCTGGCGGCGGCAGCGGACTATAGCGCCGGCTTCGGCCGGATCACGCAGTTCGCATTCGTCGCCCAACACCAAACCTGCCGGTAGCTTGCCATGGATCAGCCAGTCCGTCATCAGACTTCGCGGCGATTCCTCCGGCGCCATAGGTACCACCGGGAAGCTGCCGAGGGCCTCGCGCAACTGGCTGACGGCCGCTTCGGCCGCCTTGCGGCTGCTCGTATCCAGCACTACCCAGCCAGATTTTAACGACAAATAGCAACTCGTTCGCGACATTTGCGTGAACGCGCGCGGCAGCAGATCCGTCAATACCTCGTCCTTGAGCCGCTTGCGTTCCTTGGAACCGATCTTGCGATGTTCTTTTTCGTTGATCTTCTTCAAACGTGCCGACAATTCGTCTGAAACAACCGAATTTGGCAGCAATCGCGCTTCGTTTGCGATCTGCAGCAGGACAAAATCGCCGATCCGGTGCGTCAGCGTTTCCTCATCCCGTCCGTACGGTGAGATGAACCCGCTGCTGGCCAATTCGATCGGCCCGGGCGGACGCAGCCGATGCGGGTCCAGTTTGGTTTCCAGCGCTTTGAGCGATTTGGCGGTGTGTTCGGAAAAACGGAAAAGCGTCAGGTTGCGAAACCACATAAGAGAACCGAATGGGGAGGGGAGTCGGAGCAGTTATTCGGCAGCGTCGCCGAGCAACCAATTAGTCGGATCGGGTTTTTGCAGCGCACAGGCGCCGAGTGCCGCGAAGTCGAAAAGCTTGCGGTCGGCCAGGTGCGATGGCGTGACTGCAGTCAACGCGCGGAATACGTTTTCGACGCGGCCCGGGTATTTACATTCCCACTCCTGCAGCATCTGCTTGATCGCATTGCGCTGCAGCGTTTCCTGCGCGCCGCACAAGTTGCACGGCATGATCGGGAATTGCTGTTCGTGCGCGTAGTCGGCGATGTCGCTTTCCTTGCAGTAGGCGAGCGGCCGGATCAGCACATGCTTGCCGTCATCGGAGAGCAGCTTCGGCGGCATCGCTTTCGTCGTTGCGTGATGGAACAAGTTCAAGAACAGCGTCTCGACGATGTCATCGCGATGATGGCCGAGCGCGATCTTGGTAAAGCCTTCGCTTTCGGCAAAGTTGTACAGCGCGCCGCGGCGCAGGCGCGAACATAGCCCGCACATGGTCTTGCCTTCCGGCACGACGCGCTTGACCACCGCATAAGTGTCCTGCTCGATGATCCGAAACGGCATGTCGATGCTGCGCAGATAATTCGGCAGCACTTGCGCGTCGTAGCCCGGCTGCTTCTGATCCAGATGCACGGCGACCAGTTCGAAGCGCACCGGCGCCTTGGCCTGCAACTGGCGCAGCACGGTCAACAGCGTGTACGAATCCTTGCCGCCGGACAGGCACACCATCACCCGATCGCCGTCCTCGATCATGTTGTAATCGGCAATCGCCTGCCCGCACTGGTGGCGCAAGCGCTTGGCCAGCTTATGCACGTCGATCGGGTATTTGTGCACGGCAAGGGTCATGGGTTTGCACAGAAATGCGAGCCGCCTATTTTACGATGGAATGCGATCTCGCTCGCGATCGCTGCTGGCGTTAGACTGACACCATGCGGTTGCGAATCTTCCATGACTGAGGAACCCGGTGATATCGCCCGGCAGCTCGTCGAGCTGCGCATCGAGCATCGCGATCTCGACAACGCGATCGCACGCCTGGCCGCCGACGCGCACTGCGACGAACTGCAGCTCAAGCGCATGAAAAAACGCAAGCTGCTGCTCAAGGATGCGATTGCGAAGCTCGAATCGAAATTGATACCCGATCTGGACGCGTAGGCGCTAGTCCGCTTCCGCTGGCGTGTCGGTTTTCTCGGCCAACGACTCGCGCCGCTCCGGCGCCAGCTTCAGAATTCCGTGGCGAATCTCGCGGCTCAGGATCACCTTGGCGTCGCGCACGATGTCCTCCAGCGCGGCGTCGAATTCCAGCTTGCCGTTCTCGTCCGGCCAGATCACGCGGCGTTCGCGAAGTTTCTGGATGAAGCCTTTGAACAGCGATTTGTCGAAGAATTCCGGCGCATTGAGCTCGTGCAGCAGCGACAAGCGCTGCGCCGTCAAGGTGCACAGGTTTTCCAGTTCGCCGGCGCTCAAGCTGTGCGGACCGTTGCGCACGAGCAGGGCGATCGCGATGTAGTAGCGTTCGAACGCCTGCAGCATGCTGTGCGCGATCGTGCGCAGCTGGTACGCGCTGTCGCTCTGGCCCGGCTCGCGGGCGAGGATGCGGCCTTCGTCGATGTGCGTGAGCAGACCGCGGCGCACGAGGAATTCGATCGTAGCGTCCAGATGCGCGGCGAATTCGTCCTCGCTCCAGGCCAGGAACAGCTCGGCCTGGATGAACGGATAAATGATGCGGCCGAGGCGCACGATCGACGCGCGCGCCATGCGCCGGTTGTTGAGGAAGCAACACGCTACCCACGCTGACGCAGCGAACAGGTGCAGCACGTTATTGCGGAAATACGAGAGCAGCACGGCGTTGTCGCCCTCGCACATCAGCACGTCGCCGAGTGGATGCGCTACGCGCTGGATCCAGCCCATGCGCTCGCCATAGGCGATGATCGCGCTCGGCGCAAGTTCGGTGATTGTCACGCGATCCGAATACGGCATTTCCGCGAGCAGGGCTTTGACCAGTTCCAGCTGCGCGCGCAGATCGGATTCGGCCATCGCGTGTTTCGGCGTCGACAGCAGCGCCAGCGCGAGCAGGTTGATCGGGTTGACGTCGGCGGCGCGGTTGATGTTGACCTGGATCTGCTCGGCGAGCGCATCGATCACCCCGCCCATCCATTCCGGCTTGGCGTCGGCGTTGCCGGTGGCGGAGCGCCAGTCGGGACTTGCCGCTTCGAGCAAAGGGGCCAGCGCAACCGGCTCGCCGAAATTCAGCGCCACATGACCGTAATGCTGGCGCAGCACCTTACGCATCCCGGTCAGCAGCCCCCACCAGGATTCTTTTTCCTTCGGTTTGCCGGACAGCTCGCCGATGTAGGACTTGCCCTCCATCAGCTTTTCGTAGCCGATGTAGACCGGCTGGAACAGCACGGGCCGGCGCGGAGCGCGCAGGTACGCGCGCACGGTCATCGCCAGCATGCCGGCGCGTGGCGCGAGCGGGCGTCCGGTGCGCGAGCGACCGCCTTCGACGAAGTATTCCAGCGGTACGCCACGCTCGATCAGCTGCGCCAGGTACTCGTTGAACATGACAGAGTACAGCGCGTTGCCCTTGAAGCTGCGGCGCAGGAAGAACGCGCCGCCGCGGCGCAACAGCGGCCCGAGCACCGGCAGATTCAGATTCACGCCAGCGGCAATGTGCGGCACGACGACGCCGGAGCGGTAAAGCTGGTAGGAGAGCAGCAGGTAGTCGGCATGACTGCGGTGACACGGCACGTAGACGATTTCGTGCCCGGGTGCGGCCGCGCGCGCCTTGTCGAAATGACGCATCGCGATGCCGTCGTAGAGCTTGTTCCAGAACCACGTCAGCATGAACGACACGGAACGCACGAATGGGTGCGAATAATCGGCGGCGATTTCCCAGGCGAAATTGCGCGCGCGCTTGCGCGCCTGGTCGACCGTGATTTTTTCCTTCGCCGCCGTGGCGACAATCGCCTCGCGTACCGGTTCGGCATCGAGCAGGGCGTCGATTACGGTGCGCCGGTGCGAGAGGTCCGGGCCGATGACGTGCGCGCGGATGCGCCGGAAATGCACGCGCAAGACGCGCTGCATCTTGCGCACCTGACGGTCGGCCGGTGCGTCGCCCGCGCTGGCGATCGTCTCGCGCAGGCGTACCGGTGGAGAGAACTGCACGATCGTGTCGCGGCCGTTCAGCAGCAGCGCGAGCAGGCGGCGGAAGCGGCCGACGACGACCCAGTTTTCCGAAAACAGCACGCGGAACCAGCCGCTGTCGCGATCCGGCGCGCGGCCGACGAAAATCGACACCGGCACGAGTTGCGCATCCAGTTCCGGATTCGCGCGCAGCGTCTCCAGCAACGCCGCGAGCGTCTGTGAATGCGAGCGCGGTTTGCGCCGGCGCAGCAGCCACGGCTCGCGCCGCGCCAGCGCAAACATCGTGCGCGGCCGATGCAGGGCGCCAAGGTGCAGCGGCTGCAACGGTTCGGGCAGGCCGGCCTCACGGCAGGCCTGTTCGAGAATCAGCGTGTCGGAAAGCCCATAACGCTCAGTGACATAGATAATCGGCTGCGCCGGATCGAGCTGCGCGCTCACGTTCACCGGTACGCGGCGGATTTGCAGCCAGGGCTCGACGATGCGACCTAGCGCGCGCAACCACCAGGGCGCGCGCGGTGGTTCGGTCGATGCGGAAGCGATGGGTGCGGGGGCGTCCATGACCCGTTAATTGTAAGGGAGGCCCATGTTCAAAAAGCATTACTCCCACGTCCCTGTGGCTCGGCCTCCGGCCCGGCTTCGCCGTTCGCGCTCGCTCCTGCGATCGCAGTGGCCCGCCGCAGCGGGCCACTGTTTGCTCGAGACGCGGTTTTACTTCGCCGTTTCCGGCGTCTGCGCGGCCGTGGCGGGCGCGTTGCCGGCGATCTCCGTCGCGTGCTTCTTCCACTTCTCGATCGCGTCCTTGCCGTACCACTTGCCGTCGACGCGCACGAGATCGCTTTCGGTGGAGAACGGCGTGTCGAACGCGACGTAGCTGATCTTCACTTTCGCGGTGTCACCGGTCGCGGCGACGGTCTGCACCTTCACCGAATCCAGCGCCTTGTCCATGTTTAGGCCGTACACGGCGAGCACCTGCTTGACCCCGCCGAGCACAAGGCCGGCCTTCTGCATGCCCTGCTCGTAGCTCAGTGCGCGCGCTTCATCGATAGACTTCAGATTCAGATCGCGCGCGGTCTTGCAGATCACCGCGATCGCGCTCTTGACCAGCGCCGCATCGGTGAACTTCGTGGTTTGTGCCCATTTCGCCGTGGCATCTAGCAGCTGCGTGACCTGCTGCTTCTGCGCGTCGGTCATATCCTTGTTCTGCTGAATCGCGCTCTGCGCAAAGCCTTGGCCCATCGCGATCATCATCGGCAGCTGCGCCTGCTGCTTGTCGAACTCATCGAGCTGCGGCTTGATCTCGGCGAACATCTTGTCTTCGGCGCCCGGTGCGGTCAGCTTCGCCATCGTCTCGGTGAACTGCTTGCGGTCTTCCTCGGTCACCGGTTCGGCGTTGATGTCCTTGTTCCAGTCGGCCTTGAACTTGGCGTATTCACCCGGCGGCAGGCTCGCCGCGAACAGCGCGGCCAGATTGTTTTCGCGCAGCGCTTTGACGGCACCGGCGACGGACGCTTCCGGCGTGACTGCTGCGGCCACGGCGGGTGGCGCCGAAGCGGTTGGTGCGGTCGCGGCAGGTTGTTGATCACAGCCGAAACCGGCGGCGGCCAGCGCCGCTATCAAAGCGATGCGTGTCAGTTTTTGCATTGGAGTCTCCCCAGGGAACGGTCGGTGGAAAAGCAACGAGGGCGGCCACTGTAGTGAGCGCTCCGGGCGAAGGCAAGCAGAACACGCCTGCCCGGTCAGGCGCGGTTTAATGGTGGTAGCCGGATTCCGCAGCCACTTTGCCGCGGAATACGCGATACGAATACGCCGTGTAGGCGAGCACCGCCGGAATCATGAACAACGCGCCGACGAGCACGAAACCTTGCGAGCTCGGCGGCGATGCGGCCTCCCAGATCGTCAGCGTGGGCGGCACGATGTTCGGCCAGATGCCGAACACGAGGCCGAGAAAGCCGAGCACGAAGAAACACAGCGACAGCATGAAGGGCTGCAATTCTTCGTTGCGCAACACGGCGCGCCAGAGCAGCGCCGCATTCAGCGTTGCCAGGACCGGCACCGGCGACAGATAGAGAAAACTCGGCCAGGTGAACCAGCGCGTCATCAGGCGCGGGTCGAGAAACGGCAGCCAGGAACTGACGAGCAGCATGAACGCGATCACGCCGAGCATCAGCGGTCGCGTGAGATCGAATGCAATACGTTGCAGGCGGCCGTCGGTCTTCAAGATCAGCCAGGTCGCGCCGAGCAGACCGTAGCCGAACACCAGCGCAACGCCGGTCAGCATCGAGAATGGGCTGAACCAGGCAAAGGCCGCTTCATGCACGTATTTGCCACCTTGCAGCGGCATGCCTTCGACGACGGCGCCGAGAATCAAGCCTTGCATGAAAGTGGCGATCGTCGAGCCAACGTTGAACGCGACGCCCCAGACCCAGCGCGAGCGCCGTGCCTTGAAGCGGAATTCGAACGCGATGCCGCGGAAGATCAGCGCGATCAGCATGGCGAGGACGGGCAGATACAACGCCGACAGCACGATCGAATACGCCCGCGGAAACGCGGCCATCAGGCCGGCACCGCCCATCACCAGCCAGGTCTCGTTGCCATCCCAGATCGGCGCGGCGGTATTCATCATGTGGTCGCGCTGCGCGTCGTCGTCGGCGAACGGCGTGAGGATGCCGATACCGAGCACGAAACCGTCGAGCAGCACGTACATGAGCACGGCGAAACCGATGATCAGGTACCAGACGACGGGTAGCATGTGTTCGGCAGTCACAATTCTTCATCTCCTAGCGACAATGGCCGCGCCGCAGTCCGTATCGCGCGCCGCTGCGGCGCGCGCACCGGGCCGATACGCAACATCTGCAACAGGTACCAGGTGACGAAGCCGAACACGAGCAGATAGACGACGACGTAGACGATCAGCGAGGCGAGCACGCTGCTCGCTGGCACGTTCGTGCTCGTCGCCTCGGCGGTACGCAACACACCGTACACCACCCAGGGCTGGCGCCCGACTTCGGCGACGAACCAGCCGGTCAGCAGCGCGATGAACCCGCTCGGCATCATCCACAGCCAGGCGCGCAGGTACCAGCGCGAGGCCAGTGTACCGCGCTTCCATTTGACCAGGCCCCACCACGCCAGCGCGAGCATCGCCAAGCCCAGGCCGACCATGATGCGGAATGCGAAAAACGGAATCGCTACCGGCGGCCGATCAGCGCGCACAAAATCCTTGAGCCCCTTCACGGTGCCGTCGAGAGAATGCGTGAGGATCAGGCTGCCCAGCTGCGGCACATCCAGCGCGTAATCGTTGCGTTCGGCCGCTTCGTCGGGCCATGCGAACAGCGTCAACGGCACATGCGACTGCGTTTCCCAGCGCGCTTCGATGGCCGCGAGTTTCGCCGGCTGGCTTTCGCGCACCTGCAGGCCGGTCGCATCGCCGACGAGGATCTGCAGCGGGGCCACGATTGCCACGAACGCTAGTGCGCACTTGAATCCCAGTTGTGCCTTGTCCTCGAAACGACCTTGCAACAGGTAATGCGCGCTGATCCCGCCGATCACGAACGCCGTGGTCAGGAACGCGGCGAGCACCATGTGCGGCAGGCGGTAGAGGAACGACGGATTGAATACAACGGCCCACCAGTCCAGCGGATAGAACACGCCGGCCTTGAGTTCATAGCCGGCCGGCGTCTGCATCCAGCTGTTCGCCGACATGATCCAGAACGTCGAGATCAGCGTGCCGAGCGCGACCATGCAGGTCGCAAAGAAATGGGTGCGATGGCTCACGCGCTCCCAGCCGAATAGCATCACGCCGAGAAACGTGGCTTCCATGAAAAACGCGGTGAGCACTTCATAGTTCAGCAGCGGCCCGACCACGTTGCCGGCGGCGGTCGAGAAACCCGCCCAGTTCGTGCCGAACTGGAAACTCATGACAATGCCGCTGACCACGCCGACGCCGAACGACACGGCGAATATCTTCAGCCAGAAGAAATACAGGTCGCGCACATAATCTTTGCGCGTGCGCAGCCACAGCGCTTCGAGAAACGCGAGCCAGCTCGCCAGGCCGATCGTGAATGCCGGGAACAGGATATGAAACGAGATCACGAACCCGAATTGCAGGCGCGACAGCAGCACGGCTTCGAGCATCGGTGTTCTCCTGCGCCGCGTCCCGCGGCACACAATTATCGCACGCAGATTTCAATCGGCGAGCAGACTCGCGAGGCGTGCTATATGCGAGCCCGCCACTTCGCGCTTGGTTTCCGCATCGAGCTCCGCATCGCGGCCATCCCAATGTAAATCGCCCGGCGGCAGCTCGGCAAGGAAGCGGCTCGGTTCGTTGGCGATGATTTCACCGTAGCGGCGCGAGCGCGACGCGTACGACACGCACAAGCGCTCCTTCGCACGCGTGATGCCGACGTAGAACAGGCGGCGCTCCTCGTCGAGCCGGCCTTCATCGATGCCGCCGGCGTGCGGCAGCGTGCCGTCTTCGACGCCGACAATGTAGACGAAGCGAAATTCCAGGCCTTTGGCGGAATGCAGCGTCATCAGCCGCGCCTGATTGCCGGACTCGTCGCGATCGGCATGCGCGAGCAACGCGAGCTGGGCGGCAAGATCGCCGGTGCGCGTGCCGTTTTTCTGCATCGCGCGAAACCAGTCGGCGAGTTCAGTAAGATTTTCCAGACGCCGCTGCAACGCAGCCGGATCGCGCGTTTCCGCGCGCAAATGTGCGGCGAACCCGGTGCGCTGCACGATCGCTTCGACGAGATCGGCGGCGGATGTGCTGCGCATCATCGCCGCGAATTCATCGATCAGCGCAGTGAATCCGGCCAACGCGGATGCGGGACGCGGCGCAAGTTGCTTGAGCACGCCATCGCTGTGCGCGGCGTGCAGCATCGACGCGTGCTTGCTCTGCGCGAGTTCGCCAAGCTTCTCCAGTGTCGTCGCGCCGATTTCGCGACGCGGCACATTGGCCACGCGCAGGAACGCGGCATCGTCTTCGGGATTGACGATCAGGCGCAGGTAGGCGAGCAGATCCTTGACCTCGCCGCGTTCGAGAAATGCGGTGCCGCCGGTCACGCGATACGGCACTTGCGCCAGGCGCAGCGCTTTTTCGAACGCGCGCGACTGGTGGTTGCCGCGATACAAGATGGCGAACTCGTTCCACGGGGTCTTGTGCAGCTGCTGCATATGCGCGATATCGGCCGCGATGCGCTCGGCTTCATGCTCGTCATCGCGACAGGCGAGCACGCGAATCGGTACGCCTTCGCGATGTTCGCTCCACAGGCGCTTCTCGTGCACGTGCGGGTTGTGCCGGATCAGCGCGTTCGCCGTGCGCAGGATCCGCGCGCTGCAGCGATAATTTTGTTCGAGCTTGAGCACCTGCAGCGCCGGGTAATCGCGCGCAAGCTCATCCAAATTGCCGGGATTCGCGCCGCGCCAAGCATAGATCGACTGATCGTCGTCGCCGACCGCGGTGAACGCGCCGCGCACGCCGGCGAGTTGCTTCACCAGCTCATATTGCGCGGCATTGGTGTCCTGATATTCGTCGATGAGCAGATAGCGCAGGCGTTCCTGCCAGGCCGCGCGCGTCTCGTCATCGGACTGGAGCAGCGCCAGCGGCAGGCGAATCAGATCGTCGAAATCGACTGCATTGAACGCGGCGAGGCGTTTTTGATAACGCATATACAAGTCCGCCGCTTCGCGCTCGCGCGCGCTGCGCGCCTGTGCGGCGGCGGACTCGGGCGAGAGGCCGTTGCCCTTGGCGCTGGAAAGCAGATGTCGCAAAGCGAACAGTTGATCGGGTTTGCTCGCTGCCGGCGCCAGATCCTTGACGATCGCCGCGCTGTCGTCGGCGTCGAGCACGGAAAACCCGCGTTTCAGATTCAGTTTCGCGTGCTCGATCTGCAGGAACTTCAGGCCCAGCGCATGGAACGTGCACACGGACAGCTCCTGCGCCGCGTCGCCTTTGACCAGTTTCGCCACGCGCTCGCGCATTTCGCGCGCGGCCTTGTTGGTAAACGTGATCGCGGCAATCTTGTGCGGCGACAGATGCCGGCGCGCGATCAGGTGCGCGATCTTCTCGGTGATCACGCGCGTCTTGCCCGAACCCGCGCCGGCGAGCACGAGCAACGGACCATCGCAGTATTCGACGGCAGCGCGTTGTTGCGGATTGAGGGACATGGCGCGCGCGCAAAACGGGCGCTCATTGTAACGCGATGCAATCAAGCGGCGATCGCGATATCTCCGCTGATTTCGCCGCTATCCGCGATGCACAGATGCGGCAAGCCGAGTTCGCGCAGATACGCGCCACCGCGCGCGCTACCGAACAGCATTGCGAGCGTCGCTGCCGCACCGGCAATCAGGCACGAATCGGCGACGACGCTGACGCTGGCAAAACTTCGCACCGGTTCGCCGCCACGCGGATCGACGATATGCGAATAACGACGGCCGTCGACGATCAGCACGCGTTCGTAATCGCCGCTCGTGGCGAGTCCGCCCCGCGGCAATTCGATGCGCGCCGAAGCGCGATCCCGCGCGCGCGGCGCCTTGATGCCGACGACCCACGGCGTGCCGTCGCGGTGCGGCCCGATCAAGGCCAGATCGCCGCCGAGGTCGATCACGCCGCCCTCGATGCCGACCTCGCGGCACAGTTGTGCGCAGCGGTCCGCCGCGTATTCCTTGACGATGCCGCCCAGATCCAGGTGCATACCCGGCCGCAATTGCAACGTCGGGCGTTGCCACGCGATGCGCCGCCAACCGGTAACGAGCAGCGCCTGCGCGATTTCCTCAGGCTCGGGCACGCGCCCGCGTTGCGCATCCCACAAGCGCGTGAGCGGGGCCGCAGTGATGTCAAACAAACCGTCGCTTTGCATGTGCAGCGCGGCGGCAAAATCGAGCAGGTTCGCGGTTTCTTCATCGACTTCGACGGACTCGCCGGCGCGCGCCGCCAGCTGCGCGATGAAACTGTCGCTGCGATAATGCGAATACTTGGCATCGAGGCGTTCGCACTCGGCGCGCACCGTCGCCAGCGCGCGTTGCGCAGCGTGTGCGTCGGCTTCGACGTGCAGCGCGCAGGGGCAACCCATGCTGGAAAACTCGAACTGGTGAGCGGGCGCGCTCAATCGAAGTGGAAATCCAGTCCAGCAAACAGCCGCGTATAGCTGATCGTGCCCGGATTCGCCGCGTCGACTTGTCCAAGCGCGAGTCCGGTCGTGGCGTGGTAGCGCTCGGCGCCGGCGGTCAATTCCCAACGGCCGAACCGCTTGCGCACGCTGAGATTCGCCGACAGCGCGCCGAAACCGCCGAGGCGGTAATCGCTGGAGAAGTAGCGTTCGTCCGGCGTAGCGAAGAATGGCGCATAGAACCGCGCGCTGTCTTGCGTGTAGTAACGCACGCCTGGGACCAGTTGCCACCCGCCCGCAAAGCGCTGGTACCACGCCAATTGCGCCGTGAGCGAATGCTGACCCCAGCTGTTCGCCGCCAGACGCGTGTCCGCGTGCAACGCGGCATCGGTGTTCACCGCGTAGCGATAACGCACGAGCCATGCGGCTTCGCTGCGGGTGTCCGGGCGCGTGTCGGCTTGCAGACTGTCGCCAATGACGATCAGTTTGTAGGGATCGGACAGATAGCCGGTTTGATAGTTGAATTGGACGCCGCTTTCGATCACCGCTGCCTTGCTCAATACCCAACTCAGGCTGCCGAACAGCGACGCCGTGTTCTTCTGCGCACGTTCGACGCGGTGGTAGAGCAGCGCGTCGGTCGGCCGCAGCAGATCGTGCGAATAGCTGGCGCCGAAGCCGAGCGTGAGCGCGGAACTCAGCGGCAGCGTGTGCTCGGCACCGAGCGCGGTGGCGTGATAATCACGTTCCTGCGAGTACGCGGCATTAATCGATGTCGTGTCGTTGTTGCCGGCATCGTGCGTGAATGCCGCCGTTACTGCACTGCGGTGATCGCGGATCGTCGCACCGCTCAATACTTCCAGCGGCTTGTTGTCCGGGCCGGGCACGAGATACCACGGTGACGAGCCGCTCATCACTTCGTGCACGGCGTTCACGGACAACGTGTTGCGGTTGCCGAGCGCGGTATCGAGCGCGAACTGCTGCGTGTCGACGCGATAGCGGCGCGGATCGCCCTCGGCGACCGGTGCGGAGATCGCGTCTTCGTCGTAGACGTTGAAACGGTAGCCGACGCTGTGCGCGCCGCCGGCCTCGTCGGCCTGGGCGAATTTGCCGAGCAAGGCCGCCGAAGCGCCGAGCAGCAGCGACAACGAAGCCGAAGGCCGGGTGCTCATCAATTGCAACCGCAGCCGCCACCGGCAGCGCCGATCGCGCCGGTCGTGCCTTCCTTGCTGAAATAGGTGTGGTTGTCGATCGCGGCTTTGAGCGGGTCGGGATCCCAGCGCATATCCCAGCGCGCGAGGCGTCCGCGTTCCCACGGCTGCACCGGTGCGCTCGCACAACCGGCCAGCGCGGCGGCGCCCAGCAGCAGCGCGAGGCTACGGCGCAGGCTTGCCGAGCAGGCCAGTGATTTCTTTTTTGAGTACATCGATGTCCTTGGGCTCGAAGCCGACATGGCGTGCCCGCACGATGCCATCGCGGTCGATCAAATACGACGACGGCATGCCTTTCAGATCGAACGCCTTGGCCACGTCGCCTTGTGGATTTTGCAGCGTCGTATACTTCACCGGGTGCTCGCCGAGAAAGGCTTTCGCATCGGCGACGTCTTCGTCCAGTCCGATCGCGAGGATGACAAAATCCGTCGCTGCGAAATCGTTGCGCAGTTTGTCATACAGCGGCAGGGATTGCCGACACGGACTGCACCACGACGCCCAGAAATCCACGAACACGACCTTGCCGCGCAACTCGGCGAGGCTCACCGGTGGCGCGGAATCGAATGTCGGCAGACGGAAACCCGGCGCGGGCGCGCCGGGTTCCACCGCAATTACCGGCGCGGCCGCGACGATGAACGCAGCGGCCAACGCGAGTCGGGTTATTGCGGACATGTGGTACCGGCGATCTGGGTCAGGCGTTGAATCGCCAGTGGTGTGTCGTTCTCGCCGTTGTAGCCGGGCACGTCGGAATGCCAGCTCACGGTGCCATCATTGCAACCGCTGAACGCGAACGTGATATGGCCCCACAGCGAGCTGTCGTTCGGCACGCGGTGGATGTCGTTCGGGTTGAAATTCGGCGGGAATTTCGCGCCGACGAGCAGCACTGCCGGCAGCGTCACCGTGTTGGCCGAG
>Ga0163163_10001734_pt1 | contig 18385 bp, 13 predicted proteins | sample S65metaG_FD_119766 | JGI IMG/M metagenome (GOLD analysis project Ga0163163, IMG submission 119766) | Switchgrass rhizosphere microbial communities from Kellogg Biological Station, Michigan, USA - S6-5 metaG | ecosystem: Host-associated > Plants > Roots > Rhizosphere > Soil | place: USA... | reverse complement strand
TTTCTAACGGAGCAGGGTGAGAAGCCCTATCCCCTGGGCCAGTTCTTCGAGGCCTCGCCTTATCTAAACTTGCTCTTGTACCCAGAGTCGGTCCGATTCGAGCGCTCAAGGCCGCTGCCGCCTTCACAATTCCAATACCTCGAGGGCTGCGTGCGCCAGGACAAACCGTACGTGGTTCCGGACTTTCCGGCGCATGCCGATGCGCCTCTGGTGTACTTGTCCTTTGGCAGCCTGGGCGCTGGCGATGTGCCGCTGCTCAAGCGACTGATCAATGCGCTGGGCAAAATCCGCTGCCGGGCGCTCGTCAACGTCGGCGCCTACAAGGATCAATACAAGGAGCTGCCCGCCAACGTGATTATCGACAGCTGGTTTCCGCAGCCTTCGGTAATACCGCAGGTGGATCTGGTGATCCACCATGGCGGCAACAACTCGTTTACCGAGTGCCTGCTGTTTGGCAAGCCGGCCATCATCATGCCGTTCGCGTGGGACGGGCATGACAATGCCACGCGAGTGCAGGAAACCGGGCACGGGTTTCGCCTGACTCGTGCGGACTGGACCGAGGCCGAATTGGCGGCGCGCGTGCACGCGTGCCTGAACGACCGGGAAATGCGTGCGCGCCTGCGGGCCACCAGCGAGCACATGCAGTCACAAGATGGTCCGGCCAAGGCGGCGCGGCTGCTCTCCGCCCTGCTCGCTCGTGGAGTGCATCATGCTTGAAGTCAAATCCTCGGCACCGCACCTTGCCAACGCCACCACGCGCGCCGACTTGGCTTCCTGGGGCTTGCAGCCCGATGCGATCGAGGGCGCCTCGCAGTCCAGCGGCCGTTTACTGTACAAAGGTGCCAACGGACAGCCGGAGGCAGGGCTGTGGGTCTGCACGCCCGGCCGCTGGCGCCTGTCCATTCCGCGCGACGAGCTGTGCTACTTCGTGTCCGGACGCGCCGAGTATCGGCGCGAGAACGGCGAGCAGATTCAGATCGAGCCGCAGACCTTGGTGTTGTTCCCATCCGGCTGGCAGGGTGAATGCACGGTCCACGAAACGATGCGGAACACCTATATGTTGACCGCCGAGGGCCCGCAAGCACCGGACGCGCCAGCGCCGATAGCGACTTTTCTCAGGCAGCCCCTGGCGCAAACGGCACTCGTCGACTGGGGCGTAATACCGACCATGCTTCACGGACAGTCACTGACCTCGGGGAAACTGCTGTACAAGGGCCCGCAGGGACGATCGGAGAGCGGGATCTGGCGCTGCAAACCCGGTCGCTGGGCATGCCACGTGACGCGCGATGAGTTTTGCCACTTTCTCGCGGGACGCAGTACCTACGTGCACGAGAGCGGCGAGATTATCGAGATTACACCCGATACGGTCGCCTTCTTTCCTCAGGATTGGAAAGGAGTGTGTACCGTCCACGAGACCGTCACTAAGGTCTACATGATCCGTTGAGCGTAGGCAGCCCCGTCACGGCAAGTGATGTGGCCAGCACGAATGTCGGTTGTCTATGAAGAAGCTGCTTATTGTCTATCATTCGCTTACGGGCGGCAGTGCGCAGATGGCGCAAGCCGCCGCCGCGGGAGCCGCTTCGAGCACCGGAGTGGCGGTGCAGCTTCAGAGTGCCTCGCAAACGGCCCCTGAGCACCTGCTGGCGGCTGATGGCTATTTGTTCGCATGCCCAGAAAATCTTGCCTCGATGGCCGGCCTGATGAAGGACTTCTTCGACCGTTGCTACTACCCGGTGCTCGACCGCTTGAACGGCCGGCCATACGCGGTAATGATCTGCGCCGGAAGCGACGGCAGCAATGCCGCCCGACAAATTGAACGTATAGCCACCGGGTGGCGGCTGGAGCAGATTGCCCCGACAATCATCGTTTGCACCCACGCACAGACACCTGAGCGAATCTTGCAGGCCAAGCAGATCGGTTCAGAGGAGCTCGCGCAATGTCGCGAGTTGGGTGCGACCATGGCGTCGGGACTGGAAATGGGAATTTTTTGAGCTAGGAGCGCAAGTGATGCCCAACTTCGAGGCCGTCTCGCAAATACTGATTTACCCCCGCACCCGCTTCGGCTGGCCGTTGCTCGCGTTCACGATCGCCATGTCGCCCATCTGCCTGGCGCAGTCCGCGCCTGCCCGGTTGGTGCATCAATACCTGGAAGTTCGCCTTTCGCCCGATGCCGCCCGCGTGGCAAGCATTGAAGGCGATTCGCCTGTGGGAGCCTACTATCCCGAGGTGCGCGACCTGGTGATTCGATCGGCGGACGGCACCAGGGAGTCGCGAGTGCCGCTTCCCTGCGGACAGGTTCCCCAATGCTGGCCCGGTTCGCTAGCCTGGGCCCCCGACAGCAAACATTTGAGCTTTACGGTGCGGACACCGGGCAGCCACAACTACGGCCTGTATATGGTGGACGCGGATGGCGGAGAGCTAAACAAGCAACTGGACTTCAAGGGCACGCTCATTGATCTGAAGTATGCGGCGGACGGCACGCTCGCGGTGCTGGCGGTGGAGAACGCGCGCAAGGAAGTCGGCGCGACTGAAGCCGGTGCGGCCGTTGCGGGCGACCTGGATGCGCCTGCCGCAGAGCAGCGCATTGGGATCGTGTCCGGCGGAACGCTACGCTGGGCATCGCCTCCCGACCTGTTTGTGTATGAGTACGACTGGCGGCCCGCAGGAACGGGCTTTGTAGGTACCGCTGCGCCGGGAGATGGCGACAACAACTGGTGGGTCGCAAAGCTCTATGCGTTTGCTCCAGGTGATGGCGCCGCGCAAGTAATCTACGCGCCGTCCGATAAGCAACAGCAGATAACCGTGCCCAAAGTATCTCGCGACGGCAGCAAGGTCGCATTCATCGCGGGGCTGATGAGTGACTTTGGTTCAGTTGGTGGCGATGTGTTCACCGCTCCCATCAATGGCGGCAAGGCGCTCAACGTAACGCCCGGCATGAAGGCCTCAGCAACGTCGTTGGCCTGGGGCTGCACCGGAAACCTGCGCGCCCAGCTATTGGTCGGGGATCAGGATCAGATCGTCGATCTAGGAGCCGGTGCCGCGACGGTCGCAATTCCGGCCGTGCTTTGGAGCGGGACCGATACGCTGACCGGTGAGGACGGCGGCGGCTCGCTGGCCTGCCCGTCCGGCATGATGGCGACGGTGCGCGAATCCTTTGTCGCGCCTCCTGAAATCATTGTCGGCAAGCCTGGACAATGGCGGGATCTTACGCGCGTCAATTCTGGCCTTGAGGCCTCGCTCAAGGCGGTGAACGTAACTTGGAAATTCGAAGGATTTGACGAGCAGGGTTGGCTGCTGCTGCCCTTGAACGCGTCAGGCAAAATGCCCATGGTGACCATTGTGCATGGCGGCCCTGCGGCCGCTGCGCAGCCTTACTTCTCCGGTCCCGGACTGCAAAGCTCCATGCTCGAGCGGGGCTGGGCCGTTTTTCGGCCCAATCCACGCGGCAGCTTCGGTCAGGGAGAGCGCTACACGCTGGCCAACGTGCGCGATTTCGGGCATGGCGACCTTCGGGACATTCTCGCCGGTATCGATGCCGCCGAGCGCGTGGCTGCAATTGATGAGCAGAGGCTGGGGCTAACCGGCGGCAGCTACGGCGGGTTCATGACCATGTGGGCTGTAACCCAGACCAACCGCTTCAAGGCCGCCGTGGCCGCTGCAGGTATCAGCAACTGGCAGTCCTACTACGGCCAAAATGGAATTGACGCGTGGATGCTTCCGTATTTTGGTGCCTCCGTATACGACGACCCGGCAGTCTACGCACGTTCCTCGGCTATCAATTACATCCGCAACGTACGCACGCCCACCTTCAGCTATGTTGGTGAACGCGACATCGAGTGCCCGGCACCGCAGACCCAAGAATTCTGGCACGCACTGAAGACGCTCGGAGTGCCCACCTCGGTCATGATTTACCCTGGCGAGGGTCACGGACTGCGCGACCCGGCCAATGCGCAGGATGCCCTGCAACGCTCTCTGGGTTGGTTCGACAAACACTTGCGGTGACTTGATCGTGCCAAAGAAGCTCAACCGACCCCAAGCCGCGGCTGGACCTATGCGCCGCGCATCGACTGCATCAGTCGGGAGGCTCGCCAAAATGATCCGGACGGTCGCACTAACTACACTGTGGGCCTTCGTGGCCCAGGCCGGCGCTGCCGCCGAATGGGCCTACGTCTCTCCCGTGCTGGGAAAATCTCCGGCCGGCGCCAATGTAAAGGGCACGGCGGAAATTGAAGTGGCCAGCGTCGCGCCGGTGGATCGGGCCATTAAAGCGTGGTTCAAACTGACCTACAAGTCCGATGTCGTCAATCCAGTGAACGCCGCGAAGCCTATCCGCAAGGAGAAGTTCCTTTACTACCACCTGTGCGAAGAGCACAAGCGCGCATTAATCCAGATCATCTATGACGATGCATCGGGCGCCACGGTCTACTCCACTGTGTTTGAGAGCGCCAGTGCCAAATACGAGGATGTGATCCCAGACACCACCGGCGACGCATGGCTCGAGGCCGCGTGCAAAATCGCCGCGATGAAACACAAGACTGCGTCCAAGCCCTAGGTTTGGCAGGCGCGGCACAACTTGACCGCCAGTCAGTCAATGGGTTGGCAATTTTGGATAGACCGCGGCGGCACATTCACGGACGTGGTGGCACGCCGGCCGGACGGCGAGCTCGTCACCCATAAGTTGCTTTCGGAACATCCGGAGCGCTACGCCGACGCAGCCGTTCAGGGGATCCGCGATCTGCTGGGCCTGCAGGCAGCGCAGCCCATTCCCGTGGATCAGATCCAAATCGTCAAGCTCGGCACCACAGTGGCGACGAACGCTCTGCTGGAGCGTAAGGGCGCCCCTACTCTGTTGATCACCACGGCAGGATTCGCCGACGCCATCAAGATCGGCTACCAGAATCGTCCCAAGCTGTTCGCCCTGCGAGTCGAACGCCCGCCAGTCTTGTACAGCGGCGTCGTGGAAGTGCGTGAGCGAATTGCAGCGCATGGACAGATTGTTCAGCCGTTGGACCTCGCCGATGCGGAGCGCCGGCTGCGCTCTGCATGGCACGATGGCTTTCGCGCCTGCGCTGTCGTGCTCATGCATGGATACCGCTATCCGCAGCACGAGGCGATGCTGGCCGATCTCGCGCGGCAAATTGGCTACACCCAGATCTCGGTTTCTCACGATGTCAGCCCGCTGATGAAATTGGTATCCCGCGGGGACACCACTGTGGTGGATGCCTACCTCTCCCCGGTATTGCACAGCTACGTCGATCAGCTGACCAAACGCCTGCCGTCGCTGCGGCTTCAGTTCATGCAGTCCTCCGGAGGGCTCGCCCAGGCCGAGCGGTTGCGCGGCAAAGACGCCATCCTTTCGGGACCCGCCGGCGGCATTGTCGGCGCAGTGCAGACTTCCGCATTGGCGGGCCTGAGCAAGATCATCGCGTTCGACATGGGCGGCACTTCGACAGACGTTTCGCATTACGCGGGTGAGTACGAGCGTGCCTTCGAGACCGAGATCGCCGGGGTTCGTTTGCGCTCACCGGTGTTGAAGATTCATACAGTGGCCGCCGGGGGCGGCTCGATCTGTCGCTTCGATGGCACGCGATTTCGCGTTGGTCCGCAATCCGCCGGGGCCCTCCCGGGGCCTGCCTCCTACCGCCGCGGCGGGCCAATCACGCTGACCGATTGCAATGTCCTGATCGGTAAACTGCGCTCCGAATACTTTCCCAGAGTCTTCGGCGCAAGCGGTGATCAGCCGTTGGACACCACGATCGTCGCGGAGATGTTCGCGCAGCTAATCGGCGACATCACGAAGGCCACGGGCCACCATCGATCGGCTGCCGAAGTCGCCACTGATTTCTTGCGGATCGCCGTGGACAACATGGCTAACGCCATTAAGAAGATCTCGGTGCAGCGCGGCTACGATGTCACTGAATACGCGCTGACTAGCTTCGGAGGCGCCGGAGGCCAGCATGCCTGTCTGGTAGCAGATGCACTGGGCATAACTTCGGTATACATACATCCACTGGCCGGCGTCCTATCAGCGTATGGCATTGGATTAGCCGAGTTGCGCGTGCTAAGAAATCAGGCGGTCGAAGCAAGGCTGGACGACGCTACGCTCAAGGAACTTGCCACCTCATTCGAGAAACTTGAGAGCACCGCCCGGCATGAGCTCGCAGCGCAAGGAGTGGCAGCGGACGGCGTGCAAATCCTTCAGCGCCTGGCCGCGAAGTATGAAGGGACCGATAGTCCTTTGGAGCTGGCGCGCTCAGATCTTGCATCCATGTGTGAGGACTTTCGGAACCAGTACCGATCGCGCTACGGCTTCCTGATGCCCGACAGAGCCTTGATCATTGAGTCCATCAGCGTCGAGGCCGTCGGTAGACAGGAGCGCAGCAGGGAGCGGGCGCCATCAATTGTTGCACGCGCGGGCACACCAGTGCCAATGGCCGAGTTTCCAGTGTACTGCGACGACCGCTGGCAGCAGACGCCATTTTTCGATCGCGGCAACCTGCGGCCGGGAGATGAGTTTGATGGGCCCGCCGTCATCCGAGAACCAAACGCAACCACTGTAGTTGAGCCCGGGTGGTATGCAACGGTAACCAAAATGGATCATCTGTTGCTTCGGCGTCGGGTGCCGGTCAAACGTGCGTCAGTTGCGGACACCTCCGTCGATCCGCTGCGCTTGGAACTGTTCAACAATCTATTCATGTCCATCGCCGAACAGATGGGCGAAGCCTTGTCGAAGACCGCCTACTCGGTCAATATCAAGGAACGCCTGGATTTTTCGTGCGCAGTGTTTGACGGCGTCGCGCAGTTGGTCGCCAATGCCCCGCATATGCCAGTGCATCTGGGCTCGATGGGCGAGTCGGTGCTGGCAGTGCTCCGCAAGCACGGCGAACGGATGCAACCTGGCGATGTGTACGTTCTTAATGCACCGTATGCGGGCGGCACCCACCTACCCGATATCACAGCGGTCATGCCGGTCTACTGCGACGGTGGCAGCTCGCAGCCGAGCTTCTTTGTGGCCGCGCGCGGTCACCACGCGGACATCGGTGGAATTACGCCCGGATCCATGCCGGCGCGCTCGGCACACATCGATGAGGAGGGTATTCTGCTGGATGGCGTGCTTTTGGTCCGCGGCGGCCAGCTTTTGGAGGCAGAAATGCGCGCGTTGCTTGGAAGCGGGCCCCATCCTGCGCGCAACATCGACCAGAACATCGAAGATCTTCGAGCCCAGGTTGCCGCCTGTCAGAAAGGCGCGAACGAGCTTTCCCAGGCAGTAACGCAATTCGGTCTGGAGGTCATGCGCGCGTACATGGGCCACGTGCAGGACCACGGCGAGGAATGCGTGCGCAAGGCACTAATCGCTTTGCGAGATGGCGAATTTGAATATCCCATGGACGATGGCGCAAAGGTCCGCGTCGCGATTCGCATCGATCATGCGCGGCGCGAGGCGACTGTCGATTTCTCCGGAACCAGCCCGCAACAACCAAATAACTTCAATGCTCCACAGGCTGTGGCCCGGGCTGCCGTGTTGTACGTGTTCCGGACGCTGGTACCTGATGACATTCCCATCAATGCGGGCTGCCTGCGGCCCTTGAAGATGATTCTTCCGGAAGGCTCGCTGGTCAACCCCCGCTATCCCGCCGCTGTGGTTGCCGGCAATGTCGAGACTTCGCAGGTGATCACCGACGCCTTGTACGGCGCGCTCGGGGTGCTGGCCGCTAGCCAGGGCACGATGAACAATTTCACCTTTGGTAACGACGAATACCAGTACTACGAAACCATATGCGGCGGCGCTGGCGCGGGAGCAGGGTTCGACGGCTGCGACGCCGTACACACCCACATGACCAACTCGCGGCTAACCGATCCCGAGGTGCTTGAGTGGCGCTATCCAGTGCGTCTGGAAGAATTCCGCATTCGCACCGGATCGGGCGGCAGCGGCAGGCAGCGGGGCGGTAACGGCGCGGTGCGCCGAGTGCGGTTCCTCTCGCCGATGTCGGCGATCATTCTGGCCAACCACCGGCGAGTGGCACCATTTGGCCTGAATGGGGCCGCGGCCGGGGCCATCGGTCGGAATTGGGTCGAGCGCGCGGACGGCACCCGCGAGGAGTTTGGCGGCACTGCCGAGCTGAGCCTGCGGACTGACGACATTTTCGTCATTGAAACACCGGGCGGCGGCGGATTCGGCAAGGCTTAGATGCGGTCGGCGTCTACAAGCAGGATGGCAATCGCGAGCCTGGTGGGAACCGCGCTCGAGTATTTCGACTTTGCCGTCTACAACTCGATGGCGGCCATTGTTTTCAATCGGCTGTTCTTCCCGACCGTTGATCCGCTTACGGGGACGATACTGGCATTTGCTACCTTTGCTGTGGGCTACGGGTCACGCCCCCTCGGAGGACTGGTATTTGGGCGATTGGGCGACCGCCGCGGCAGGCGTTTCGTACTGGTAGCTACTTTGGTGATGATGGGAGCGTCCACGTTTGCGATAGGCCTGCTGCCCACCTACGAATCGCTCGGAATCACGAGCCCGCTGCTGCTCGTAATGTTTCGATTTCTGCAAGGCGCCGCCTTGGGCGGTGAGTGGGCGGGCGCGGTCTTGCTTTCGGTAGAGCACGGTGAGACTCAGCGTCGCGGGCGCAACGGCGCCTGGGCACAGATGGGCCCGGCGCTCGGCACGTTGGTGGCTACGGCATCCATCGCAATCATTACAGCCAGCGTATCGACTGAATCGTTTCAGGCCTGGGGCTGGCGCCTTCCCTTCTTACTCAGCTTCTTGCTCATGGCCTTTGGCCTGTGGGTGCGCACCGGAGTGCCGGAAACACCGTTGTTCGAGTCACTGCGCTCGCAGCGCGCGATGGCCGCTGCGCCAATCAGGGAGGTACTTCGGGACTGGTGGCGGCGCCTGCTCATCGCGGGAGGAGCGCGCATTGGCCCCGATGTTCAGTATTCGCTGCTCATTGTATTTACGCTGACCTATCTTACGACGGTACTGCATCAATCCCGCTCGCTGGCGTTGACGGCCGTATCCATCGGTTGTCTTTGCAGCGTATTCGCCGTTCCATATTTTGGAGCCTTGTCGGATCGGCTGGGGCGCCGGCCAGTCTACGGGTTAGGTCTGCTGCTCGCTTTTGTTTGGGCCGCGCTTTATTTTGAATTGATCAATCGAGCCGGCCCCGTGTTGCTGGTGATCGCCGTAGCCGCCGGTTTCCTGATCCATGCTGTGATGTACGGCCCGCAGGGGGCATTTATCACAGAACAGTTTCCAACCCGGGTGCGCTACGCCGGTTCCTCGCTGGCCTACACGATGGTAGGGATCATCGGTGGCGGCCTGGCGCCGGTCATATTCACGCTATTGTTGCGTCGCTACGGTACCCTCGCCATCTCGGTCTACCTGGTAGCGGCGCTAAGCATCAGCGCCGTGGCGATCGCCAGCGCGAGGGAAACTAGCAGGCGGCCGCTCGACTAGCTTGGGGCGCGGATGCTGTCTGTTGGGCGCGAGCTAATTAATAGCTAGGCGTTGTTCTTAGCATTTTGACCGTATCTTCCCACAATGATTCGCGCGCTGCGTCGGTATGTCCAGTAAGCGGCGGCCCAATCGATCAGCACCACCAGCCGATTGCGGAAACCTATGAGGAAGAATATGTGCGCTCCGAGCCAAATCCACCAAGCCACCAATCCAGACAAGCGCACGCGACCAAAATCTATCACCGCTGCCTTGCGCCCGATGGTTGCGAGCGAACCAAGATGCCGGTAACGGAACCTCTCCACGGGTCGATTCGCGAGCCGATTTACCAGTGTCTTGCCGACGTGGTGGCCCATCTGTTTGGCGGCCGGCGCAATGCCGGGCACGAAGCCTGCGCCATCTGCCACGCTAGCCAAGTCGCCGGCCACGTAGACTTCGGGATGATTCTCGATACTGAGATCGGCTGCGACCGACACGCGTCCAGCGCGATCGACCTTGGCGTCCAACATACCACCCAGCGGCGAAGCTGCCACCCCCGCCGCCCACAACACAGTGCGCGCTGATATGGATTCATCGCCGACGGCGACGCCGTTGCGGTCAACGCGGGTAATCGGTCGTCCCAGCGATACTTCGACACCCAGTTTCTGCAGTTGGCGCAGCGCCGCTGCCGACAGTTCGATAGGAAAGGCAGGCAGTACGCGCGGTCCAGCTTCCACCAGCAGGATTCGCGCAGATCTTGGATCGATGCGCCGGAATTCCCGCGGCAGCGTATGTCGGGCAATCTCAGCCAGAGTGCCCGCAAGTTCGACGCCGGTCGGCCCCGCGCCGGCTATTACGAAAGTCATCCAGGCGGCGCGTTCCCCGCCGCCCTGCGCGGCCTCGGCATTTTCAAAGGCGCTTAGCACCCGGCCACGGATTTCCAGCGCGTCATCCAGGGTCTTGAGTCCCGGGGCATACTCAGCCCAGTCGTCACGGCCGAAATAGGCGTGTGTGGCCCCGGCGGCAATTACGAGATAGTCATAGTCGTAGGCAACATCGGTGAGCATTACACGGCGTGCTGCTGCATCGATCCCCGTCACCTCGCCCATCAGCACAGTAACATTGCGTTGCCGGCGCAGAATGTGCCGCAGGGGAGCTGAAATGTCGGGGGCCGCCAGTCCTGCCGTTGCTACCTGATATAGCAAGGGTTGGACAGTGTGATGGTTGCTGCGGTCGAGCAACAGGATCTGTGCCGGTGCCCGGCGCATGGCGCGAACCGCTTCGAGGCCGGCAAAGCCACCGCCGATAACGATGATTCGAGGATTCGCGTTCACCGGTGCATCATGGCGGCTGCAGATCCCACACGCGCACTTCGTAAGGCTGCAACCGGACAACGACCGGCCTATCGGCGGACCAGCTCAAGGGCTTTGCCGCCCGGCGCGGGTTGTTGACATGCCAGGAACGCGCGGCTCCTGGCGGCAACTCCAGCGCTGCGGCCAGATCGAGCGCAAAACTTTGAGGGCGATTGGTGGGATTGCGGAGTGCAACAACGGCGCCCGCAGGAGACCAGGAAGCCCAGCCATATACCTGGCCGCGCGCTGGATCACCGCCCAGCCAATGGCTGTCGCGCAGCGTGCCCGCGCGTGCGCGCGACCAGCGAGCCGCCGCCGCCAGCTCGTTCCAGTCACGATCACTGAGCAGGTCGGGAGAAATATAGAGTTCCTGCAGCCCGGTGCCGCTCGCGAAGTATGACCACAGCTCATCGCTGAAGTCATGACCAGGATCGCTGTCCAGACCCTGCGCATGGCGCGCATAGATCACGCCATGCAGCATTAGCGAATTGAGGGGGTATAGCCAGCCCTGGCGCACGATCCCACCGTACGTGCCGGCATCGCGGTAAGTGATCCAGCGCTGCCGGTTGCTCCCTTCGCCGGTGAACGCATGATCGTCGCCGCCCCGCCAGATCGAATCCACCGTGCGCAGCCAGAATGGCGAGGGCCAGGTTCCCGTCGTGAGATTGATGAACAAGTCAGGCTGCTTTTGCCGCAGGTCATCGATCAAAGTAATCGCCGCGGCAAAATCGCTGTCGAATTCGCTTCCCGGAGTCACCTTGTCGGGGCTGCCCGTGCCGTCCAACTTGAACTGGTTGATCCCATAATTCTGCAACAGGTCGAGCGTCACACGGTGGAACAAGCCGTAATACTTGGGACCGGACAGCGCGAGCCCCTGATCATCGACTTCGTAGCCGTGGGACCGCGCGGTCTGCAATCGGGCTTTGCGCGGTGCGCCGTACCCGCCCCAGGGAGACAGCCATATTCCCGGAGCGGCCCCAAAGCGGGCGGCCGCCTCTGCCAGTGGCGCGAAGCCTCGAGGAAATCCCGAGTTGAATTGCCAGAGTGCCGAGGTATCGTCCCAGCCGTCATCAAACAGAAAGGAATCCATGCGCACATTGCGCTTGCGCACCAGCTGATCACCGAAAGCATTGATGGCCTTCAGGGCGTCCTCCTGCGTGTAGGGCGTGAAGTAGCCGATGTCGTACCAGGAGTTGTAATGCAGAAAAGTACGAAACGGATGGGCGCGCTCCTCCTCGAGGTAATTGAGAAACGCGCGGCGCAATTGCCCTTCGGGCGCTACACCGAATACCGCGGAATAGCTGACACCAATGCCGGATCGGAGCGGCACAGTGCGCTTCAAGGAGGCGAGCGCGTGGCCGGACAGCACGCTCGCCGCAGCCATAGGGTGTTCAAAACCGAAGAATCGTTCCTTGGCCACGATCGGCGAGCCATCGACGGTGCCGGCGACCGATGCGTCGAGCAACTGCAGATCGATTAAGTCAACCGTGGCAAGGTCGAGCTCGTGCTCTGGCTTGAGCCGAATTTCCTCGCGCGCGTAATTCGCGCCATCGCGCAGAATCAGCCGCCAGTCGATAATTAGCGCGGTGCGCTTATCCTCCAGCACGGCATGTAACGCTTGGGCGGGATGGCGCGCGGCGGAGCGGGTGGCCGCAGGCGCCGCAGGCTCGCGTTCGCAACTTAATGTCCCTGTTAAGTTCATGCTGCTGGCGGTTATGCGTTGGCCATCACGCAGCCGCAACGTGAACAGTTCCCCGCCGAGCGGCTGGCTTATGCGGCTGAATTGATTGTCGAAACTCTGCGGTCGAAGCTCGCCATCGCGCAGCGACACGGCAATCTTGAGTGCCGAATTCTCCAGCCATGCCACGCCGTCGCTGACTTGGCAGCGGGCCGTGCCGGGACTGAGCGGCAGCCATGCGCCCTGTGCCTGCGCTATGGGTGCAAGCAGCAGCCCAAGGACTGCCAGATTGCAGCGCAAGGAGTTCATCGGTTGCCAGAACAATGCGATTCGCAGCTTCAGGCAGCCGGGCGCGTGACGCGTAGAATGCTGTACATTAATAAGAGTGACCTCACCGACTGCACGGCGCGCGGCTGCCTGGACTCCGCCTCTGCCGGCTGCGCAACGTAGTCCAGGGCAATTCGACACGTCAAGGGGATCGGGACCATGAACGCGACCGTCGCCGCCACCACCGTCACGGCGCAACCCGGCACGCTTAGGATTTCCTGGAGCGACGGAACCAAGGGAGAGTTCGCCAGCGTTTGGCTGCGAGACAATCTTCCGGAGGATCGCGACCGTCACAGCGGCCAGCGGCTAATCGATGTCATGGACATTCCGTCGGCCCCGCGCATCCGCTCGGCCTCCCTGAGCAACGGGACTGTGAATGTGGACTGGGCTGATGAGCAGAGAACAACTTCTTTTGACATTGCCTGGCTGTATGAATGTGCGGCAGGCGGCATGCGACGGCCGGAACTGCAAAGGCACCTGTGGCTAGAGGGCGCCACTCTGAGTCCGCAAAGCGACTTTTGCACCTTGACCTTCGAGACCCTGCAGTCCAAGTCCAGTTCGCGGCTGACTTGGCTGACAAGGCTCCTGCAGGATGGCATTGCATTTCTCAAAGATGTGCCTCGCCGGAACCATGCCATTCTCGAGGCTGCCGCCTGTATCGGCTACGTGCCCGAGACCAACTACGGCCGCGTCTTCGATGTGAAGGCTGTGCCGCAGCCTGAGAACCTCGCCTACTCGGATCTGGGACTAGGTCTGCACACCGACAATCCGTATCGAGACCCGGTGCCAGGCTTTCAGGCCCTGCACACACTGATGGCAGCACCCGACGGGGGCGATAGTCTGTTTGCCGACGGCTTTGCCATTGCCGAACACTTGCGGCAAACCGAACCCCAGGCGTTTGCGCTCATTAGCCGCACACCGGTCCCGTTTTGGTATAGAGCTGCGGACACGGACTTGTACGCGGAACGCCCGCTGATCGAGCTCTCCTGCGCCGGAGTTGTGGTCGCGGTCACTTACAACAACCGGGCCGCCCGGCCGGTGCACATGGCGGCCGCCGACTGCGCTGCGTATTACGCGGCGTATCGGAAGTTTGCAGCCCTGCTCCGAGAGCCGCGCTTGCAGATGTCCACGCGGCTCAATGACGGGGATCTGGTCGTATTCGACAACCGGCGCATTTTGCATGGACGCACGGGCTTTGCATCGGCACGTCACCCGCGGCATCTGCAGGGTTGTTACCTGACGCGCGATAGCGTCTACAGCGCAACCGCGGTATTGCGCCGCCAACTTGAGGGCGGTGCGATGCAATGACGATCGCTGATGAGATTTTCGCAATCTATGCGCGCCACGGCGCACAGGCCTATTTCGGCGAAGAAGTGAGTATGAGCGAGCATGGGCTGCAGGCTGCGCATTTCGCGCAACAGGACAATGCGCCCGACACACTATTGCTGGCGGCTCTGCTGCATGACATCGGCCATCTCACCGAGTCCGTCCCGGCCGACATCTCCGAGTGGGTCAAGGATGCCAGGCATGAGCGCAGCGGCAGCCGCTGGCTCGCGAAGCACTTTGGTCCGGAGGTTTCAGAACCAGTGCGTCTGCACGTGCCGGCCAAACGCTACCTGTGCGCCACCGAGCCCCCCTACTTTGCCCAGCTCAGTGCGGCATCGGTGGCTACCTTGAAACTTCAGGGTGGACCCATGGCTGCGGCGGAAATTGCGGCCTTCGAATCGGAGCCATACTGGCGTGAAGCGGTACGGGTCCGCCGATGGGACGATCAGGGCAAGATTGCCGGACTCAAGACTCCGGAGTTTGCACACTATCGCCCGCTGATCGAGCGGCTAGCGCACCGCACCGGCGCCGCTCCGTCCGGTCTGGCTGAGCCTCGTGTGCGCGCGCTGCTCTTTGACCTGGATGGCACGCTTATCAATACCGAAATACATACCGATGCCACGGTCAGCGTCGTCATGGCGCGCTTCGGCATCCCCAATTTCACGCTGCCTCACACTGAAACGCACGGTCGGACCTGGACCCATGTCGCCAACACCATCCGTGCACGCACCGGCACCACGGTCCCGGCCGCCGAGATCGCCGCCGCCATGCTTGAATATTGGAGTGGCGCCGTGCGCGAAGTACAACCCATTCCAGGAGGAGCTCAGGCCATCCATTCGGCGGTAGCGGCCGGCCTGAAGATTGCGGTGGTCTCTTCGAGCCCGCGCTCAGTGATCGACTACTTTGTCGAGAAGCTCGGCATCGGCGATTGCGTTGCGCCCAACGCGCGCATCGGTGCGGAGTCGGTGCGGATCGGCAAACCGGACCCTGAGGGTTTTCTGCTGGCGGCCAGGGCATTAGACGTGCAACCGACGGAGTGCCTGGTGTTCGAGGACAGCGAGGCTGGATTGCTGGCGGCTCGCGCCGCGGGAATGGGCTCGATGTTCATAACGTGCTGTGCCGTGGACATCGAGGTCAACAGCACCCGCGCGACCTCCACCTTCAGCCATTACGAAACTCTGCCGGCGGGATTCTGGTGCGATCTGGCCGCGGGTCGGATGGCCCTAGCGAAGCGGACATTCCCGTGACGGCGCCGGATTCCGAGATGCTGCGCCACTACCGGCGGCAGCTGTTCACCGCGACCTGGCTTTCATACGCCGGCTTCTACCTGTGCCGCAAAGTCTACGCGGTGGTCAAGCAGCCGCTCAAAGTGCACTTTGGCTTCGACGATGAGCAGATCGCGCTGCCATGGACCATCTATCTGATCTGCTACATGCTCGGACAGTTCCTGGCCGCCTGGCTGGGGCGCCGGATGGAGAGTCGACGCATTCTCCTTTACGGCATGAGCGCCGCGGCCGGCTGCAATATTGTTCTTGGATATCTGGTGGACTCCCACCAGGCAAACGCCCTGCTCTGGTTTTGCGTAACCATGGGTATCCACGGTCTCGCCCAGGCCACTGGCTGGCCGCATAACGTCGCGCTGTTTGCCAATTGGACACGCCGCTCCGAGCGCGGCACCTTGTTCGGGGTCTGGGGCACGTGTTACCAGCTAGGCGCAGTAGCGGGCAAGGGCCTGGCCGGATTCCTGCTGGGGTGGCTGGGCATGTCCTGGTCGTTCTACGGCTCGAGCATCATCTTTTTTATCATTACCGTGGCCTTTGCCTTCCTGGCACGCGAGCGTCCGCAATCCGTCGGCCTTTCGCTGGCGGACGATGCCGAGCCCGACGAGGCCCCACCCCAGGCGCGTGGTGCGGCCCCGGCGCGTGAAGCACCGCTGCCGCCCGGATTCATGGGTTTGATCATTTCCATGGGCCTGATCTATTTCGGGCTCAAGTTCCTGCGCTACGCGCTCGACAGCTGGTCGGCGCTGATTCTTAGCGAGCATTTTGCCGTGGCCCCTTCGCTGGCCGCGTATCTGTCGACGGCATTCGATTGGATCGGTCTGTTGGGTGTGATCGTTGCCGGGTATTGGTCCGACCGCATCCCGGGCTCGCGCCGCACGCCGGTCATTTTCTACATGTGTTGCTGCTGCCTGGTGGCGACCGGCTTGCTTTGGTTTGTTGGCCTTTCCTCGACGCTGGTGTTCGTGACGCTATTGGGCGTCATCGGCTTCTTTGAGATGGGCCCCGATGCTCTATTGGCCGGCGCCTGTGCCATGGATGCCGGCAGTCGGCGTCAGGCGGCGCTGGCCGCCGGCGTGATCAACGGCTTTGGCTCGATCGGACCGATTCTGCAGGAGCCAATGATTGGCTGGCTCAAGCAGAGCTTTGGCCTGCATTCGGTGTTCCTGCTGCTGGTGACGGTCGTGTTCATCACGACTATCGCCACCTGGCTGTTGATGCGCTTTGAACGCGGGCGGCTGTAGCGGCCGCCCGCGGTCTGCTAAATGGCTCAGGCCGCAGCGCCCAGTCGCCCACTTCGATAATCGTCGATGGCTTGCTCGATTTCCTCGCGCGTGTTCATCACGAACGGGCCGTACTGAACCACCGGTTCGTGCAGCGGCTTTGCTGCCAGCAACAGAAATCTCGCCCCCGAAGCGCCCGCCTGCGCGCGCACCTCGTCGCCGTCCGACAGTACGCCGGCGGCGCGGTTGGGCAAGGCTGTGGCTGCACCGGTCGTACCGATGCGCGCGTCGCCCTCGTAGATGTACAGGAAAGCGTTGTGTCCCGGGGTCAGCGGGATCGTCAGATCCGCGCCCGCAGGCATGTGCACATCCAGGTACGTCGGATCGGTGGTGAGCCGGGCCCCAGTTCCGTTGATAGGGCCCTGGGCCGATGAGCCGTCCGCACCGAATTTTCCGGCGATTACTCGCACCTCGCTGCCCTTCAAGCTCACGGTCGGAATGTCCGCGGCCGGGATGTCTCGGTAAGCGGCAGGACGCATTTTCTCCTGCGACGGCAAGTTGAGCCACAGCTGAAATCCACGCATGCGGCCCTCACTCTGCTGCGGCATTTCCGAATGGATGATCCCTCCCGCGGCGGTCATCCACTGGACATCGCCCGGTCCCAGATCGCCGCGATTGCCGAGGTGATCCTCGTGGCGCATGTGGCCGTCCAGCATGTAGGTCACGGTCTCGAAGCCCCGGTGCGGATGAGCCGGAAACCCGGCGAGGTAGTCATCCGGATCGTCGGAATAAAATTCATCGAGCATCAGGAACGGGTCCACATGCAATCCGCGCTGGCTTCCCAGGCTGCGCCGCAGCTTGACGCCGGCTCCGTCCGAGGTCGGCACGGACTCGATCACATGTACCAGAGAACGACTTTTCATTTCACAGTCTCCTTGAGCATTACTTAGGCTGCCAGCTTGGCAATCTCGGCCCCGGCCTTTGCGAGACCCGACTCCCTGCTCTGCGGACTGATGGCGAGCCCTTCAGCGTAGATAAAATTCACATCGGTAATCCCGACGAATCGCAGAAAGTCGCGCACATAACTGGTCTGCGTATCCAGTGGGGTACCTGCGTACACACCGCCGCGCGCAGCAAACACGTAGACCCGCTTGCCGCTCAGCAAGCCGACCGGCCCGTTTTCCGTGTACTTGAAGGTTACTCCGGCGCGCGCGATATGATCAAAATAAGCCTTGAGCTGGGATGGCACGCCGAAGTTGTACATCGGCAGCCCTATCACAATGACGTCTGCCTGCTGCAGCTCCTGGATGAGGGCATCCGAATACGCGACGACGGCACGCTGCTCCGCGGTGCGCTCCTCCGGCTTGGCAATGAAAGCACCAAAGCGCGCGGCATCGAGATGCGGCACAGGGTCCGGTGCCGCCACCTCGCGCAATAACAGGCGAGTTCCGGGCTCGCGCGCCTGGATGGCGGCGGCAAATTGGCTGGCCAGCTGGCTGGATTGGCCACTGCCGTTGTGAATGCTGGCGTTGATCTGCAGTACGGTGCTCACGGGTTTCTCCTTGGCATCGATTGGTCGGGTCCTCACTGGGGATGTATTGAACTATTAATTTTTTTGATAAAAAAGTAGAATAAATAGGTCATATCTATCTTCTTTTTCGATATAAATGACGGAAACGGCCCGAATCTCGCTGGAGCAGTGGCGCTGCCTAGTCACCGTCGTGGATGCCGGTGGCTATGCCCAGGCAGCCTCGGTCCTGCACAAG
>Ga0163163_10001733_pt1 | contig 18387 bp, 14 predicted proteins | sample S65metaG_FD_119766 | JGI IMG/M metagenome (GOLD analysis project Ga0163163, IMG submission 119766) | Switchgrass rhizosphere microbial communities from Kellogg Biological Station, Michigan, USA - S6-5 metaG | ecosystem: Host-associated > Plants > Roots > Rhizosphere > Soil | place: USA... | reverse complement strand
TACTCACCCCTCACCCCTCACCCCTCACTCCTCACTCCTCACTCCCTGTCACGGCTTCTTGTAGCGCTGCAGGTACTGCAGATCGTCGTCGTCGATCCGCGCCACGTACACCGTGCCCTTGCCGAATCCCACCACTCTGCTGCTCGGATTGAGCATCACCTTCTTGACGAGCGCGCCGGTCCGGTCGAACACATCGTAGGTCGGAACCTTGTCGCCCGCCGAGCGGGTGCGCAGCACCCACGCCTCTCCCTCCGGAGTGGCCAGCACTGCGCCACGGCCGGTAAACGGCGGCATGGTCTCGGAGAACTCCGGCTCCGCCTGGGGCGGACCGCTCTGGGGGGTCGACGACGAGCGAGTTCCGCCGCCCGGACCGCCAAAGGTCATCTGGATCCGCGGCGCTTTCGCCAGGTTCACCTTGTACAGCGCCTTGTCCGCCTCGGTCACTTTGATGGGCGTGTAGGGCTGGACCGGCCCGGGCGTGGCCTTGCCGGCATCGAGCCAGATGACCCGGTACGGGGATGGAGTCAGTCGAGCCACCCGCCCGTCACCCGCCACGTCCCAGGCCTCGGCCGGAGTCCACACCTTGCCCCCGCCGATCTGCACGCTGAACCGACCGCCGCCACCCGAGGCGACCGCACTTCCCTTGGGCAGCGTCAAGTATCCCACCGTATCGAAGACCGGCTTGACTCGATCCCACCGCAGGATCGGCACCGAGTCGGCCGAGCCTCCCGTGGGCGTGAACGGCGAGCCCTCGAAATAGATCCGGCCTTTGGAGTCGATGCCGCGTGGAATGGTGAACCCGAACGAGACGATGGGCCCGGCCTGTCCGGTGGCAGCGGGCGCCCGGGGCATTTCCAGGACCGCACCGGGTTTTCCATCCACCCCGATCGTGAGAAAACGGCGGCCGGCCATATCGAACACCAGTGTCTCGCCGGAGGGCAGTCCGAGAAGGGTCAGCGGAAGGCCGTATTCGCCGGGTCCCTGGCCCTCGCGACCCACCTTGGTCATCGTGCCCGAAGCCAGATCCACCAGCTGAACCACCTTGTCCTGTTGATCGACGACCAGCACCTTGCCCGACGGGAGCTCCCGGACCGCGGTAACCCGGGTAAAGGATTCCTTCGATTCGGCGTCGGGCTTGCTCAGGGCGACCTTGGTCTGGCCGGCCGCCGACGAGACGACGGACAGCGCGGCAATGACGCCCGCAAGCATCGGAACACGGGACTGACGCACGCGATCTCCCTCGCAATGGAGTGAATGGGAACCGGAGAGAAGATGCACCGGCCGGGGCGATGGTCGCGGCGGGGCTATTTTGGGACCGATGCAGCGCATTGACCTCTCCCGGGTGCCACCCCGCCCGATCACCCGGTTCGCACCGAGTCCGACAGGATACCTGCACCTTGGCCACGTGGCCAATGCGGTCTGGACCTGGGGCGTCGCCCAGGCCACCGGGGGCCAGGTGCTGCTCCGGATCGAGGATCACGATCGGGGCCGCTCCCGGGCGCAATACGAGCGCGCGATCGTCGAAGACCTGGAATGGCTCGGCCTGGTCCGGGGCGGCCAGCGCCGCATGCAGCGCCAGAGCGATCAGGAGCGCGCCTACGGGCGGGCGGTGCTCCATCTCGGGCGGCAGTCGCCGGTGTACGCCTGCCAGTGTTCCCGCGCCGACATCGCGGCGCAGATGCGGGCCGACGGCGTGGCGGACCATGAGGAGCTCCGCTATCCCGGGACCTGCCGCGCGCTCCGACTCGCGCCCGCCGATGGACTGGGTCTCCGGGTTACGCTGGGCGACGAGGCGGTCGAGTTCGACGATCTCCGGCTGGGTCCGCAACGCCAGGTCCCCGCGCAGCAGTGCGGGGACCTGCTGCTCCGCGATGCCCACGGCAACTGGACCTATCAGCTCTGCGTGGCGGTGGACGACACCCGCCAGGGCGTGCACCTGGTGATCCGGGGTGAAGACCTGCTGGCCTCGACCGGACGCCAGATCATGCTCGCGGCCCGGCTGGGCCGGAAGGAACCGCCGCGCTTCCTCCATCACCCTCTGATTCACGATCCGGAGGGCCGGAAGCTCTCCAAGCGGGACGGCTCCACCGGCGTGCGCGAGCTCCGGGCGTCGGGCACCACTCCCGAGGCGGTGCTGGGCGAGGCGGCATTCCGGACCGGGCTGAGTGACGAGCCGCGACCCATCGCTCCGGATCAGCTGGGGTCGCTGTTTCGGTGAGCACCGCCCCGTCGGTTCCCCGGACGCGACACAGCCGGCTCGATGCTCCGAGCCGGCTGTCGACGTTGGATCGTCCTGCGGTCCGGCTCAGGCGCCGGCGGCCAGCCGGCTGACCCGCTCTGCCGCGGGGCCCTTGGCGCCCTGCACCACATCGAATTCAACCCGCTCACCTTCGGCGAGGGACTTGAATCCGTCGCCGGTGATGGCCGAGTGATGGACGAAGCAATCCTTCGCGCCGTCTTCGGGGGTGATGAAGCCAAAGCCCTTCGCATCGTTGAACCACTTGACCGTTCCAGTCGTACGCATTGCCATTCTCCTGTGTCGTGTCCCGTGACAAACCCTCACGGGAGGGGGGTGTTCCCACAACGCGGGAAGTCCCCGACGCTGTTTGCGATCTGGCGATGAAAAAAGGGGCCCGGGTTAGCTGGGCCCCTCACGTCAACTCGGAACTTGTCCGCGCACTGGCGCATCGACCGCTCCGACAAGGATAGTCCCCCGGAGCGATCGGCGCAATGAGGCAATCGCGCTTCCCTTGATCGCGCTCAGCCGTCCCGGAGCGCCTCGGTGGGCTGGATACCGGTGGCACGCCGGGCCGGCAGCCAGCTCGCGGCGGCCACCGCCAGCACCAGCAGCGCCGCGATCCCCGCGAAGGTGAGCGGGTCCGACGGCGCCACGTTGAAGAGGAGCGACCGGAGGACCCGGGTGGCGCCGAACGCGGCGAGCAATCCCACGGTGCCGCCCGCCAGCGCGATGCCGATGCCCTGTCCGACCACCAGCCGGGTGACGCTGCCCCGGGTGGCGCCGAGCGCGATCCGGATGCCGAGCTCCCGGGTGCGCTGCGCGACCGCGAACGACACCACCCCGTAGGTACCCAGCGTGGCCAGCGCGAGCGCCACCCCGGCGAACAGCACCAGCAACAGCGTGCTGAACCGCGCATACGACATCGAGTCCCCGGTCCGGGACTCCAGGGTCCGGATATCGTAGACCGGAATGTCCGGTGCCAGGTCGCGAATGATCCGGCGCGCCGGCCCCGCGACCCCGAGCGGGTCTCCGGCGGTGCGGAGGAAGACCATCATCCGGCCTCGCGGGGACTGATAGTACGAGAGGAACGCATCGGGCACCGGATCGGTATCCACGGTGCCGAAGCGCACGTTGCCCACCACCCCCACCACGCGAGCGGTGTCGTTCCAGAAGCCGCCCTGGCCGACGCTCACCGGTTTGCCGATCGGGTCCTGCCCGGGCCAGAAGGCCTTGGCCGCCGCCTCGTTCACCACCACGACCTTCGGGGCGCCGGCCCGATCCGCGGCGGTGAACATGCGGCCCCGAAGCAGCGGAACGCCCAGCGTCGCGGTCCACTGCGGGGTTACCCAGTACACCCCGATGGAGGGCTCGGTGCCGGGCTGGGCCGGGGGACGATCGCGAAACGCGATGACGGTGCCGCTGCAGCCGCCGCTGAGCGGCGGGCAATCGGCCAGCGTCGCGCCGGTCACACCCGGGATCGCCGCCAGCCGCTCCAGCATCCGGTCGTAGAATCCGGGGAGCGAGTCCCGTGCGAAGGTGGGCGGGCTGTTGAGCCGCAGCGTCAGGACCCGATCGGGGTTGAACCCGGGATCGACCCGGAGCAGATGGTCGAGACTCCGCAGCATCAGTCCCGAGCCCGCCAGCAGGACCAGTGCCAGGGCGATCTCGATCGCGGCCAGGACGCTGCGGCTGTTGAAGCCCCGGAGCAGCCGGTGCGAGGGCGCCGCGGCGCTTCCTTCCTTCAGCTCGGCGGTCAACGCCGGCCGGGTGGAAGACAGCGCCGGAATGAGGCCGAAGACCAGTCCGGTCAGCAGCGTGATGGCGGCGGCGAATCCGAAGGCCGTCGGATCGAGATGAATGGTGCTGAAGTTGACGACGCCGAGCCCTTCCAGCCGCTGGGTCCGGAGCGCGCTGGCGGGGTTGATGGTGGCAAGGACCCGAACGCCGCCCCATGCGAGCACCAGGCTCGCGGCGCCGCCGACGACGGAAATCAGCACGCTTTCGGTGAGCAGCTGGCGGATCAGGCGGCCGCGCCCCGCCCCGACGGCGAGCCGCACGGCGATTTCCCGGCGTCTCCCCGACGCCCGCACCAGGAAGAGATTGGCCACGTTGGCACAGGCGATCAGCAGCACCAGTCCCACCGCGCCGAGCAGCACCAGCAGGGAGCGCCGGATCACCGGGTCCACCCGCTTGGAGTCGAGCGGCTTCGCCGTGGCGCCCCAATGGCGATCCTTGACCTCCGGATGGGGATAGGCGGCGTCCACCCGGGTTCCCAGCAGCCGGGCCTCGGCGGTGGCCTGCGCCGGCGAGACGCCGGGCTTGAGCCGGGCTACCACGTAGTAACTGTGACTCCAGGCCTGGTTGATGTCCTCGGCGGATCCGGACAGTACGGGCACCATGATGTCCGAGCGACCGGAGATACCCTTGAACCCGGGCGGTAACACGCCGACGATGGTGAAGGGCTCGCCGCCCACGTCGAGGATTTGCCCCAGCACTCTGGGATCGGCATTGTAGCGGCGCTGCCAGAGCGCGTCGCTCAACAGCACGACCTTGGGTCCACCCGGGTTGCGGTCCTCCTCGGGCAGGAAATTCCGGCCCAGCGCCGGCTGCACCCCGAGGGTCGGGAGATAGCGCCCGCCGACGTATTCGATGTTGACGCGCTCGGCTTCGCCGCCGCCGGTGAGGGTCACCTGGAAATCGGTGGTGACCGCCAGATCCTGGAACGACGTCTGCGCATCCCGGAAGACGGTGAACTTGGGATAGGACCAGACCATGTTGTCGGACGCCGGACGATCCGGCTCCGCGGGAGTGGTCATGCTCACCATCATCAGCCGCTCCGGGTCCCGGAACGGCAGGGGCCGGAGCAGCAACGCGTTGACCGCGCTGAAGATGGCCGTGGTGCCGCCGATGCCGATGGCCAGCGTGAGCACCGCCACCGCGGTGAACCCCGGGGTCCCGAGAAAACTGCGGAGCGCGAACCGGACATCCTGCCGCACCATCTCGAACAGGCCGAGACCGGCCATTTGTCGCCTCGCTTCGTCGATGCCCGTCACGTTGCCGTAGCGCCGCCGCGCCTCGAGTCGGGCCGCCTCGGCGGAGAGACCCGGCCGGGCGGCGCCCTGCCGGCTCGCTTCCTGGGCCAGGTGAAAGCGGGTCTCTTCCTCGAGCTCCCGCTGGTAGGCGCCGGGACGCAACAGCACGCGAAGGCGATGGCGGAGCGAGGCCAGTAAGGACATGCGGGTTACCCGCGCTTCATGACGCCGGCGATGGCCAGCAGTACCTGGTCGAAGCTGGAGATCTCTTCGCCCAGGTGACGGCGCCCGGCGGAGGTGATGGTGTAGTACCGGGCCCGGCGCCCGGTGGGAGAGTCCCCCCATTTGGCGGTGACCAGCCCCTTCTTGAGGAGCCGCTCCAGCGCCGGATAGAGGCTGCCCTGCTCGATGCTGAGCACCTCGCCGGAAAAGCGCTCGATGTGCAGCGCGATGGCGTAGCCGTGCATCGGTTGCACGGTGAGGGTCTTGAGGATCAGCATGTCGAGCGTCCCCTTGAGGAGCTCGCGCTTGGCCGGCTGGGGAGTGGGCACCGGGTCTCCACCGGGTAATGGGTAGAATGCCTGCCTATGATAGGTAGAAAATCTACATGTGTCAAATGGCCCGGTGTCCCGGGACCCCGCGCCGGCCCGGATGGGGGGTCCGGCTCCGGTGGCCGGCACCCGCTTCCCCCGCTATGCTCCGGCGATGAAGCCATCTCCTGTCGGCATGCTCCTCGCCGCGCTCCTGGCGGCCTGCACCGGTGCGCAGCCCGCGGGGCCGCCCGCGCCGCAGGCCGGCACGTTGGTGCCGGGCCGGTTGCCGGCCAGCTGGTACGCGGGAGGCCCGGTCTGTTCCGGCACCCCGTCCCTCTCGGTCCACGCCTACAGCGACGACTTCTATATCCTGCGGCAGCCGGCCTGCACCAATTACGAGAAGCCGTTTCTCTACCTGCTCCTGGGGCGGACCCGCGCGCTCCTGCTCGATACCGGAGCCGGAGGGCTGAACGTCGCCGGCACGGTGGACAGTCTGCTGGAAGTGTGGCGGGCGCGGCAGGGAGGCGATCGGGTGCGGCTCATCGTGGCCCACAGCCACTCGCATGGGGACCACGTCGCGGGCGATTCCCAGTTCGTGGGCCGGGCCGGCGTCTCGGTGGTGGGCCTCGATACTACGAGTGTCCGCGCGTTCTTCGGGATCCAGCAGTGGCCCGAAGAGATGGTCTCCTTCGATCTGGGCGGCCGGGTGCTCGACGTCCTGCCGATTCCGGGGCACCAGGCGGCCAGCCTCGCGTTTTACGATCGCCGAACCGGCGTCCTGCTCAGCGGCGACACCTTCTACCCCGGGCGCCTCTACGTCCGGGACAGCGCGGCCTATGTGCGCAGCATCGCCCGATTGGCTCGCTTTGCCGAAACCCACCCCATCATCCACATCCTGGGCACCCATATCGAGAACAGCAGCCGCCCGGGACAGGACTACCCGGTGGGCACGGTGGACCAGCCGGACGAACATGTGCTGCAGCTGACCCGGGAGGATCTGCTGACGCTGGATTCGGCGCTGGCGGGCATGCGGGGCCGGCTGGTGCGGACGGTATTGCCGCACTTCACCATCTGGCCGCTCCCGCCGCGATAAGGCAGCGGGTTAACGGGGCTGACCAGCCATTCCTTCCCCGGGCTACTCGCCCCGCATCGCGAGCGCCGGATCGATGCGCGACGCGCGCAACGCGGGCAGTGACGCCGCCAGCAGCGCCACACCGCCCAGCACGCCGGTCACCGCCAGGTAGGTGACGGGATCGGTGGATTTGAGATCGAAGAGCAGCGCGCCCATCAACCGGGTCAGGGCCAGCGCCCCGAGCAGCCCGATCCCGATGCCCCCCGCCGCCATCAGCGCCGCCTCCTTCACGATCAGCCGGACCACGTTGGACCGCGACGCGCCCAGCGCGATCCGTACCCCGATTTCCCGGGACCGCTGCCCCACCAGATAGGCGATCACGCCGTAGATCCCGATCGCCGAGAGCAGGATGGCGATGACCGCGAACGCGGTGAGCAGCATCATGTAGAACCGGGGCTGGGCCACCGATTCCGCGACGATCTCGTCCAGCGTCTTGACCTGGGCGACGGCCAGATCGGGATCCAGCTCGTGGATGATCCGGCGCGCGTCCGCCACCACGGCCATCGGCTCGCGGGTGGTGTGCATGACCACGTTCATCGAGGAGAGCGGCCACTGCTGGTAGGGGGCCCAGAACTGGGGCAGGGTGGTCTGGGCGAGGGAGGACTGCTTCACATCCGCCACGATACCGATGATATCGCCCTCGAGGGTCTGGCCGTCCTGCCCCCAGCCGAAGGTGACGTGCTTGCCGAGCGGATCTTCACCGGGGAAGAATTTGGTCGCGGCGGTCTGGGTGATGAGCATCACCTTGACCGCGCCCGCCCGGTCCGTCGCGGTGAACCCGCGGCCTTTCACCACCGGAATCGCCATCGCCTTGAAGTAGTCGGGCGTGGCGACCCGCACCTCGGCCACCGGCTGATCGGAGGGCGGGAGCGGGGCGCGGCCGGTGACCTCGAAGGAGAAACTGAACCCGAACGACGTGAGCGGCATCCCGAACCCTGCGCCCACCGACTCGACGCCGGGCAGATCGTGAATCCGGGCCAGGGCGGCGTCGAAGAAGGCGATCTGCTGCTCCGGCTTGCCGTACTTGGCGTCGGGCAGGCTCAGCGCAAAGGAGATCGAATTCTCGGAGCGGAATCCGGGATCGACGTGCATGAGCCGGTCGAAGCTCCGGATCAGGAGTCCCGCGCCGGCGAGCAGCATGACCGAGAGGGCCACCTCCGCGATGACCAGGGCGCGGCGGGCCCGGGAGCCGCCGGCCCGCTGGCCGCCGTCGCGACCGCCTTCGCGCAGGGTCTTGGCCAGGTCGGGGCGCACCACCTGCCGGGCGGGGAGCAGTCCGAACAGAATCCCGGTGACCAGCACGATCGCCACGGTGAAGCCGAGCACCAGGAGGTCCACCTTGATCGCGTCGAGCCGGGGAATGCTGCGCGGCGCGGCTCCCACCAGGAGCCGGGTGCCGCCGACGGCGAGCGCCAGTCCGGCCGCGCCGCCGATCAGCGCCAGCACCAGGCTCTCGGTGACCAGCTGCCGCACCAGGCGCCCGCGCGCGGCGCCCAGCGCGGTGCGGACCGCCAGCTCGCCCTCGCGGGCGACGCCGCGTACCAGCAGGAGGTTGGCCACGTTGGCACAGGCGATCAGGAGCACGAAGGCGACGCCGCCCAGCAGCACGTAGAGCGGCGTGTCCAGCCCGCCGGTGATCCACTCCCGCATCGGGATCACCACCGCGCTGACGTCCTTGTTCACGTCGGGGTACGCGGTTTCCAGCCGCCGGGCGATGGCCTGCATATCGAGGGTGGCGCTCGCGACCGTGACGCCGGGCTTGAGCCGGGCCAGGTTGCTGAGATAGACCGCGCCGCGGCTGCGGGCGAGGCGCTCCGGCTCCATGGTGAAGGGGAACCACATGACGGCGTTGGAGGGCCAGGTGGAGGCGGCCGGCACCACGCCGACGACCTGAACCCGCTCGTTGTCGAGGGAGATCATCGAGCCGACCAGCCTGGGGTCGCTGCCGAAGCGGTTCCGCCAGACGGTCTCGGAGAGCACCACCGCCCTGGGCCCCTTCCACGCCGCCTCCTCGGGGAGGAAGTCGGCGCGGCCGGCGATGGCCTTGACGCCGAGGATGGAGAAGAAGTTGGCGCCGACGTCGAAGCCGCGGAGCCGCTCCGGTTCCCCCGAGCCGGTGAGCACGGCGGAATGGCTGCCGATCACCGAGATGCCGGAGAAGGAATGATTCTGGTCGCGCCAGTCGTAGCTGTTGGCCGGCGAGGAGGTGGAGCGCTGGCCCTGGTAGGTCGAGGCGACCATCACCAGGCGGCCGGGGTCGGCGAACGGCAGGGGACGGAGCAGGATTCCCCGGACCACGCTGAAGATCGCGGTGTTGGCGCCGATTCCGAGCGCCAGCGTCAGCGCGGCGACCAGGGCGAACCCCGGCGCCTTGCGCAGTCCGCGCAGCGCAAAGAGGAGATCCTGGCGGAATTCCTGCAGCCATTCGGTGCGCATCGTCCGTTTCCTCAGGCGTTGGTCGGTGGTTCGGCAGTAGGCGCGGGCCGCTTCCAGGTCGCCGAACTGGCGCCGGGCCTCGGCTCGGGCCGCGTCGGGCCCCCAGCCCCGCGCCATCAGCTCGGCGGCGCGCATCTCCAGGTGGAAGGCGAACTCCTCCTCGAGGTCGGCCCGGGCCGACGACCAGATGGCCAGGCGGAACGCGCGGCGAAATCCCATCAGCGGAGCACGCGGGTCACGGCCAGGGAATAGGTGTGCCAGGCGCTCTGCCCATCCTTGAGCTGGCGCCGGCCCGCGGGGGCCAGCCGGTAGTATTTGGCGCGCCGGTTGTTGTCCGAGAGACCCCACTCGCTGCCGATTGCCCCGAGCTCCTCCAGACGGTGCAGCGCCTTGTAGAGGGCCGCGTCATCGATGTCGAGGGTCCCGCCGGAGCGCTCCCTGAGCCAGTTGGAGATCGCGTAGCCGTGCATCGGTTCCCAGGAGAGCGCCTTCAGCACCAGGACGTTGAGGGTGCCGTAGATGAGGTTGAGGTCGGCCGGGGGCTTGGTCATGTGGGAATGGGATGCCGGGAATGGGGAAAGGGTTGCGTGGGCTCCACTGACCTGTTCCACCTACCAGGTAGGTGGAGTATACCCGGGAACGGCAGCGGGCGTCAGGGTCGATCGGTTTGGGGCATCGGGACGGGCGGCGGCGGGAGGGTCGGTCAGACCGCGCGGAACAGGTGGGAAAAACTCTGGTCGGTCAGCGAGTCGTTGCGACCCTCGCCTTCGACGGCGCCGTGCGCCATCGCCGTCTTCCGGAATCCTTCCGGAGCCCGGCGGATGCCGTCGATCTGGAGATAGGTGGCGTTGCCCATGGACTCCCAGCCTCGCAGACCGGCCAGGTCGGCCCCGCGCATGTCGGCCGCGCCCAGCAGCGCGCCGGTGAGGTTGACCTCCTTGAGCAGGGCCTCGCTGAGGTTCGCCCCGGTCAGGTTGGCGCCGGTGAGGTCGGCTCCCTCGAGGTTGGCGCCCTGCAGATTGGCGCCCTTGAGATTGGCTTCCCGGAGACTGGCAAAGCTCAGGCGCGCGCCCGAAAGCACGATGCCTTCCAGCCACGCTCCATCCAGCCGGACCCCCGCCAGCGAGATCGCGTTCGCGTTGAGATCCTGCAGCGCGTCGATCCGCCCGCCGCTGCCGCCCTTGCCCTGCGCGCTGTTGACCACCGCCCACGCCTGGTAATTGGCCGCTTTCAACGCCAACGCGGCCGATTCGGCTTCGGCCCGGCGGCGCTCGCTCCGGCGGGCCCAGAGCTGATAGGCCGCGAACAGCAGCGCCAGCAGCTCCGCCGAGGCCCACGATTGCTGCAGCCAGAACGCCCACGCCGGAACCTGGCTCTTGGTGCCTCCGACCGGCTGGGTGGCGCCGATGGTGGCGCGTTGCGCCACGACCGGCAGGTGCGGCAACCCGACCAGCAGAAGGGCGGCAAGCAGCATGGAGCGGACCGGCAGCCGTGCATTTCCCATGGACGGGATTGTACGAGAGTGGGCGGTGGTGTGCCAGTGGCCGCTACTGGTCGCGGCCGTTGCCGCCCCGAGGGGAGCGCCGGCCGCTCGACCGCGCTTCAGACCGGTTCGGCCCTGGGGATCGCTTCCTCGAGGCGGCGGAGCCGGCCCACTTCCGGCCACTTGAGCGCGACCAGCGCCACCACGACCAGGGTGCCGATCCCGCCGGCCACGACCGAGAACACCGGGCCGAACAGTCCCGCCACCGCGCCGGACTCGAATTCGCCCAGCTGATTCGAAGTTCCGATGAACAACGAATTGACCGCGGAGACGCGGCCGCGCAGCTCGTTGGGTGTGCCCAGCTGGGCCAGCGTCATCCGGACCACGACGCTGACGCTGTCGGCGGCGCCGGCCACCGCGAGGGCCAGGAGCGAGAGGGCGTAGACCCGGGAGAGCCCGAACCCGATCGTGGCGACGCCGAACAGCGCCACCGCGCGGAGCAGCGCGGGGCCGGCGCGCTGTAGCGGCGGCAGATGGGCCAGCACCAGCGTGGTGGTCACCGCCCCGATCGCCTGGGCCGCCAGCAAGCCCCCGAGGCCGGCCGGCCCGACCCGGAGGATGTCCTTGGCATAGACCGGCAGCAGGGCCACGGCGCCGCCGAAGAGAACCGCGAAGAGATCCAGCGTGATCGCCGCGATGAGAATCCGGGTGCGCAGCACGTAGCGGGCGCCATCCAGCAACGAATCCAGGGTGGCCGCCACGACCGGGCGTCGCGCCCCGGTGGTCCGCACTCCGGCGACCAGGGTCACGAACACCAGCGCCAGGGCGGCGTGGGTCAGGTAGACGAGCGCGGGCGATCGGGTGGCCGCGAGCAGCGCCCCGCCGATGGCGGGCCCGATGACTTCGGCCATCTGCCACCCACCGCTGTTCCAGGCCACCGCGCTTTGAAAGGCGTCCAGTCGCACGATTTCCGGCAGCAAGGCGCTCTTGGCCGGGCCGAGCAGCGCCCGGGCGGTGCCGCTCAGGAAAAGGCAGGCATAGAAGAGCGGCACCGGCGCCCGGCTGACCGACACCAGCGCCAGTCCGGCCGCCGCCAGTGCGAGACCCGCCAGCGCCGCCATCAACACGGTGCGGCGGTCATAGCGGTCCACCAGATGTCCCACCGGGAGGAAGAGGAGGATGATCGGGACCACCTGCACCAGTCCGACGATGCCGAGCGCAAAGGCCGAATGGGTCCGCTCATAGAGCTCCCAGCCCACCGCCACGCCCTGCATCTGGAACCCGATCGTGCCCACCAGGTTGCCGGTCAGGTAGCGGCGAAACCCCGATTCCCGAAGGGCGCGGTAGGGATCGTGCGGCGCCGCTTCGCTCACGGGGTCACGGGATACAAGGCTCGGTAGGTGGCGAGGTTCTTGAGAACCCTCCGCACGTAGTCCCGCGTCTCGGCGAACTGGATCCGTTCGATGAACAACTCGGGATCGGCCTTGGCGCCGGGCAACGCGGCCCATTCATCGGCGGCACGGGTGCCGGCGTTGTACGCGGCGAGGGCATGGGCCAGGTGGGGCGAGCGGCGAAGCGAGGCGGCCAGGTGCAGGAGCCCGAAGTGGACGTTGATCTCCGGCTGATAGAGCAGCGACGCGTCCCACTCCCGGAGCCCGTCGGCCCGCGCGAAGGCCGCCCCGACGCTGGGCACCACCTGCATGAGCCCGCGCGCGTCGGCGACGGAGCGAGCCATTGGATCGAAACCCGATTCCTGGCGGATCAGCGCGGCGGCCAGCAGCGGATCCACACCCGCCACGCGGGCTTCGTCGAACAGATCGGCCCTTCGGGGAATGGGGAATGCCAGCCGCATCAGGGCGGAATCGGTGCTCCGCAGCGCCAACCGATAGGCGCGCGCGGTGTAGCCGAGCCGGGAGAATCCCTCCGCGGCGGCGGGAACTCCGGCCGGGGTCGTCCCGGCCTCGCGGACGATCCGGTCGAATTCGAATCGGGCCTCGACCCGGAGCCCCAGCCGCTCCAGCTGCGCGCCGCGCTCCAGCGCCGCCATGGTTTCGCCCGGCGGGACCACGGACGGATCCGCCGGCGTGGCGCCTTCCGGCGCCAGACCCAGCCGCTCGCGAGCCGGGAGCGCGTAATAGGATTGGGGCGTATGCTCCGCCAGGGAGCGCCAGCGCGCCCGGGCTCCGCTGCTGTCTCCGCTCGCCCAGAGGGCTCGTCCAGCCCAGTAGATCGCGGCAGCCGCTTCGCTGCGGTCGCCGGGGCGCGAGATCAGCGACTGGAGCTCCCGCGCCGCATCGCGTACCTCCCGCTGGCCGAACGCGATGATCGCGGCCAGCAGTGCGGCGCGGGAACCGAACGGGGTGGTGGGAAACCGGCGCGCCACCTCGAGGTACTGGGTGCGGGCCGCCACCTCATCGCCCTGGTCGACCAGCAGGTCGCCCGCGAGGAACCCCGCGGTCGCGGCGGTGACGCTGTCGCGCACCGTGCCGCGGCTCACCCTCCGGAGCGCGGCGATCGCACTGCTTCGGGTTCCGGTCTTGAGCAGGCTCCGGGCCCGCTGATACTGCGCCTGGGTCCGCAGCGCCGGGTTCTTCACCGTTCCGAAGACGGCGATCGCCTCGCGGTGGCGTCCCAGCCGGGCCAAGGCCATGCCGTCGGCGAGCCGGTCGGCGTCGGAGAGGGGCCGGATTCGGGAGAATCCCATGACCGCGCGTCCGGGCAAATCGATCGCCGCGCGCCGCGCCACGGCCAGCTCCTCCGCGGTGGTGAGAGGCACAAAGGAGCGATCCAGGACGCTGATCGCCTCGCGCGCCTCGTCGGGAGTGGATCGCCCCGTGATCAGGCCGAGCAGGGAGCGCCGGATCCCGACCCGCGCCGCGGAGTCGAGCGGCTCTCCCAGCCGTAACCGCACCGACGCGAGTGTGGCGCCGAGCGACTCGTACAGGCGCGCCGCGCCGGGTCCGTCGCCGGCGCGCTCCCGGGCCAGGGCCTCGGTCCAGCGGATCCGGGGGACGGCGGCTGCCAGATTGATGTCGCGATAGAGCTCGGCCCTGCGGGCCGAATCCGCCGTCACGCCGGCGGCGCGGAGCTTGAGCCAGTCGGCGATGGCGGGAAGACGGGCCGCGGCCCTCTGGTAGGCCAGCGCGGCGCTATCGGTCAGGGCGGCGCGGTCGAAGGCCCGGGCCAGCGTGACGAGACGCACGCCGGGCCCGTCGGTGCCGCCGTCCTTGACCGCGGTCCGGGCATCCTCGACCGCGTCCTCTCCGCGCTCCACGCGGGCCCTCGCCAGCAGGGCGCGTCCCTCGCCACCCTCGGCCCGGTCGAGCCAGGTCTGGCCGTCCAGGAGCCGGACCACGGTCCCCCATCCCTCCCACTCGCTCGCGGCCCGCGCGGCCAGGAGCACCAGCGCGGGATCGCTCGCCCCCGGTCCGGTCACCGCGGGCGCGAGCAGGCGGCTGGCCAGATACGGCCGGCCTTGCGACAGGGCCCGGGTGGCGTCCGCGACGGCCCGGGATTGTTCCGCCGGTGGTGAACCCTGCGCGTCGAGGCGGACGGCGACGACCAGCCCCAGCCCCAGGGCGAGGCTTGCGCCAGCCAGCGGTCGCAGGAATGTTCTTCGGCGTTGCGGGAGGGTGGAGAACGTCACGCGGGAATCTTAGACGCGTGACGCCTCCGGAAATACGGGGTGCCGGTCAGGCGGCGTGGGCGGGGGGGGCGTGCTCCGGGAGATGGGGCAGGGGACGATTCAGATACACCGTTCCCTTTTCCGAACCGAAGAGCCGCGGATCGCCGGGGAGCGTGACGCTACCCACGGGACGACCCTGCTCATCGACGACTTCCAGCGTTTCGACGGTCTCGTGTCGGGCCAGCAGCATGGCAACCTCCCGGTCTTTGCTTGTGCTTCACCCCATGAGATGCGGTAGCGGAGAAAAGCGTTGCATGGCGCGTCGCGGGCGAGTGCACCCGGGCGCGAAACTCCTGATCAACCGAGGCGGGAAATGATCTGGCTCAAGCGGCTGGCGTACCTGGCGGTGGTCCTGGTGCTGCTCCTCGTCGGCGTGCTCGCGGTGGTCTGGGGCATCACGTCGATGCGGATGGATCAGGTGTACATCGTGGAGGCCAAGGCCGTCACGGTGCCCATCGACTCGGCCGGCATCGAGCGGGGCCGGCATCTCGCGACGGCCATCACCAAGTGCGCCACCTGCCATGGGGACGACATGGGCGGCCGGCAGATCTCCGACAACTTGATCTTCGGCCGGGTGGCCGCGGTCAACCTGACCTCCGGGAAGGGCGGGTTAGGAACCCGCTATGACGACCCCACTCTCGCGCGGGCCATCCGGCACGGCATCAACGCCCAGGGCCGGCCGCTCCGGATCATGCCGTCGGAGGCGTTCCAGTATCTCACCGACGACGATGTCGGCGCGCTGGTGGGCTACCTGCGCTCGCTCCCGCCGGTGGACCGGGAGTTCCCACCGATCCGGGTCGGTCCCCTGGCGCGGGTGCTCTCGCTGCTGACCACCTTCCCCCTGGTTCCCGCCCGGGTGGTGGACCACGACCGCGAGCCGCCCCGGTCGATCGCGGAGGATTCGTCCTCGGCCTACGGCAAATACCTGGCGAACATCGGCGGCTGTACCGGGTGTCACGGGCCGCGTCTGTCGGGGGGATCGGTGGGGCCGGGCAAACCGGCGTCCAACCTGACCCCGGCCGGTATCGGTACCTGGACCGAGGCGGACTTTTTCAAGGCGCTGCGAGAGGGGATTCGTCCGGGTGGCACGGCCATCGATTCCGCGATGCCCTGGAAGCAATCGGGACGGATGACCGACCCGGAGATTCATGCGGTCTGGCTGTATCTCAAATCGGTGCCGGCCCGGCAATTCGGAAAACGCTAGCGTTGCAGACGTTGCACGGTGAAACCCCGGGTTCGGCTCGGGCGTACGGGTCAAAAGGTGGTGAGGCTGTTCCGCTTCTACGCCACTGTTCCCCACTCCGCGAGCCGCTATGGACCTCCTCCTGCAGGACATGAAATACGCATGGCGCTCGCTGCGGCAGGCGCCCGGCGTCTTCGTCGTGGCCGCGCTGTCGCTGGCCATCGGGGTGGCAGTCAACGTGACGCTCTTCGCGGGCGTGGACATCCTGCTGCTCCGCCCGCTCGACTATCCCAACGCCAGCCGTCTGGTGCAGGTCTGGGGTGACAACCGGGAGCGGGGCTGGAACCAGAGCAGTCTCTCGTTCCCCGACCTGATGGACTGGCGCAAGGAAAGCAGCACGCTCTCCTTCGCCGCCTACACCGGCGGGAACTACAACCTCGCCGAGGGGGACCGGCCCGACCGGGTGAGCGGGCTCCGGGTCAGCCCGAATTTCTTCTCGCTGCTGGGCGTCTCTCCGATCCGCGGCCGCCTCTTCAACGCCGACGAAGAGACGCCGGGGCGGGGCCGGGTCGTGGTGCTCGACAACCGATTCTGGAAGAGCCGCTTCAACGCCGACTCGAACGTGATCGGCCGGAGCATCCGGCTCGACGGAGAGGCCTATACCGTCGTGGGGATCCTGCCGCTCCACTTCCGATTCGGCGACGTCAACCAGATCTACACGCCGCTGGAGCTCGATCCCGCCGCCGATCGCGCCTCGCACTTCCTGGAAGCCATCGGGCTGCTCAAGCCCGGCGCCACGCTGGAGCGCGCCAACACCGAGCTCGCCGCGATGACCGGGCGGCAGGCGGAGCTCTATCCCGCCAGCAACCGGGGCAACGGGGCCCACGCCATCACGCTCTACCACGAGGTGGTGGATAGTACGGCGCGGCAGGCCGGTGTGATCTGCATGGTGGCGGTGACCTTCGTGCTGCTGATCGCCTGCGCCAACGTGGCGAACCTGCTGCTCTCTCGCGCCGCGGGCCGGAACCGCGAGCTGGCGGTCCGTTCGGCCCTGGGCGCCGCACGGGGCCGGCTGATCCGGCAGATGCTCACCGAGTCGCTGATCCTGGCGGCGGCCGGCGGGGCCCTGGGGCTGGTGCTCTCGATCTTCGGCGTTCGCTGGTTCCGCACCCTGATCCCGGCGGATTTTGCCCGAATCGAGAAGCTCGCACTCGACGGCAGGGTGCTGCTCTATGGCTTCGTGATGATCCTGTCGGCCGGCATCATTGCGGGCATCGCCCCCGCGTTCCAGGTCACCCGCGGCAGCCTCACCGATCCCCTCAAGGACGGCGGCCGGGGCGGCTCGGTGGGACTGAAGCACGGACGGCTGCGGACCTCGCTGGTGGTCGCCGAGATTTCCCTGGCGCTGGTGCTGCTGATCTCGGCGGGGCTGCTCATCAAGGCCTCGCTCAAGCTGAGCCACACCGACCTGGGGTTCGACCCGGCGAATGCGCTCACCTTCGCGGTATCGCTCTCGGAAAAGGAATATCCCGACACCCTCGCGGTGCTCAACGTCCAGGACCAGCTGCAGGCCCGGCTCGCGGCACTGCCCGGCGTCACCGCGGTCGGCGCGGTCACCCAGCTCCCGATGGCGGGGGGGAACGGCACGTTCTATCACGTCGAGGGCCAGCCGGTCCCCGAAGCGGGCAAGCAGCCGGTGCTGCAATACCGCGACGCGACGCCCGGTTATCTCGGCGCGATGAAGATCGGCCTGGTGAAGGGCCGGGAATTCGCCTCGAGCGATCGCATCGGCTCGCCCAAGGTGGTGGTGATCAACGAGGCCCTGGCCAAGCGGCACTGGCCGGCCGGCGACGCCATGGGGCACCGCCTGGTGTTCTCCTCCGGATCGTACGAGATCGTCGGTATCGTCAAGGATGTCCGCGAATTCGGCCCCGACGATCCCCCACCGGCCCTGGCCTACTTCTCGGCGCCGCAGTACTTCGTCCGGACCCTGCGCTACGTCGTCCGCACCTCGGGCGATCCCGAGCTGATCATTCCCAAGGTGCGGGAAGAGGTCGGGGCGGTGGCTCGGGACCTCCCGGCCTACAACATCCGCACCCTGCAGCAGCATATCGAGCTGCAAACCCAGACCGACCAGATCATGCCCAAGCTGCTGACGGTCTTCGGCGCGATTGCCCTGGTGCTGGCGGTCATCGGCGTCTACGGGGTGATGGCGTACTCGGTGTCGCAGCGGACCCAGGAGCTGGGCATCCGGCGCGCGCTGGGCGCCGAGGGAAGGGACATCGTTGGGCTGGTGATGCGTCAGGGCGCCATGGTGGCCGGCCTGGGTGCGCTGATCGGGTTGGCGATCTCATTCGCGGCGACGCGGGGCCTCTCGAGCTTCCTCTTCGGGGTGAGTGCGTTCGATCCGGTGGTGTTCGGCGGGGTCACGGCGGCGCTGGTCGGCGCGGCGGTGATCGCGACCCTGATCCCGGCGAGGCGGGCGCTGCGCGTGGATCCGCTGGTGGCGTTGCGGAATGACTAGAGGCTAAGACGCTAAGACGCTAGGACACAGCCTTGCGAGCGGGTCTGGCCTCGCAAGAGTTGTTTCCTAGCGTCCTAGCGTCCTAGCGTCCTAGCGTCCTAGCGTCCTAGCGTCCTAGCGTCCTAGCGTCCTAGCGTCCT
>Ga0163163_10001731_pt1 | contig 18392 bp, 17 predicted proteins | sample S65metaG_FD_119766 | JGI IMG/M metagenome (GOLD analysis project Ga0163163, IMG submission 119766) | Switchgrass rhizosphere microbial communities from Kellogg Biological Station, Michigan, USA - S6-5 metaG | ecosystem: Host-associated > Plants > Roots > Rhizosphere > Soil | place: USA... | reverse complement strand
TCTCTTCGGATAAGATCCACCGTCACGGTTCCCTGCGCATAGAGAACGCCGCCGCGAAGTCGCTCGGACGGCCGATCGGCCGTGCTCACCTCCGTGCCGACAACACGGTAATCCACGAATATGTCGGGATGGTCCGCTGTCTCCTTCATGCCTTTCGCCGTGAGCGCCACGCGAATGGTTTCCGCGAGTTTTTTCAAATACAGCGGATTGTTGAGTTCGGGACGTGTGCTGTCGCACTTTCCATCGCGTATCGTAAATGTCGTGAATCTGGAAAAGTCGGCATGTTCGTCGAAGACGATGCTGTGCTCATCGGCGAACACTACGCCGGACAAACAGGCGACAATAAGAAGAACCAGCAGCGTTCGCGGCCGCACGTTACTTCTTCCTTCCGGGAAATTCCGCGAGAAGTTTTTTCGCATCATCGGGAAATTTCTGACCGAGCTTCGCACTGTTCTTCTCATTGTCATGGTAGACACCGCGCCAGATCAGGCTGGATGGCTGTGCGGTTTTCACATCCACAACCAGCGTACCGATGCTGAAATCCACAGGTCCGCGTTCGCCGGTGCCATCCGGGCCGAGGGCCCCGCGACTGCCGCCGCGATCGCCGCGGCTGGCATTGATGGGATTCGCGATTCCGCCCGGGCCGACATTGTAGTCCACTCCGCTGGCGGTGAACTCAACGATCACGTCGGGTTGAGCTGCATCTTCCATCAGGCCCTTCGAAAGCAGTGCTGCGCGAACGGCATCGGTAATTCTCTCAAGGACAATGGCGTTATTCAGTTCCTGCCGCGAGCTGTCGATTTTCCCAGGCCGAATCACAAACTTTATCAGCTTCGAAAAATCGACGCTCTTGTCGTAATCCACATTATGGTCGTCGGCAAGCGCAAGTGCTGAAGTGAGAACAAGAGCTGCAAGTAATATCATGGTTTTCAGAAAAGCCTCCGCGCATCCTCTATCCGTCAGGTATCCGGATCAACGGAGAATAACGGTATTCCGGTGACCTTCACAACAACGACTACTGCAGTACGCAATTTTTCGCGAACGACATCATGGGGCCGAGAAAAGATCCGCGGCCGCCCCGGCCAAAGCGGATAAAGGTACTGGACGGGTTCATAGGAAGCGAGGCGATATTTCGGCAGTACGATGCCCAAACAGAGCGCGGTGAAGCAATGTATTCCTCCACGTTCGATACGTAGAACGCCGTGACTTCCGCGCCATGATCCCGAACATATCCGGCGACCCCCCGCATTGCTTTCGGGCCGGCGAAATCGCCGACCACCGGCACGATGAGATTTTTCTGCTGCATCTGCCGGACAAACTGATAGTTCGGATCCGAAGTCAGGAAGTTTCGATTCCGATTCTGCCCGTCGGTTTCCATCATCAGTAATCGGAAACTCGTCCCATATGTCGTGAGGTGCGCATCGGGTCCGCCTCGGTAAAAGGCAGTGGCGATGGTATCGATCGTCCGCGCGTCGACTGGAGTGAGCGCAAATCCGTGTGTCTTTTGCAGAAGGTCTTTGATTTGCGTGAGATTTTGATTGAGCTGGCGCGGATCGGCCTTACTGGCGCTCAGGAGGGAAAACATTTTATCGATCGAAACCTGCGCGCCGTTTTCCGCCGGCATTGGCCGGGAGAAAAGACGGGAGACGAACTCCGATCGAGTGGGGGACAACTCGAACATCGCCTTGTACATCAGGTGCTCGATCATGTTTTCCCGCCGAATATCGATGATGAACGCAATCCTGGGCCGCAGTGCGGCGATGTAGGTGAAGTTCTGCTCCGGCGCAACGCCGAGATACACTCCGCCGGAAGGCACTCGTTTCAGAAGATCCGGAAGGATCATCTGGAACGTCACTTCATTCGACATGAACATTTCAAAAGCGAACGTGCCACCCGGTTCTGAAAAATCGGAAATCATTTTCCAATAGGCTGGATCGGTGATGGATGCCGGAAGTGTGTCTGCTCCGTGAAATATCGAGCCGAAGAGTAGTGTTGCCGTGATGAGAACCTCAATGGACCGCACGCGCATCGTCACGCCCTCTCGTCAGGATTGAAGCCCTCGCATTGTACTCTTCTTTGTGTTCAGCATCTGTAGGCGCGGTCTATGACCGCGCACAATCCTTCAGTCAGATTCGGTATGAATTATAGGGCGTGCGCGGTCATAGACCGCGCCTACAGCAGGAACAGAAGCGGTGCGCCACGACCTATTGCACCACGTAGATCGGGTTTGAAGTAATCCAGGGCATTTGTTCGAATGGCTTTCCAAGGAAATCCAGAAATACTTCGACTCGATAGGCTCCGCTCTCCTTCGGCATGAAGAAAACCTCGGTCGTGTCTGTCGTCTCCGATACTTTCGTACCGTTTCGAAGCAGGACAATCCGGGAACGCTGCGGAACTCTGATTTTGAGCTTAGGGTTTTCCGTGAGCTTGACCTCGTCCCCCATGAGTTTATCGCCCGAAACGAAGAGGAAGCCTTTCGGATCACTCAGGATATCCAGGCTGAAATAATCGTGTCCCTGCCGAAACGCGTTCAGAAGGCTGTCCTGCGTGAGTTCTGTGTTTTTATCCAGCAGCACATGAGTCCTGGCAATTCTAAAGATTGTGGCGTAATCGTCGAACTTCAGTCTTAGAATCTTGTTCCCCGCATCGTCTCCCAGAAGATGAAAACCAATGTTCGAATGAGCGTCGCTTCCCGCAAACAGGGTCACTCTTCGCCTGCTGGCAACTTCGTCGTATTTCTGCAGATTGAAATCGGGGCGGGAGAGATGGGTCGCCACGGTCAGCTCAGGATATTTATGGTAGGACCAGAGAACATCGAAGGAGAGGCGGATCCAGTTCATTGCCTTTGTGCTCTCGCTGAGATTGAAGACTTCCACCCCGTCGAATGTGGTATCCCAGTTCGTGAATTTGTCTGGGTATGCAACGAAGACGAGCCGCCCCTGCTTCTGGAATATTGGAAGGAATAGCGGGGTGATCGTCGACCTTTTCTCATAGGCTTCGGCCGTACCGGGAACCATTAATAGACGATCGCTGCTTTGTGTATTGAGTTCGTTTCCTCCGATAAAAAGTATTCCATTGTGCATGCCGTTGAGCGTCATTGCGGCAGAGTCGTAATAGGTTGCGGTGTGTTCTGTTATCACGACGTAAGCGAGCCCTTTGGATCCGTTAATCAGCTCGTCCATCGTCCCGGTGCTGTGTCCTCCAAGAGCCGTGTGTACATGGATCACACCTGGATAGTCCGTGTACCGACCATCACCAAATGTGCGTGCACCGGCGTTCATCGCTGAAATTCGTGCGGCGAGTCTCCCGATTTGAAAACGATGGTAGGCGAAGGGAATCTGAGTGAGCAATCCGACGAGAATCAGGATCAGGATAGTTTTTTCAAATCTCTTCATTATTACAAGAATGCGATTTCGTTTTGCGGCCGCGCCTCCGTCACGAATTTCCGCAACACATTCATTTTGAGGGATATGTCAGAAGAGAAGACACTGTAAACATGCGTAGGAAGCATGTCCTGCAACTTATCGAAAGGCATAGTAAAACCGAAACTCTTTCGAGACCGCGCGTACGGGCCCGATGGATCGCGCCGACGCCGAAATACGCATGTCCCCCAGACGGACTTCAATGGTTCCAACCGTGTCCCATTGCCGCGCACTGAAACTCCACGAATCCGTGACCAGCGATTTCCCGAACATGATTCGGGTGAAGCCGTCGAATGGATAGCTGATGAGAAATTGCGGGCTGAGATAATTCTTACGTCTGGTAACAATGCCATCTGTTTCCAAAATGAAATCGGGAACGATCAGGGAATGAGTCAGGAAGGAGTACCGTCCGCCCACAAGGAAGCCCGGTTCGTCCACATTCAGCGATGTGCCTAAAATAAGAAACCGTTCCGACGACGATACGCCCAGAATACCAACGGAATCGCGGCCGCTTTTTGGCGGACCTGGCATGAGCAGTGCCTTGCTTCGTCCGTTGTCGCGGCCAAAAACTCTTGGGAACCAGAAGGTGGGAGTTTCAAAGGTGCTCTTGAGTTCTTTGCCGGTGAGATCGAGTTGTGCAAAGCCTTCGTCCAAAGAATCCAGGGATGCGAGCCGATAGGAATACACCTGCGCAAACCCGGCGCCTTCCGTGGTCCCTGAAGAAATCGCGGCGTTTTCTTCCTCGAAAACGACTGCGTTCCCGTTTGATCGCGGACTCATATAGCTGCTGCGATACCGCGGCCAGGTGTAGCCCCGGTCGCGAATGCCCCACTGCAATTTCGAACCGGAGTCTCCGTCTTTGCCGGATGAGAAAATCCCATCTTCGTCGATGTCGGGCGCCAAAGCATGCGAACCCAGTTCGACAAAAAAGCGTGTCGGACCATCATGTCCCCCCTCGCCGTAGTCGTAGCGATTCGCAGGGATCTTGCCTTCGTGCGCGCTTGCATATATTTCGTCGACCGCAAATTTCCCGGACTCGGCCTGGCGCAGAACCAGATGGACATGCTCGAGATCGTTGGGATGGTTCCCTCCGGCCCAGATGGGCAGGATATTGCCGCGAACGCGATATTCGTCCCGCACATAATAGAACCAATATTCCAAAACAACGACGTTCCTGCCGTCCCTTTTTGCCGGATAGGCCCGGTAGTGAACCGTGGCCAGCTTCGCTCTTTCGGCAAGATTCATTTCCAGATAGGCAGCGGTTCGCGATTCGGTCGTGCCCAATCGAAGAAGCATCGTTTTCTTGTCAAATGGCGCTTTCGCAGCGATGGGAAAAAGTGGACTGACCGGAAAGAACTTCTCGGCACTGTGGAAGACGAGTACGGGTGCGAATTGTTGGGCGAGGCGGGCCTGCTCATTCGCCGCAAGATCCTCCGCAAATACGGAAGGCACGCCGGTCGTTGCAACTAATAAAACCAAAAGGCAGGCCCGTCGCGCGGTGTGAATCGCCTTTGCTATTGGCGTCATCAATGTCTTCCGCCGATGCGCCACGTGACGAATGCCAGAGCATTAGTGTGACCCTGAGACTGTATTTTGCCGGGCGCCACGGTGATGTTTCGCCATGCATCAAACGCAGGATTGTTGGTTGAAAACACTTTGCTGCTGGCTTCGGAAAAACTGGCTCCCCGGCTCTGAAGAAAAGATTCGACGTCCGCTGTCAGCTGGGGGTTGTTCATCAATTCCCCAAAGTTGATGTCGCCCCGGCCGTCCGGCGTCTTGAACGCAGTGGATCGGTCCTGCCCTTTGCCTCCATCGTTCAACACCAATTGCCACATGCCCCCAACAGACACGTTTCGATACCACGGGAAATTGCTTTGTATTCCCGCAGACACTTCCGCCGGATGGACGAGCCTCTCCGTTGGAGTATGGCTTCCGACGAAATGCGTATGGTTGAACTCCGTGATCAGCCACCAGTAACTTTTGTACCAGTGAAAAATCGGCATGGACCAGCCTGTACTGATTCGGAGTTCGTTGCTAAGAAGCAGGGGAATATTGATAGGATCTCCGATCAGAAACTTATCGGGATCCGTTTGGCTGGAATCGACCATCTGGATTCTGAGCCCGCGATCGGGATTTCCCGTCTGCTTGTAACCCAAATTGGCAACAAGTTCACCAGCCTTCCATGTACGAGCGAACAGAAGATCGCCGCCATAGTTGACCTTGCCCGAAACGCCGGCCAGATTGCGAAACCCGGGATACGGAACGTTGTAAAGCGGAGTCTCGGTCGGGACTTCAATAAATCCGCGGACACCCAGACCGAAGGCGTTTCCCCGATCTTCGGAAAGAAGATTGAACTTTGCTCCGAACACACTGTCGCCGGAGCCGCTTGAAAATGCGCCAGTCTCCGTGAGATTCGCCGGATTATAAGTCTTGTAGGGCACAGCTGGCGTGAACAGGAATTTGGGTCCGCTTCGGGTTGCCGGTGTGGGGTATGTGTCCACAAAAAGATCCAGAGGCGGCACTGGAAATCTCAGAGGATCCAGGTTCGCGCTGTTGACTCGAAACCACGGCATTACCCGAACAAAGAACTCCGTCCGCTTCGGCAGTCCGACGGCACCCTGGAACCCGTATTGAAAGAAATCGATGTCTCCCGGGTCTCGATCGAAATTCAACACAGAAGCCCCGACGGCACCTTCCCCTGCGGGCAGACTGTAAGGAGAAATCGCCTGCACGAGTCCGGTTCCCCCAAGGGGAGTAATGTTGAATCGGGTGGGGCGATTTAAAGAGACATCCTCGGGGGGACGCTTTTGGACAGAAGTTGCAGGAAGAGCCTGAGCTGCCAGCAGTATCGGATTCAGCACGAACACCGCCAGCAATATCCACCAGAAGCGACTCATGAGGTAACCGGCGATGTCCAGATATTCAATTCAAACAAACTCACGAGTGCCCAGTGTTCGGACCGCTTTCTCGGCAAAAATAAAACTTTTCGATGGTAAGCGAAAGGCTTGGCCCGGGCAATCATTAGTTGAATAACGGCTTAAAACAGCGGCAATATGAAACAGGATGGCAGCCACCCCTCCTGGCCACGAGGGGCAATGACTCCGATCGCTCAGCAGCCCATGTTTTTGTTTGTTCCACACAGGCAGTAAGCTCATGATGTGTTCGTGCATTTGAAGAATGCGAACAGGAAAATGCGATCGCGGGTCCTTCTGGTTTTTGCAATCAGCCTTGTCGTCTATCTTTCGCTTCCGACCAGGATTTATTACGGGGACGGTATCGGATTCGCCGATGACATCGAGTCGGCTCGCGGAGATCCATCGCTGCTTTTCCATGCGAATCACCTGATATATGAATCCGTCGGGTATGGCGCCTGGAAAATAGTTCAGATCCTTTATCCGGCCGTACGCGCCTTGAGCGTTCTCCAGATGATGGACAGCTTCTTTGGTGCCGCCAGTGCAGCACTGCTTTGCTACATCCTGTATGAGTTGTTCGAATCCCCCTACCTCGCGGTCTGGCTGAGTTTCGGATTCGCGTTCTCGGCGACGTGGTGGAGGTTTTCAACCGATGCCGACAGCTATACCTCAAGCACGTTCTTTCTGATTGTGTCGCTTCTGTTTCTTCTGCCTTCAAAAAAAAGCAAACCCATAGTATTGGCATTGGCGCATACCTCAGCGATGCTGCTTCATCAACTCGCGGTGCTGTTTTATCCCGCCTGCGTGATCGGGCTCTGGTACCAGACCCGGCACTATCCCTTGAAAAAGCGTCTCGCAAATGTCGCGCAATATACGATTCTCGCGAGTTTCATGACACTGGGGGCGTATGTTTTCGCATTTCATTTCACGCATGGAAATCTGGACCCGGAAAAGATGCTGAGCTGGGTTTCATCTCATTCCTACAATTCCGCATTCTCTTTTGAAATCGGCAGGAATCTGTTCACGTCTGCAGCAGGAAACGCGAAACTTTTTATGGGCGGACGCATGCGGTTTATTCAGGAAACCTGGGGATACTTTATCGCATGGACGTCCGTGGCGGCGATGGGGTTCTTCGTGATATTGATCTTGCGTTTGAGACAGGCCGGAGTGCCGCCACTGCAATGGCCGAAGGTGCAGTTCGCGCCGATCATCCGCGTCTGCGTTGTCTGGATCACTGTTTACATGGTGTTTCTTTTTTTCTGGCTTCCCCAGAACACGTTTTACCGCTTGTTCTATCTGCCGGCTCTCATCTTGCTGGCAGGGACATTCAAAGCAAGTTTGAAAACACACAGTCATTCCATTCTTGCTCTCGCAATTTGTTTTTTGTTTTGTATCAATCTCAGCTCTTCCATCTACCCGGCGGCACAACCGGCGTTGAACCGTACGGAACAGTTCGCAAGATCGATGCAGGTGGTATGGAAACCCGGTACAACCGTCTATGGGAATGTCTATACGGATGAAAACCTGACGATCAAATATTTCAACCCGCAGGTGACATGGAAGAAGCTTTGGAATCGTGCGCCTCTTGAAGATCTGGTTCCGACACTTCATCAAGTGAGGGCTTCGGGGAAAGCGATGTGGTTTGATCTTGCTGCACTGGAGAAACTCTCCTCAGAAGACCCATCATTCAGCGACTGGTTGAAGGCAAACTGTCGCCTCGGCGAGAAGCATCAGTTTATGAATGCCAATGACCTTGTCGGATTCGTCCAGCTCGTTCCGCTGAATCCGGAAAACAGCATCGAGCACCGTAATGCGAATTGATGTAGACTCGCCGCCCGATCGGGAAGTCGGAGTGGAATTGAATGTTGTCGAATAAGCAAACTGCAGGTGGACCAAAGCCGGGCAGCTTTGCTATGACGGAGTGGCTGGCGTGGGGAAGCGTTCTCGTTGTTTCCGCCATATTGCTGATTGTCGTGAACGTCCGCGCCGCAGACTCCGATTCGGGGCTGCATATCGGATTTGTCGAACGGTTGAACACGTTGCCGGTAAGCCGGTGGATTGCTCCGGAGTGGTGGGGCCTGTGGGGCTTCGACGGTCTGTACCGTGAACACCCCATCGGCATTTTGATTCCGCCCCTGATTCTTTCGAAGCTGGGCTTCCCCGCCTCGCAGGCGCCGTTTCTGGCCAATGCGATCTACCAGGTGCTGTCACTGGTGATCATTCGGAACATTGCGGCGACGGTTGTGCCTGCGGTGGAAGCGCGCGCGTTATCATGGATGCTTCAACTGATTCCGATTGCGTTCACTTATCGCATCCGAGCCAACCATGAACAGGCGGTACTCCTGCTCTTTTTCGTGGCGCTATGGGCTATCGAAAAGTCCCGCAAGGATGCCCGCTGGATAAGTCTGCTGGTTTTCTCCACGACGGCCGCGGTGCTGGTGAAGGGCGTGTTTGCAGCCTGGCTGTTTATTGGCTGCGCCATCTGGCTCCTGATTGTCAGGAACGATGGCGACCCCGGGCCAATCGATCGCTTCCGTGATCGGATGCGATTCGATCGGCGTGCCTGGGTTGGTCTTGCGATTTCCTTCGCGGGTGTTCTCGGCGTCATTGCCGGATACGAGTTTTTCTATCGGCAGGCCACACACGAATCTTTTCTTGCGGTGTACATTTCGCGCCAGATTGGAGCCGCGGCGCTGGCGAAGGGCCCTTCATACCTCGCCCAGAAATTGTCGAACCTTGTTTTCTATGGCGGACGATTGTTATGGTTCGCATTTCCCGGAAGTCTCGCGGTGCTCGCGACTATCTGGAGACGACGCAACCGCAAGCTCGGGACTGTAGGCGCGGTCTATGACCGCGCACAATCACTCACTACGAAACACCTTTCGACCCGTAACGCGCGCGGTCATAGACCGCGCCTACAGACAGACGGGACTTCTGAGGCAAAGCCCGTGCCGGAGCGAACCCGGCAGGCTTTCGTCTTTTCCGTTGGGATCTCATTACTCTACGTTGTTCTTTTCAGCCTGTCTGATCGACACGCAGACCGCTACATCTTTCCCGCGTATTACCTGTTTGCGGCGTGCGGAATGATTTCGGCTGCGACTCGGTCGGCCTGGCTTAAACGAATCATCGAACGATGGGACCGGCATCAACAGGTTTTCACGCCGCTGCTCTGGCTGATCCTGTTCTGCCTCAACCTGGCCTCGGGTCCCGCGGGCGTTCCCCACATCGAAGTTTAATGGCGCACATTTCGCTTGTGATTCCCACGCGCAACGAACGCGACAATATTATTCCCCTGCTGGATGCGGTTCGCGCCGGGTTGTCGGGGCGTAACTTCGAAGTCTGGATCGTGGATGACGATTCTCCGGATCGCACCTGGGAGGTCGCTTCGACCTATGCGAATTCTCATCCGGAAATATTCGTCCTGAGGCGTATCGGGGAGCGCGGCCTGAGCAGCGCGGTGGTAGCAGGTTTTATGAGAGCCACCGGCGATGTGCTGGCGGTCATGGATGCCGATCTTTCACACGATCCCTCGTTATTGCCTCGCCTGATCGATGCAGTCGAGGCAGGCGCCGATATGGCGGTGGGATCGCGGCGCTTGCCCGGAGGCGGAGCGGACAACTGGAAGTGGCACCGCCGCAAAACTTCCGATGTGGCGACAGCGCTGGCGAAGTGGTGGCTGGCTGCACCACTTTCCGATCCCATGAGCGGATACTTCGCTCTCCGTCGTCCGGTGTTCGAATCCGTCAGCGGCGCGATGCGGAACGAAGGTTATAAGATCCTTCTGGAAATAGTCTGCCGGGCCCGACCGAAGAAGATCGTCGAATTACCGTATGTGTTTCACGACCGCCGGCAGGGAGTCAGCAAACTCACTCCCAAAGTGGGTGCCGAGTTCCTGAAGAGCCTGTGGGAATTGCGCCGCTCTCAACACTGAACATCCTCTCATGAAATCGCCTTCCATCGCAGATGCGCCAACGCCACAGCGACGCCCAGCGCGGCAACGCTGACGATCGACATCGCCATGAGCCGCGAGTAGAGAACGCGTCCCATCAGGTCGAAGATCGTGAAACACATCAGCGCAAGAGAAATGCCGGTGAAAACGCGCCATTCACGACTCATCTTCGGCCAACGATCCAGAAGGCAGATGATTGCTGGCGTCGAGAGCAGCAGCACGTAATCCCATCCCTGCGGCGACAACAGCGGGATAAGCATCAAGAGCAGTGCAAACTCCAGGTAATCCGGCTTACCAACGCGACGCCGACAAAACCAGGCTGCGGCTGCAAGACCGAGCGCCGCAATACCGGATGCGGCAGCCAGCCGGGATGCGGTCGTACCCGGTCCCACCCATTTGGCCCACATCGCCGCCAGAGAAATGTTGTCGTTGCTGAGCAGGTTCGGGGCGGTCGACTCGGTCACGGTGCGAAACCACGCCACGAGCAGATCCATATTGCCGGCCCATCCGTACAAGGATGCTGGCAGAAGGAGTCCTGCCGCGATGACACAAACACACGCTCCTGCAGCCCCCGCGCCGTAAGTGAAACCGATCCAGGGCAGCAGCACCAGCGCGTAGGGTTTGATGAATACCGCCGCGCCGATCAGCGCACCTGAAAGCGTTGGACGCCCGGCCTGCGCTGCAAGGAGCGCCAACATGAGAATGAAGCCGAACAGCACGTTCGTCTGTCCGAGCGTCAGTTCGTGACCAAAGAACTTCGCCATCAGAAGCACGGTCAACGCGATGAGCATGCCTTCGGATTGCTGCCGCGAAGGAAGCGCGCGAACCGACCAGCGTACATAGCCCGCGAGAAGGCCCACCGATATTGCGAACCAGATCACCTTCGCGGCATCGTTGTTGAGCATCGCGAAGGGCATCATCGCAATCGCGAAAGCCGGCAGATACTTGAACTGGTAATGATCGTCTTCGATGCGGTAGAGCGGCTCCGCAGCACGGGCGCGCATCGCGGCGGTGCGATAGACGCCAAAATCCACCATCTGGCGGTGAATCTTCGATTGGTAAAGAATCCCCGAGACAATAATGAGCAGCAGGGGAATCAGAAATGCTTTCGGGCGCACGAGCACACCGAGAGTCTATGCGAAAGCACTGGAAGGATTTGGAGAATACTTTCAAACGATTCCCTCACCCAACGGGAGAGGGTGCCGCGAAGCGGCGGGTGAGGGATACCACATGATAATTAATATCGTTCGGTACCCCTCACCCGTCTCGCTGCGCGAGCCACCCTCTCCCGTTGGGAGAGGGACTCGCTACACATTCTTGACGACGATGCCAAACTGCTTCACGAACTGCCAGGACAAGATTCCAAATTGTGCTTCGTCAATAATCAATCCTTTGAAGTCTTCCGGCTTGCCGCCAATACCTTCAATGAGCGATCCCCGAACATCGGCTCCGAGCAAAATCGCGCGAGACATCTGGGCGCGTGTGAGATCGCAGTCACGAAATATCGTTCCGGCCAGGTTCGCTTCCTGAAAATCCGAATCGTGAAGGATGCACTGTTGAAAGCGGACATCCTTAAACGAAGCGAAACGGAACGTGCTGAGCTTCATCTCGCATCCTTCAAACAGTGTGTGTCGAATGGAAGAGTTCGAAAGATTAATACCCGTCATCCGGCAGCTTCGGAATTCCGCGCGAAAAATGGAAGCTTCCTGCCAGTTCGCGTTGGCCAACTTGCACTGGTCCAGCCGAGTGTCCGTAAATTCCAGCTTCGTTATTCGCGACTCCTGCAGATCCGCATGTTTGAAAATGGTTCGCCGAATATCCCAGTGACGTGCCGTCAGACCCGGCAGTGCGAGACCATCGAAAAAAGCCTCATCGTGTTTTTCGTTGTCATGATCCCCTCCCGGTTCCATATGCTCTGATTCAAGCCTCACCGGTAGTCGAGGCGACAAAGTCGGGATCCCGGGTTCTTCATTTACGTTTGCCATGGTTACATCGTATCGTCTTTCCACTTCTGATATTCGGACCTCGTCTGGCCCCGTCCTGGCAAACGCTGTCGTTCTGGAGGGTACTCTCATGCCGGAAGATGAATTTGAAACAATAGAGTTCAAGGAAAAACTGGAAGAAGCCACGGAACGGGCCGTGGAAGCCGCGGAAAAGCGTGAGTCGTGGGTGGTCGCGTTATCGTTTTCGACGGCCATTATCGCGGTTTTCGCGGCAATCGCTTCGATGCAGTCCGGAGCGTTTTCCAATGAAGCATTGATTCAGAAGAATGAAGCGATGCTGGCTCAGGCGAAGGCCTCGGATCAATGGGCCTACTTTCAGGCCAAAGGCATCAAGGGAATCATCTATGCCACTCAAGCCGCCTCAGCGAAGACATCCAATCCGGAACTTTCCAGCGAGGCCCGCAAGGAAGCCGATCGATATTCGGCGGAGCAAAAGGAAATCAGCGACGAGGCTAAGAAACTCGAAGAGGAGGTAAAGGCCAAAAACGAAGAGTCGGACAAGAGCCTGGAACATCATCACCGCTTTGCCTATGCCGTGACCATGTTTCAGGTCGGCATTGCGCTCTCGGCAATCGCCGCTCTCAGCCGGCAGAAGATCGTCTGGATCGTGGGCCTCGGGATAGGCCTGCTCGGCCTGCTGTACTTCATTGATGGATTCCGCCTGTATTTCTAAAGCAATCCCGATCGGTTCGCCATCTCCCGGAACTGGCTTTTGAATTGGATTCAAAACACCGTTCTGCATTAAACGCATACACCCTCTTCGTGGTCGAAGCGTTTGAGGATCAGGATTGGCTAACAGACATGGAGGTTTTAATGAAAGTCACGCTATTGGTACTACTGGTGTTCGTTTTGAGCCTTGGCACGGCCATGGCCGCTCAGAATCCAAATCCCGACATCACCCGCCGGGAGCTTCAGAACTTCGATAATTTCCTGGATTCGCATCCGGCAGTGGATAAGGAACTCACAAAGAATCCACGGCTCATTGAAGACCCGTCTTACATTGCCGCACATCCGGATTTGAAGACATTTCTTGCAGCTCATCCCGGCGTTCGGGAAGAGATGAAGGAAACGCCACGTTTCTTCATGCACCGTGAAGAGCAGTTCGACAAATCCGGACGCGATATCACGCATCGGGAAGCCGCAAGCCTCGACGTGTTTCTGGATGCGCATCCCGGCGTCGAGCGGGAACTTCGGAAGGACCCGTCGCTGGTAAAGAATCCGGAATATCTCTCCACGCATCCAGAGTTCTCGGAATATCTTGGGAAGCATCCCGCCGTGAAGGTCGATCTCGTCGAAAATCCAAAAGCGTTCATGAGGCGGGAAGCGCAATACGAAAAGAACGAGAAAAGAGAAATCCGCGAAGAGACCCAGGAAGAACGTCGCGAAGCCAGGCACGAAGCCGCAGCGCCACAGCGTGCCGCCGCTGCATCCACCACACCAAAAGGCACCCGCTAGCTCTGAAGACGCGGTTCCAGGAGTTGGAGCCGCGCCTTTAGAATCCAACGCGACGCAACGGGATCTGGCTCTGAGTCTGCGGGCAACGTTATGATGGTTATCATGGATCCATTAGGCATGACATCACGACTGGTGGCCGCGGCTCGCGAGCGTGAATCCCAGAGAGCCGACCGCCTGTTCAACGATCCGTTCGCTGGAGCATTGGCCGGAGATGAAGGCCGCTCGATGATGGCAATGGCGGAATCTGTTCCGCGGCAAGTTGGATCATCCGCCCCAACGGAGAATCCGTATCTTTCGATTCGAACGAGATTTCTGGATGATGTCGTGCAGAATGCCATTCAAAGCGGCATCCGGCAATTCGCGATTCTTGCCGCCGGTATGGACGCGAGAGCCTTTCGTCTGGAATGGCCCGAAGATGCGACTGTGTTTGAGGTGGAGCGTCCGGACGTTCTGTCGTTCAAAGAATCGGTTCTCAACTCCATTGGTGCGGAGGCTGTTGCGAAGCGCATCGTTGTGGAGTGCGACCTGCGCGATGATTTCAGTCGAGCTCTGCGAAGTGCGGGATTTTTGGAAGGCAAACCAACGCTCTTCATCACGGAAGGACTTCTTCCCTATTTGCCAAATGAAGAAACCGTTCTCAGTCTTCTGGAGTCCATCGCCGGAATGGCAGCGCCGGGCAGCGTCCTGGCGCTCGACACTGTCGGAGAGAGCTATCTCAAATCTCCATGGACGCAGGGATTCCTGGCACTGATGTCGAGCGCCGGCGTACCATGGCAGTTTGGTACAGATGATCCGGAAAAGCTGCTGGAGCGCGCGGGATTCATCAATGTTCTCGCCGTCCAACCGTCAGAGTACCTGCCGCAGCGGTGGCCCTTCCCATCTCTTCCGCGAGGGGTTCCCGGGATACCGCGTAGCTACCTGGTCACTGCAACGCGAATGTAATTTGGAGAAGGACGCGCGGAATTGCGAACCCCGCCCGCCGATCGAATTCAGGGCGCGGACGCAGGAATGACTTTTGTATCGATCGCCAGCTTCGCCGATTCGTCGACGTGCACGGCTTTTCCGAAAACTTCGTATTGCTTGAGAAAATCCGCATCGAAAAACTCGGAACCGTCGAGAGCCTCCCAGGCGAATAGCTTGTAATCACCGGGGGCGATGTCCCGCATGTTGTATCGACCGGACTGATCGGTGGTCGCCGCTTTGAAGAGATCCGCGCGATCCCGATTCTGATTTGGAACCAGAACCACTTGCACGCCAGGCAACCGCTGAACCTTCTCATCGGTGATGATGCCGTCGATCTGCGCAACATTGGGACTGAGAATCACTTCGATAGTTGGGCCGGCCGAAGCATCGTCTGACACCTGGACTGACGAATTCAGCGCATCCTGGTTATCAAATCGAATCTCTTTCACGTAGTGGCCGGTAACGGCGGCACTGATGCGGTATTCACCCGCGAGCACGCGATCGAGCCGGAAGGTCCCATCGGCCGGACTCGAGGGCGCGGCCGGCACGAATCCCACAAAATGAGTGACGCCTTTCAGGTACGGCCTCATTTGAATGCGCACTGGACCGGGCGGAAGAGGCGCCGCTCCGGCCATTTGAACTTTTCCCGTGATATTTGTTCCTCCGCTCAAATTCAAAACGATATTTGAAAGGTCGGAGTTGACGACATCGACGACGGCCCTTGCAGTCGCCGCACCGCCATTGGCCTGGAGAGCATAGGAGCCGGGTACCACATTGCGCAGTTCGAAGTTGCCTGTGGCAGGATCGTAACTTTGACTCATCTGGAGAAACCCGCTTCCACCTTCAAGCCTGAGAAACCCAAGTGAAATTCCGACGTTTGCAGGCGTCGGACCATTGGGTCCGTTGACGACGGCCGGTGCTCCTGCAATTCGCCCGGAAATCTTGTACAACTGCGCACGAGGCACGGTGAAATCCATCGGGATTTCGGCACCGGCCTTCAATTCGAGCTGCATCGCGCGCGACTGGTCTGTCGTTCCGGGATAGTAGGTGAAGGTATAGGGATCCGGTGTCTCGTTCGGACTGGGAACGCCCCCAGGATCGAACGCCGGAGGAATTCCGGGAGGTGTTCCTGCGACGAGGTAGTAGCGTCCGGGAGTCATCCAGTACAAGCGATATTCGCCGCGATCGTTGGTGCGCGCCGTTCCTGCCTGCTGAAAGAGCCGGATGCCGTTGACGTTGTATGTGGATTTGATGAGCCGGACCGGAACTCCCGATGCCGGCAGTCCGTTTTCGTCCGAGATACGGCCAGTAACGTTGGCGGCGCGCGTCATCCGCACGACGAGATCTTTCAACGTTTCGCCCTTGCCCATAGTGAGCATCGATCCCTGACCCGTGAATGAACGCTGGCCGTATTCCTGTTTGACGAATCCGTTCAGCGTGACGACCAGGCGGTAAGAGCCTTCCTCCAGATCCGGCACGACGAATTTCCCATCATGATCCGTGGTGACCGTCGGAATCGGCGGCGGTTGAACCGGTTGTTGCTGAGGAGGAGCCCCAGGTGTGGGGGCGCCCGGGTTAGGGCCCTGCACCGGCGCACCTCCGGGCAACCCCACATTCGGAGTGGGATTGATCAGGAACGTGTTGATCGTTCCCGCGGTGGGAAGCGTCGCGCCAGTTGATGCATTGACTCGCGTCACGGTGATTTTCGCTCCGGACACTGGATCGGTGGTGTTTTCCCGAAGTACAGTCCCCTCCATTCTTCCGCGAACGACTGGTGTTTGTGCCTGCTGCTGCGGCAGCAAGAGAAACGCAAATGTCAGTGCACTAAGCTTCATAGCGGTTCCTCAATTCCCTGAAAGTGAGCGACATCGATATGACTCCGCTATCCGACGAAAAGTTGACACTTTATTTTTAGTCTCATCCATCTCCTGAAGGGAGAGCGCGCCGCGAAGGGGCGGGTGAGGGATGAAGAATTGGTTATACCACTCACCCGGCCCGCTGGCGCACGTTATTCAATACCAGCGCTCGATCACCAGGGCGAAAACGTTGGACTTGATCTTCGGTTCAGCCACAACCGGCACTCCGCCCCTCTCATGCGGACGCATGAATTTGCGGTTGAAGTACGCGCCAGTGTCGATGACGTCCCACGCAAAAAGCGTATAGCTTCCCGGCGGAATGCGGCGTATCGAAAGCTCGCGGGATTGATTGCTGGTGGTCACCTTGTACAACGGACGAATGCCTCGAAATCTTTCTTCCGGAGCGAGACGCCTTCGACAACCTGTGCGAAAGCCGGCGTCATCGCAACGACGAACAGCAACACCGCAAGAGAAGTACTCTGCATGAAAGGAATCTGCGCCTCAGCGATACGGCCCGGATAAAAAGTGAAGACTGCGCTCAAGAATAAGTGGAGTAGCCAGTGCAGAACAAGCGGTCTATGAGCGCGCACGATATTGCAGTCGGATTTTGTGCGAATGATGGCGCATGCGCTGATACACCGCGCCTACAGCGGTAATTCCCGGGCTAACCCTCAGGCCGAGAGCTCAATTTCCGCGTCCTCCAGCGCCTGGACGACGAACGGCCACCGGTCGCCGAATTCGAAACGGCCGCCACACTGTAGGATGACGTCGCCGCAAGCAGGTGTTCCTGTGAGCCAGATAATTCCCTTTCGCACGATCACCGCGCGCCGGCCGCTGCGTTCCTGGAGACGAACCAATTCGTTACGGGCGAGCCGAACTGTGACTGGTTCCATGCTGGCAGAAGTAACCTGCGGTCTGCCATTGTTCCCAATCAGGCACCGGAGGCGGTCAACGACTAAATCTCGCCAGCTCTCGTTGCGGAAGCAGGTTCGCCATCGTTGCCGAAATGTCGCAATCGTTTGCGTCCTCATGACTCTAATTGTGCGGTTGGCGGAGGAAGTTGAACAGATACAGCGATTCGAATTTATTGCTTTAACAGATGGTTTGTAAGCAAACTGTGCAAGCTGCCTTTGCAGCCAACTGTATCTACCCGGGAACACGCAAATCAATCATGCTGCTTTCATGAGCAAAGCCATCAACTCCAGCAACTCCGTCGGTGAACCAATCTATCGAAAGCTCGCAAACCTTCTGGAAGGCATGATTCGAAGCCAATCGCTGCGACCCGGTGATCGGGTGCCTTCGGTGAGACAGTTCAGCCGCCAGCAGCGCGTGAGCGTGCCAACCGCGCTGAATGCCTTCGCCACTCTGGAAACTCGAGGACTGATCGAGGCGAGACCGAAATCCGGTTTCTATGTGCGCGCACACCAGGCAGACCTGATTCGCGAACCGAAGGGTCCGCTGACGCAAGTGAAAGTGACGGATTTCGCGAATGCGGATCCCTTCGATTCGCTCCTGGCCGACCTCAGCAACTCCAAACTCGTCGCGCTCGGCGCGGCCGTGCCCAATGCTTCGCTGTTGCCTGCGGAAAAACTGGCGCGGATCCTCGGCGTCATCGCCCGCCGGCATCCCGCATTGGGTATCGGCTATGACATGCCTCCGGGGAGCGAAACGTTGCGGCGCGAACTCGCGCGACGTTCGTTGGAATGGGGCTGTTCATTGCGCCCCGATGATTTCATTGTCACAAACGGCGGCACGGAAGCGATTGCCCTGGCTCTTCGCGCCACATGCAAACCCGGCGACACCGTTGCGGTGGAATCGCCGACGTACTACGG
>Ga0163163_10001730_pt1 | contig 18399 bp, 20 predicted proteins | sample S65metaG_FD_119766 | JGI IMG/M metagenome (GOLD analysis project Ga0163163, IMG submission 119766) | Switchgrass rhizosphere microbial communities from Kellogg Biological Station, Michigan, USA - S6-5 metaG | ecosystem: Host-associated > Plants > Roots > Rhizosphere > Soil | place: USA... | reverse complement strand
TCCTCGGGGCGGAGTGGGCCGGCGACGAGCGCGGCGTCGGCGCGATGTTCCACGGCCGCAACCAGCACCCGGCGGTGGGCGAATGGACCGTGCCCTGCTTCGTCGACGCCTGGGACGAGCCGCGCGCGTTCGGCTGGCGCACCTCCTCGACCGACTCGCCGGGCGCCCGCTGGCGGTTCGACCTCGAGCCCCGCGACCGTGGGACCCGGCTGCGCTTCTCGTACGTCATGGGGCCCGGCGCGTCTGGCACCACGGCGGCGATCACCGCCAACCCCGGCAAGGAGAGCCGGGTCCTTCGCCGCCGGCTCGACGAGGTGTACGCGAACATGTCCCGCACCGTGGCCGGCATCAAGGAGATCGCCGAGGCCGCGACATGACGCTGCGAGTGGGAGTCTCGGCCGTTCCGTACGGCGCGTCCGGCGCCGAGTTCGTCCGTCAGGCCGAGCGCCTCGGCGCCGACTCGGTCTGGGTGCCGGAGTTCTGGGGCGGGGACGCCTTCACCCCGCTGGCGTACCTGGCCGCGCAGACGTCGACGATCCGCCTCGGCACCGCCATCGCGCAGCTCGGCGCCCGCACTCCCGCGATGCTCGCCATGACCGCGATGACGCTACAAGCCTTGTCGGACAACCGGTTCGTGCTCGGCATGGGCAGCAGCGGCCCGCAAGTCATGGAGGGTTGGCACGGCGTCCCGTTCGACCGGCCGCTGCGCCGCACCCGCGAAACGATCGAGATAGTACGAGCCATCTGCGCCGGTGAACGGGTCGAGTACCACGGGGAGGTCTACCAGCTCCCGCTGCCGGGCGGCCAAGGGCGCAGCCTCCGCTCTCGCCTCCCGTCCACCAGCGTCCCGATCTACATCGCCTCGCTCGGACCGGCGAACCTGCGCCTGACCGGCGAGCTCGCCGACGGATGGATCGGCACGTCGTTCTTCCCCGAGACCGCGGACGTGTTCCTCGATCCGATCCGGGCCGGCGCCGCCGCGGCCGATCGCGCGTTCACCGACCTCGACCTGACCGTCCCGGTCGGGGTCGAGTTCACCGACGACGTGGAGGCGGCCGGCCGGCGGGCCGCCGAGGGGTACGCGTTCACCATCGGCGCCATGGGTTCGGCCACGCACAACTTCTACAACAACGCCTTCGCCCGCCAGGGGTACGCCGACGACGTGCGCGAGGTGCAGCGGCTGTGGCTGGCCGGCGACCGGGACGCGGCCCGCCGGCGGGTGCCGACCGAGTTCGGGCTGCGGACCAACCTCATCGGTACCGACGACATGGTCCGCCAACGGCTGCGCCACTACCGCGACGCGGGTATCACCACGCTGCGCGCGAACCTCCGTGGCGATCCCGTGACCGAGCTCGACCGCATGCTCGGCGATCTGGACCGCCTGGTCGGCCTCGTCGCCGAGGTCAACCAGGAGCCGCGCCGGTAGCCTTCCCGCTTGTTGACCAAGATGTTGTCGCAGATTCGGAGGGGCTTCCTGCAACAAACCTCTTGGTCAACTGGTCCCGGCCGGAGAGGAGGCGACGGTGGGCTGGTTGTGGCACGCGTTGGCGATCGCCGGATCTATGACGTGGGAGATCCTGTGGGCACTGATCCTCGGCTTCGCCCTGTCCGCGGTAGTGCAGGCCGTCGTGCGAAGGGAGAGCGTGACGAGGGCGCTCGGTACGGACGACGCCGGTGCGCTGGCCGCCGCCACCGGCCTGGGCATGGCGTCGTCGTCGTGCTCGTACGCCTCGGTGGCGTTGGCCCGCTCCCTGTTCCGCAAAGGCGCGAGCTTCACCTCGGCGATGGTCTTCGAGATCGCCTCGACCAACCTCGTCATCGAGTTGGGCATCATCCTGGCGCTGTTGATGGGGTGGCAGTTCACGCTGGCGGAGTTCGTCGGTGGCCCGATCATGATCGTCGCGCTGGCGGTACTGTTCCGGATCTTCCTCCGCCGGCGCCTGGTTGAAGACGCGCTCGCCCAGGCCGATCAGGGGAGAGCGGGGTCGATGGAGGGGCATGCCGCGATGGACATGTCGGTGACCGGCGCCGGCTCGTTCTGGCGGCGACTGGCCTCGCCGCGGGGTTTCACGGCGGTGTCGCACATCTTCGTCATGGAGTGGGCGGCCATCCTGCGCGACATCGTCGCCGGCCTGCTGATCACCGGGGCGCTCGCCGCCTGGGTGCCGGCCAGCTTCTGGGAGAGCTTCTTCTTCGTCGACCATCCAGTGCTGGCCGGGATCTGGGGGCCGCTGGTCGGGCCGATCGTGGCGGTGGTCAGCTTCGTCTGCTCGATCGGCAACGTTCCCCTCGCCGCGGTGCTGTGGAACGGAGGCATCAGCTTCGGCGGCGTCGTGGCGTTCATCTTCGCCGATCTGATCATCCTGCCGATCCTCAACATCTACCGGAAGTACTACGGATGGCGGATGGCCGGATTCATCCTGGTCACGTTCTACGCCACGATGGTCCTGGCCGGCTACGTCGTCGAGGTGCTGTTCCAGGTGCTGCACCTGGTGCCGACCGAGCGCAACGCCACCGTCCTCGAGCCGCACATCTCGTGGAACTACACCACCTGGCTCAACATCGTGTTCCTGGTCCTCGCCGCCGCGCTGCTGGTCCGCTTCGTGACCTCGGGTGGCCCGGCGATGCTGCGCCACATGGGCGGCGCGCCCGAGCGTCACCCGGACAGGTGAGGGCCCCGGACGGTAGTGGTCGTTGACCCTTACCGCGCCGCCGGTCCGGCCGATACAACCAGACCATGAGCGAGGTGGCCACGACCACGCGCGCCGCCGGCATGGCCGAGGCGCTGGCGGTCGCCGACGCGATCCTGTACGAGGGCTACCTGCTCTATCCGTACCGGCACAGCAGTGCCAAGAACCGGGTGCGGTGGCAGTTCGGCGTGCTGGTTCCGCCGGAGTGGGGCCGGGCCCACGGTCTCGGCCGCGGCGGGATCTCCGGCGCCGCGGAGTCGTGGTGGCAGCAGACCGAATGCCTGCTCGAGGGCGGCGACCGGGTCGACATCCGGCTGCGCTTCCTGCACGTCCAGACCCGCGAAGGGGAGGACCGGGCCGACGCCCTGGTGCCCGGATTCGATGAGGCGGTTCCGGTCGAGGTGGACCTGTCGGTCGACTCGGCCGTCCTCGACGCGGGTTTCCAGGCAGCGGTGCACATCCCGAGGGAACACTTCGTCATTGACGGGATCTCCCGCCGCCGGGCGGAGCTGACCGCCATGGTGACGGCCGCGACGGAGCCGGCGGGCGCGCCGTTCCCGCTGCGCCGCCTGCGGGTGACGGTGGAGAACACCGTGGCCGAAATGGACGCGGACGCCTCCCGGGACGAGTGCCTGCGGCGCAGCCTGGTCGCCACGCACGTCATCCTCACCGTGCACAGTGGACGGTTCATGTCGCTGGTCGACCCGCCGGCCTGGGCCGAACCGGCCGCCCGCCAGTGCCGCAACGAGTACGCGTTCCCGGTCCTGGCCGGCCCGCCCGGAACCACCGGAATCGTGCTGTCGTCGCCCGTCATCCTGTACGACCACCCGGGCATCGCGCCGGAGAGCCCCGGTGACCTGCACGACGCCGCCGAGATCGACGAGATCCTCACCCTGCGCGTGCTGACGTTGAGCGACGCCGAGCGGCTCGAGGCCAGGCGCACCGACCCGCGCGCCGCCGCGATCCTGGACCGGGTCGAGTCGATGCCGCCCGAGGTGCTGGGCCGCCTGCACGGCGCGATCCGAACGCCCCCACCGTCCGGCGGGGCATATCAGCAAGGGAGCCGGGTAAGGCTGCGCCCACGGGTACGCGGCACCGACGCGCACGACATGTTCCTGGCCGGGCGGACCGCGCAGGTGGTCGAGGTGCTGCACGACGTCGACGGCACCGAGTTCCTCGCGGTTACCGTGGACGACGACCCGGGTGCCGAGCTGCACCAGTGGTACGGCCGAACCCGCCACTTCCGGCTGGACGAGGTGGTACCGCTGGAAGGGGCACCGTGAGCGGACGGGTCCTGATCGCCGGCATCGGCAACATCTTCCTGGGCGACGACGCGTTCGGCGTGGAGGTCGTGCGTCCGCTGTTGGACCAGCCGATCCCCGACCGGGTGGATGTCGTCGACTACGGAATCCGCGGCGTGCACCTCGCCTACGATCTGCTTGACGGGCGGTACGGCGCACTCGTTCTGGTGGACGCGTTGCCGATGGATGAGCCTCCCGGGACCCTGTCCGTGCTCGAGGTCGACCTGGACGATCCACAGTGGACCACCCGGGACGAGGATCACAGTGGCCCGGACGGACATGGCCTGGATCCCGGGGCGGTGCTGCGGCTCGTGGCCCAGCTCGGGGTACGGATCTCTCGTGTGGTCGTCGTCGGATGCCAGCCGGGTGCGTTGGCCGAGGACATGGCCCTGACCGAGCCGGTACAGGCGGCGGTCGAGCCGGCCCGGGCGCTGGCACTGCGGATCGCCCGCGAGGAGGCGGACCGTCTCATCGACGAGGAAAGGGTGCGTACGGGTGCATGAGAGTGGGCTGTCGGAGGCGATCGTCGGCGCGGCGCTGCGGCGCGGGGCCGGTCGCCGGGTCACCGCCGTGCGGGTCCGCGTGGGCGGTCACCCGGTCGACCCGGAGGTGGTCACGATGGGCTTCCAGCTCGCGGCCACCGGTACCGCCGTCGAGGGAGCCGAGCTGGAGCTGGTCCTCGACCCGATGTCGGTGCGGTGCAACGGATGCGGTCACCACGGCGTCGCCGAGGACCACTTCGCCATGGTGGCCTGCGCGCAGTGCGGAAGCGTCGACGTCGAGCTGGACGGGAACGACGAGGCGGTGCTCGAGTCGGTGACGCTCGCCGAGACCGTCTGACACGACTGAGCGGACAGGGCAACAGCAGGGGAGCGGACAGGGGGACGCATGCCATGAAAGCACTGGACGAGGTCACCATCCTCTGGATCTCGGAGGGGATGAGCTGCGACGGCGACTCGGTCTCGATCACGGCGTCGGCGCAACCCTCCATTGAGGACGTTGTGCTCGGCCTCATCCCCGGGCTGCCCAAGGTGAACCTGCACAACAAGGTCCTCTCGCCGACGCTCGGCGGCGAGGAGTTCCTCGCCCCGTACCGGGCGGCGGCCCGCGGTGAGATGGATGGCCAGTTCATCCTCGTCATCGAGGGCTCGATCCCGAACGAGAACATCAACGGCGAGGGGTACTGGACGTCGTTCGGCAACGACGAACACACCGGCGAACCGTTGACCCTCAACTGGTGGATCGACCGGCTCGCCCCTGGCGCCTGGGCCGTTGTCGCGATCGGCACCTGCGCGACGTACGGCGGCATCCACGCGATGGCCGGCAACCCGACCGGCGCGATGGGGTTGTGCGACTACCTCGGTTGGGACTACCGGTCCCAGGCCGGGCTGCCGGTCATCAACGTCCCCGGCTGCCCGGTGCAGCCGGAGAACTTCATGGAGACGCTCACCTGGGTGCTCTTCCACGCCGCCGGCTCCGCCCCGCCGCCCCCGCTGGACGACAAGTACCGGCCGCAGTGGCTGTTCGGGCGGACCGTGCACGAGGGGTGCGACCGGGCCGCCTACTACGAGCAGGCCGACTTCGCCTCCGACTACAACTCGCCCAAGTGCCAGGTGAGGGTCGGCTGCTGGGGACCAGTGGTCAACTGCAACGTGCCCAAGCGCGGCTGGATGGCCGGGGTCGGCGGCTGCCCCAACGTTGGCGGCATCTGCATCGGCTGCACCATGCCCGGCTTCCCGGACAAGTTCATGCCGTTCATGGACGCGCCGCCCGGCAGTTCCATCTCCGGCATGCTGGTCAAGCCGTACGGCTCGATCGTCCGCCGGCTGCGGGGGATCACCAACTCGACTGTGAACAAGGAACCTCGGTGGCGGCACAACCGGGATGTCCTCACCAGTGGCTACAACCCGCGGTGGCGCCCGCTGGCCACCACGACCGCCGCGTCACAACCGAACGGAAGGGGTGGACAGCGGTGACGCAGACCAAGGAACGCACCACCGGTGGCAAGAAGCGTGGCGAGCTCACCGAGATGGCGTGGGACCCGATCACCCGCATCATCGGCAACCTCGGCATCTACACGAAGATCGACTTCGCCAACCGCGAGGTGGCCGAGTGCCACACCACCTCGTCGCTGTTCCGCGGGTACTCGGTGTTCATGAAGGGCAAGGACCCGCGCGACGCCGGCTTCATCACCAGCCGCATCTGCGGGATCTGCGGCGACAATCACACGACCTGCTCGATCTACGCCCAGAACATGGCCTACGGCATCCGCAACCCTCCGCTGGCTGAGTGGATCATCAACCTCGGCGAGGCGGCCGAGTACATGTTCGACCACACGCTCTTCCAGGACAACCTGGTCTTCGTCGACTTCTGCGAGGCGATGGTCAAGACGACCAACCCGGGCGTGCTGGCGTTGGCCGAGCGGACCGACGCGCCGCACCGGGACGTGCACGGGTTCCGCACGATCGCCGACATCATGCGCGCGTTCAACCCGTTCGAGGGCGAGGTGTACAAGGAGGCGCTGAAGGTCAGCCGGACCACGCGGGAGATGTTCTGCCTGATGGAGGGGCGGCACGTGCACCCGTCCACCATCTACCCGGGCGGCGTCGGCACCATGCCCGAGCCGACGCTGTTCACCGACTACCTGAGCCGCCTGGTCAGCATCCTCGACTTCGTGAAGCAGTCCGTCGCGATGAACGACGACATCTTCGACTTCTGGTACCAGGCACTGCCCGGGTACGAGGAGGTCGGCCGGCGCCGGGTGCTGCTGGGCTGCTGGGGCGCGTTCCAGAATCCGGCCGTGGCCGACTACCGCTACGAGACCATGTCCACCTGGGGCCGCGCCGCGTACGTGTCCCCGGGTGTGGTCGTCGACGGCTCGCTGCTGACCACCGACCTGGTCGACATCAACCTGGGCCTGCGCATCCTGCTCGGCAGCTCGTACTACGAGGACTGGGCCAACGAAGCCCCGTTCGTGACCCACGACCCGCTCGGCAACCCGATCGACCAGCGCCACCCGTGGAACCAGACCACGCTGCCGGCCCCGCAGAAGCGGGACTTCGACGACAAGTACAGCTGGGTGATGAGCCCGCGCTGGCTGGACAAGACCTCCGGGCAGCACCTCGCCCTGGACACCGGCGGCGGGGCCTTCGCCCGCCTCTACACGACCGCGCTGGCCGGGCTGGTGGACACGCCGTACGTGCGCTCCACCGGCCACAGCGTGCAGATCTCTTTGCCGCGCAGCGAGAAGCTGCCCGAGTCCACACTGGAGTGGAACATTCCACTGTGGTCCAACGCGATCGAACGGGACCGGGCCCGGGCCTACTTCGTCGCGTACGCGGCGGCGATGTCGGTGTACTTCCTGGAGCAGGCGATGGGGCGGCTGCGCGCGGGCGACATGAAGGTGTTCAACGACTTCGAGGTGCCCGACCAGGCGATCGGCTGCGGCTTCCACGAGGCTGTCCGGGGCGTGCTGTCGCACCACATGGTCATCCAGGACGGGAAGATCGCCAACTACCACCCGTACCCGCCGACGCCCTGGAACGGCAGCCCCCGCGACAGCTTCGGCACACCCGGGCCGTACGAGGACGCGATCCAGAACACGCCGATCTTCGAGGAGAACGGGCCGAACGAGTTCAAGGGGGTGGACATCATGCGCGCCGTGCGCAGCTTCGACCCCTGCCTACCCTGCGGTGTGCACATGTTCGTGGGCGGCGGCAAGACCATCAAGAAGGTCCACTCGCCGATGTTCGGCCAGTCGCATGGCTGACGCCCGCCCCTTACCCGGTCATCGGCTCGACGCCGAGGCGGTCGAGCAGCGCCTGGCCCGGCTCGACGCCGTGCTCGGCCAGCTCGAGCAGACCCCGGGCCGCACCGCCGAGCTCGCCATGGAGGGGGTCGAGCTGCTACTGGACGTCTACGCCGAGGCCCTCGCCCGGGTCGGTGACCGGGTCGACCTCCGCGCGGCCGGGCTCACCGGGGACGACCTGGTTCGCCACCTGCTGGTGCTGCACGGCCTGCACCCGGACCCGCCGATCGAGCGGGCCGCCCGCGCCGTGGAGGAGCTGGGTGGCCTGGCGGCCCGACATGGGGCGACGGTGGAGCTGGTCGGCGTCGACGCGGCGACTGTCCACATCGGAGTTTCCGGGTCGTCGGGTTGCGGGTGCGGTTCGGCGCCGGAGGGCCTGGACGACGCGGTCCGGGACTGCCTGACCGCCGCCGCCCCCGAACTCGGCGTCGAGATCACCCGGCAGTCCGGTCCGCGCCTCATCCCGGTCTCGGCCGTGCGCCGCCGACCGGATCCGCCGGGGGCGCCGTGACCACCGCCCTCGAGCGTATCGCGGCCCGCACGGCGGCCCGGCGGGACGGTACGCCGCAGCGGTGCGGCGTGTGCGCCGCCGCGATCGCCCCGGAGCACCGGCACCTCCTCGACGGGGCGGACGACGTCATCTGCGCCTGCCCGGCCTGCGTGCTCCTGTTCGACCGGGGCGTCGGCGGGCCTTATCTCGTCGTGCCGGACCGGCGGATCCGGCTGCGGCCGGCCTCGACCGACGGCCTCAACGTCCCGGTCGGGCTCGCGTTCGTGGTGGACCGGGGCGACGGCCAGGTGGTCGCGCACTATCCGAGCCCGTTGGGCAGTACGGAGGCCGCCGTCGATCCCGATGCGTGGGCCTCGCTGGTCGCAAGCGCCCCGGCGCTGTCGACGCTGCGCCCGCGGGTCGAGGCCCTGCTCGTACGGACGAACAGCCGGGCCGCCGCGGACGAGGTGTGGCTGGTCCCGATCGACGACTGCTTCCGCCTGGTCGCGGCGATCCGGCAGCACTGGACCGGCATGTCCGGCGGGAGCGCGGTGTGGCTCGCGGTGGCCCGGTTCTTCGACGATCTGGCCCGAACCCGACACGAGAAGGAGAGCTGATGGCGAACATTCGAGTCGGCAAGCCCGATGTCGCGCCCGACGCGGCCGCCCACACCAAGGGCGTGATCGAGGGCAACCGGGGCAAGCGGCAGAAGGGCCTGCATCAGGACGGGAAGGCCGACGCGCGCCGCTCCACCGGGATCCGACCCAAGCAGCACGAGCCGATCATGCCGATCATGCCGAACCTGCCGCCCGGCTGAGGACGGCTCGAAGGGAGAGTCATGCGACCACAGTGGACAATTCTGATCGGGTTGGCCGGCGCGACCGCGCTCGTGTTGTGGCGGGAGTTGCCGGCGATCCGCCGCTACCTCAAGATGGCGAGAATGTGACCCATGTGCCTGGGCATACCCGGCGAGATCATCGAGATCGCGAAGGACCGGCCGGACCTGGCCGTGGTGGACGTGGTCGGCGTCCGGCGCACGATCCACATCGGACTCCTCACCGAGGACGAGGCGAAGCCCGGCGCCTGGGTGCTCGTCCACGTCGGCTTCGCCATGTCGCGCATCGACGAGCTCGAGGCGGCGGCGACGCTGGAGATGCTGGCCGGGCTCGGCCAGGCGTACACGGATGAGCTCGACGCGCTCGCGCGCTCCGACATCGGCTGAGGAGAACAGATGCGCTTCGTTGACGAGTTCCGCGACGCCGGGACCGCCCGCGCGCTGGCGGCCCGCATCGCCGCGAACTGCGAGCCCGGCCGCCGGTACGCGTTCATGGAGGTGTGCGGCGGCCACACGCACACCATCTACAAGCACGGCCTGGAGGACTACCTGCCGGAGACCGTGAGCCTGGTGCACGGTCCCGGGTGCCCGGTCTGCGTGATCCCGATGGGGCGGGTCGACGACGCGATCGCGATCGCCTCCCGCCCCGGGGTCATCATGACCTCGTTCGGCGACATGATGCGGGTACCCGGAAGCCAGGGGTCGTTCCTCGACGCCAAGGCCGACGGGGCCGACATCCGGATGGTGTACTCACCGCTGGACGCGCTGAAGATCGCCCGGGCCAACCCGGACCGACAGGTGGTCTTCATGGCGATCGGGTTCGAGACCACGGCGCCGTCGACGGCGATGACCGTGCTGCGGGCCCAGGCCGAGGGCATCCAAAACTTCTCCGTGTTCTGCAACCACGTCACCATCATTCCGGCGATCCGCGCCATCCTCGACTCGCCCGACCTGCGGCTGGACGGGTTCATCGGGCCGGGGCATGTGTCCACTGTGATCGGTTGCCGCCCGTACGAGTTCATCGCCCGGCACTACGCCAAGCCGTTGGTGTGCGCCGGCTTCGAGCCGCTGGACATCCTGCAGTCGGTGCACATGCTGCTGCAGCAGCTCGTCGACGGCCGGTGCGAGGTGGAGAACCAGTACGCCCGGGTGGTCCCATGGGACGGTAACCCGCTCGCTCTGACCGCGATCGACCAGGTGATGACGCTGCGGCCGCACTTCGAGTGGCGCGGGCTGGGCTTCATCTCACAGTCGGCGCTGCGGGTCCGGGATTCCTACGCCGCCTTCGACGCGGAGCGGGTCTTCGACGTGCCGGGCGTCCGGGTGGCCGACCCGAAGGCGTGCCAGTGCGGCGAGGTGCTCAAGGGCGTGCTGAAGCCGTGGGAGTGCAAGGTCTTCGGCACCGCGTGCACCCCGGAGACGCCGATCGGAACTTGCATGGTCTCGTCCGAGGGCGCCTGCGCGGCCTACTACAACTTCGGCCGCTTCACGCGGCAGCGGATCTCGGAGGCGACGGCGGTATGACCATCGGGCAGACGCGCGACGCCGAGCAGCAGGTCCTGCTGAGGATCGAGCGGGTACGCCGGCGCGGACCACGGCTCATCGAGTCCCACATCACGCTGCCGCACGGCGCGGGCGGCAAGGCCAGCCGCGCCCTGGTCGAGCACGTCTTCCTCGACGCGTTCGGCAACCGCGTGCTGGCCGAGCTGGGCGACGCGGCCGCGGTGACCGTCGACGGGGCCAGGCTCGCCATCACGACCGACTCGTTCGTCGTGTCACCGTTGTTCTTCCCGGGCGGAGACATCGGCGAGCTGGCGGTCAACGGCACCGTCAACGACCTCGCCGTGAGCGGGGCCCGCCCGCTGTACCTGTCGGTCGGCCTCATCCTGGAGGAGGGCTTCCCGATCGCCGACGTGCGGCGCATCGCCGCCTCGATGGCGTCGGCCGCGGCCCAGGCCGGAGTGCAGATCGTCACCGGCGACACCAAGGTCGTCCAACGCGGCAAGGCGGACGGCTGCTACATCAACACCACCGGCGTCGGCTGGCTCGACCGTCCACACCGGATGGTCGCCTCCGCTGTACGGCCGGGCGACGTGGTGCTCGTGTCCGGTCCGATCGGCGACCACGGCATCACGATCCTGCTCGCCCGGGGCGAGCTCGACATCGACGCCGACCTCGCCTCCGACACGGCGCCCCTGCACGCCGCCACGGCGGCGCTGCTCGATGCCGCCCCGGGCGTGCGGGTGATGCGGGACGCGACCCGGGGCGGTGTCGCGACCGTGCTCAACGAGATCGCTGAGGCGGCACAGGTCGCGGTGGTGGTGGACGAGGCGGCGGTGCCGGTACGCCCGGCCGTGACCGGCGCGTGCGAGCTGCTCGGCATCGACCCGCTCTACGTGGCGTGCGAGGGCCGGTTCGTCGCGATCGTCGACCCGACCGACGTCGAGGCCGGCCTGGCCGCGCTGCGCGCGGCACCCTTCGGCGAAGGGGCGACGGTCATCGGCGAGGTGCGGGCCGACCCGCCCGCCCTGGTCCTGGCCCGTACCGCGTTCGGCGGCACGCGCATCGTGGACACCCTCGTGGGCGACCCGCTACCCCGCATCTGCTGAGGGCCCATGATCCCGACGATGTGGGCCGGCTATATGGCAAGCCCAGATCGTCGGGATCACTGGGTGCGGGACTTACGGCACCAGGCCTGCCCGGTCGCGGGCCGCCGCGACCGCTGCCTGGCCGAGGCACAGCCCACCGTCGTTGGGCGGAACCTGGCGATGCACGAGCACGCGCAGGCCGGCGGCGGCGAGGCCAGAGAGCACACGTTGCAGCAGCACGACGTTCTGGAAGACGCCGCCCGACAACGCCACGACGGAAAGGCCCTCCTGTGACGCGGCGTCCCGTGCGGCCGCCACCGTGGCGTCGGCCAGTCCATTGTGGAACCTGACGGCCACGACGTCCGGTGGGGCTCCACGACGGACGTCGTCCACCATCGCCCATACCAGCGGCCGCGTCGCACCGCGCAGCCCGGCGCCGGCCGGCACCGGGTACGCGTCCCGGCATCCGGCCGCGGCGAGCTGCTCGAGCTCGACCGCGGCTTGCCCCTCGTACGTCACCGCGTCGCGCAGCCCCACGATGGCCGCGACCGCGTCGAAGAGGCGACCCGCGCTGGACGTGAGCGGCGAGGCCAGGCCGGTGCGGGACAGCCGGACCACGTCCGCCCACCGCGCGGCCTGCCGGCGGACGACGGCCAGCCCGTGGATGTCGTCGCCACACGCGTGGTCGAGGTACGCGGCCGCCATCCGCCACGGCTCGCGCACCGCGGCCGGGCCGCCGGGCATGGGTACCGGCGTCAGGTGGTCGACCCGCCGGAAGTCGAGCAGGTCGGCGATGAGCAGCTCGCCGCCCCAGATCGTGCCGTCGGTCCCGTAGCCGAGCCCGTCGAACGCGACGCCGACGACCGGTCCGGCGTACCCGTTGTCGGCCAGGCAGGCGGCGATGTGCGCGTGATGGTGCTGCACGCCCACGGCCGCCACACCTTCCAGCTCGCGCGCGTACGTCGTCGACAGGTAGTCCGGGTGCAGGTCGTGCGCGACCACCGCCGGCACCACGTCGAACAACCGCGAGAAGTGGGCGATCCCGCAGGCGTACGAGCGCAGCGTCTCCGCGTTCTTCAGGTCGCCGATGTGCGGCGAGAGGAATGCGTGCCGGCCCTTGGCCAGACAGAAGGTGTTCTTCAGCTCGGCCCCGCACGCCAGCACCGGCCGCGGTGCCGGGGAGGGCAGCTCCACCGGCGCCGGAGAAGCCCCCCGGGAGCGCCGCAGCGGGACCAGCCCGCCCGGGTACGTCCGCACCACGGAGTCGTCGGCCCGCACATGGATGCGCCGGTCGTGCAGCAGGAACCCGTCCGCGATCCGACTGAGCCGATCGAGCGCGTCGCGGTCGTCGTAGGCGATCGGCTCGTCGCTGACGTTGCCACTGGTCAGCACGAACGGTCCGGCCACGGCCGCGGCCAGCACATGGTGCAGCGGCGTGTACGGCAGCATCAGCCCGAGCTGGCCGTTACGTGGCGCGACCGACAGTGCGACCGCCGCGTCCGATCGGCGCGGTACCAGTACGACCGGCCGGCGGGGATCCTCCATGGTGGACAGAGCCATGTCGTCGCAGTGCGCCAGGGCTCGCGCGGCGGCCAGGTCGGCCACCATCACCGCGAACGGCTTCTCCTCGCGATGCTTGCGCAGCCGAAGCGCGGCCACCGCCGGTTCATGGGAGGCCAACGCAGCGAGGTGGTAGCCGCCGAGGCCCTTGACCGCGATCACCTGGCCATCCCGCAGCCAGGCCGCGGCCGTATCGAGGGGGTCGCCGCCGAGGGAAGCGCCGGCCGCGGAGACGAACCGCAGCGACGGCCCACAGGCCGGGCAGCACACCGGCTCCGCGTGGAACCGGCGGTCGGTCGGGTCGGCGTACTCATGTGCGCACGCGGCGCACATCGGGAAGTCCCGCATGGTGGTGACGGCCCGGTCGTAGGGGACGTCGGTCACGATCGTGTAGCGCGGCCCGCAGTTGGTGCAGTTGATGAACGGGTACCGGTAGCGCCGGTCGGCCGGGTTCCACAGCTCGGCGAGGCAGTCCGCGCAGGTCGCCATGTCGGGGGAGACCAGCGCCCGGCGGGCACCACCGCCCGCGCTCGCGACGATGCGGAACCCGCTCTGCCCGGTCGGGCGGCGCCGGCTGGTCCGCAGGCGCTCGATGACGGCGAGCACCGGCGCCCGCCGGCGCAGGTCGCCGACGAACGTGTCGACAGTGGACAGAGGACCCTCGGCCTCGATGAAGACGCCCGCCTCGTCGTTGCCGACGAACCCGGCCACTCCGTGCTCGGCCGCGAGCCCGCACACGAAGGGTCGGAAGCCGACGCCCTGAACGATTCCCTCGACCCGGATCCGGGTCCGCACGACACTCAATGAAGGCCGCGCTGGGTGAGCTCCCACAGCACGTGGTACAGGGTCGTCTGGGCCTCCTGGATCCGGTGCACCGACGGCGAAGGAACCACGAACAGGTGGTCGATGCAGTCCAGCTCGGCCATCCGGCCACCGTCGTACCCGCACAGCCCGACGGTGACCAGACCACGCCGCGAAGCCTCCTCGAACGCCGCGACCGCGTTGGCTGAGCCGCCGCTGGTCGACAGGCCGACGGCGATGTCGCCGGCCCGGCCCAATGCGCCGAGCTGGCGGGCGAAGACGACGTCGAACCCGATGTCGTTGGACAGGGCCGTCATCACGGCGACGTCGTGGGACAGCGACGCGGCGGGCAGCGGCCGGGCGGGTGGCGGCGGATGCAGGAAGAGCTGGGCCAGGTCCTGGGCGTCGGTGCTGCTGCCGCCGTTCCCGAACGTGTACAGCCGCGCCCCGGCCTCGAACCGGTCGGCCAGATGGGCCGCGCACGCCAGCAGCCCGGGCGCGTGCCGGTCGACCAGCGACTCGCGCAGCGCCACGATCTCACGGGCCTTCTGCTCCGTCGACCGCCGTACGTCGTCGAGGACATCCGCGAGCGGCTCGGACTGCTGCGACAGGAACGGGTACAGGGCATCAAGAGTCATGCCGGGTCTCCCCACCGATTGACCACCGCGATGGCCTCCTTGGCGTGCACCAGCACGACGTCGCCGGGGGCCGCCACCACGAGGGCGACGCTCACCTCCTCGGGACCGGCCTCCGTGTCGACGATCGCCAACCCGCCGGGCAACAGTTCCCGCACCGGTACCGCCACCGCCGCATCCGAACAGGTGATGCAGACCTCGTCGTGACACTCCTGCCCACTCATCGCAGCGCTCCCGGACGCTCCAGGAGCACGTGCACCAGCTCCCACAGGATGTGGTAGGTCGTGACGAACACCTCCTTCGCGATGCAGGGGTCCTCGGTGCGCGCGACGAGAACGTGGTCCGCGAGCGAGTCGACCGGGTTGGACCCGCCCACCAGCGCCACGGTGAGCACACCGGCCTCCCGGGCGGCGGCCAGGCCGCGCCACACGTTGACGCAACGGCCGTCGGCAGAGAGCCCGAGCGCGATGTCCTGCGGCTGCGCGAACAGGCGCACCTGGGCCGCGAAGATCTCGTCGAACCCGTCCGTACGGGCGATCCCGGTCAGCGCCGCGGTGTCGTTGGTCAACGCGACCGCGGGCAGGGCGCGCTTGCCGATGATGACGGGATGGACGAACTCCACGGCGATGTGGTGGGCGTCGGTCGCGGTACCGCCGTTACCGAACACCAGCAACCGCCCGCCCTGGTCGAACCGGCGGGCCATGTCGAGACAGGCCTTCGCCAGCCGGTCGGCGTCGTCGGCGAGCGCCTCACCGGGCGCGACCCGCCGGGCGAAGGCCTCCCGTACCGCGGCGGTCATCGCCGACCCGCCGTGTTCAAAGAGGACCCGGTGTTTGTCGAGGACGCGGTGGCCTGCGCGAAGCGGGCCACGCAGTCGCCGAGCACGCGGTCGAGCTGGGTGAGGCGCTGCGCCCACTCGGTGAGGTCGGCGCACCCGGCCGGAGTCAGCTCGTACCGCCGGCGGGCGGGTCCGCCACCGGCGACCCAGGTCGATGCGACGAGCCGGTTGCGCTCCAGGTTACGCAGCACCCGGTACGCATGGCTGGGGTCGACGTCGGGCACGCCCATTCCGGCCAGGCGTTCGATGAGGTCGTAGCCGTGGCTCGCGCGTTCCAGGAGCAGGAGCAGGAGGAAGGGGCGCAGGAGTCCCCGCATCTCTTGGCCGGACAACAGCAGCCCTCCTCTCCGCGTCGGACCGCTACGCCGCGACGCTACGCCGTGCTGGTCCGGGCGCATCGGCCTAACGACGGGTGTCCCACGGAAGGGGCATCCACTGTGGACGCGCATGCGTACCTGTTCATGAGAAGGATTCACAGCTCCACTGTGGACACTCGACCGGGCCCGCGGGCCGCGGCGACGTCGGCCGGGTAGGTCCGCCGGGCCAGCCAGACCAGCAGGCCGTTGGCCAGCAATGGAATCGTCATGATCAAGAAGGCGTCGCGCAGCCCGGTGGCGCTGGTCCGACCTCCCGCCCCGTGGAACTCGTCAGCGATGAAGCCGAAGGTGACCGGCGCGGCCGCCTCGCCGGCCAGCCGCAGGACGGTACGCAGGCTCTCCGCCCGGCCCCACAGGGCACCGGGCACGATGTCCAGGCGGGCGGCATCCAGCGCCGGGTTGGCCGCGGCGAGCGCGGCGGCGCACAGCGAGAACGCGATCAACGCGAGCGGGATCGCGGTCGTGAAGAGGCCGGGGACGAAGCAGACCGCCGCGACCGCGTACGCGAGGGCGGGGATGGTGACCCTGGCCGTCGCGTGCCCGCGGTGCAGTCGGGCGTCGGTGACCCGTCCGCCGACGACCAGTCCGACCAGCGCGGCCGCGCCGACCACCGGCACCAGCCCGCTGAGCACCATCTGCGACACGTGGAAGTCGCGCTCGACGAAGACCACGGCGAAGGTGCGCAGGCCGGCGAAGAAGAAGTACCCGACCGACGACGCGACGATCAACAGCCGGACCGTCGGGATGCGCAAAAGGTAGGACACCGCACGCCACAACGACTCCGGGTGCTGCCCGGTGTCACTGTCCGGGCGCACCGGCTCGGGGAGCAGACGGCCCACGGCGACCGCCGGCGCAGCGCTGGCGAGGCCGAGCAGGACGAAGGCGTACCGCCAGGACAGCGTCGCCCCGATGTCGCCGGCGACCACCAGGCCGACCCCGGCTCCGATGACCTCACCGCACAGGATCAGGCCGAGGATCCTGGCCCGGTCGGCGGGCCGGAACAGATCACCGATCAGCGACGCGATGACCGGGCTCGCCGCCCCCGCCGCCAGCCCGAGCACCAGCCGGGAGAGCAACAGCCACGTGTACGACGTGGCCAGTCCGCCGGCGACCATCGCCACCGACCAGGCGGCCACCACCACGACCAGGATCCGCACCCGGCGCGACCGGTCGGCGAGCACGCCGACGGGAAGGGCGGCCGCGACCCCCACCGCCGAGGAGACCGTCGCCAGCAGACCCAGCTGCGTGTGGTTGATGCCAAGGCCCTGCTCGAGCTGGTCGGCCAGCGCACCGACGGCACCCGAGTCGGCCGAGTTGAGCCCCAGCACGGAAGCCAACAGCACGACGACCCGCGCCTGGGCCGGCCCGCCGGCCGCGGCCGACAACCGGCCGGACAGCCACTGCCATGGTCTGCGCACTGGCCCTACGGCCCGGCCCCGTCCAGGTCCGGCGACCACCGGCGGTGATCAACGTCCATGCCGCAGTGTCGCACGTACGTGCGCCGGCGCGGTGCGGAAGCGGGATGTTCCACCTGTACGGCCGCCGTTGTCCACAGTGGAATTGGATCCGGCGCCGATGCGCGTGCGACGAGCTGGGCGCGTCCGCTGGTCGAAGTGACCGCTCCGTGGGACCGTAGGCGCATGCAACCGGATGACGCGAGCGTCGATGGGTCCGGGGCCGAAGCGACCGTACCCGAATCGGCAAGGGTTGACGACGCGCAGGTACGACCGGCGACCGAGCCCGCATCGGAACCCACCGTCGACGCGCCCGAGCCGCCTCCCGGGGCGGCCTCGGGCCGGGACCGGCTGCGGGCCGGGGCGGCGACGGTCCGGTCGTACAGCTCGCGCGGAGTCGTCCGGGTGCGTGGCTCAATGGTGCGGGCCGCCGTCCGGGGCGGGGCGGCCGGGGCGTCGATGTGGTCGCGTGGGGTGCGCCGGGTCGCGTCGGTCCGCCGATCCGTCCGGCGGGGTGGCGCATCGGCCTGGTCGCACGGTTCGCGCGGAGTCGGGTGGGTGCGCCGTTCCGTCGTGCGGGTCACGGCCAGGGGTGGGTCGGCCGCGACGGGGATCTGGTCGCGCGGCTCGAGGGGTGTCGCGCGGTTGCGCGGATCGGTGGCGCGGGTCGCGGTCCGGGCTGGGGTCGGCGCCAAGCAGGCGACGGGCGCGCCGGCACGGTGGGTCTCCGCTGCCCGGCGGGCGTCCCGGGCCAGGGCGTTGTCGCGAGCGGCGGCCCGGCTCGACGGCGACGCGGAGGCCGGATTACCCGTACCTGCGCCACGTGCGGCGAAGGCCGATCCACCGGCGGGTACGCCCGACGACGCGCCACCACCGATCGACGATGACGCGCAGACGCCGAGGGAGGCCGAGCACCCCGACCCGCTCGGGGGGGTCGAGCAGTCGGGTCCATCGGATGACACGAGGACCGACGACCCGAGTGTTCTCCAGGCCCCGGCCGACCCCGAGTTCGACATGTGGAT
>Ga0163163_10001729_pt1 | contig 18408 bp, 17 predicted proteins | sample S65metaG_FD_119766 | JGI IMG/M metagenome (GOLD analysis project Ga0163163, IMG submission 119766) | Switchgrass rhizosphere microbial communities from Kellogg Biological Station, Michigan, USA - S6-5 metaG | ecosystem: Host-associated > Plants > Roots > Rhizosphere > Soil | place: USA... | reverse complement strand
CGGCGAGGCCGAGCGTCGCATCCGGGCCCGCGGCCTCGCGTACGCCGAGTTGAGGGTGGAGCAGAACAACCCGCGCGCCCGGGCCCTCTACGAACGCCTCGGATACGTGGCGTACGAAGAGGCGCCGGACGAGTGGGATGCCGAAGGGCCGGCCGGCGAGATCGTTCGCTACCGCACGATGTGCACGCTGATGCGGAAGCTTCTCACGTAGTCGCGGTGTCGCCCAGCCGGTGCGCCTTGTCTGCCGCGGCGCCGCGGGTCGGGACGCCGAGCTTGCGCAGTACGGCCGAGACGTGGTGGTCCACGGTCTTCTGCGAGATGAACAGCTGCGCCGCCATCTCCGCGTTGGTGCTTCCGGCGCGGATGAGGTCGAGGATCTCGCTCTCGCGGCGGGTCAGGCCCAGCGGGTGCTCGCGGGTCGCCGTGCGGGCGCCGTACGGGATGTGCCGCATGTCGATGTCGCGCATGCGCTGGCGCGTCAGTCGTACCGCGGCAGTCGCCCCGAGATTCGTGAACAGGGCCAGCGCCCGGCGCAGCGGACCCTCCTCCCGCACGTCGAACAGCGCCCACGCGGCCTCGCCCGGGCAGCCCAGATCGAGCCAGGCCTGGGCGGCCTTCTCGCACTCGCCGTCGGCCTCCAGCTGGCACGGCTCGGCGAGCACACCGTCGACCGCCAGCGGACTTCCGAGTCGCCGGAGCCACGACCCGATGGCGCCACGCGACCATCCGTCGACCCCGCCGGAGTGCGCGGCGGCGAGCTCGGCCTCGTGTGCCGCGTCGGCGGATGCGCCCTCGAGCCAGTGCGCCTCGGCCCGCGCCAGCCGGGCCGGCACGATGAACTGAGGCTCGCCGGCGTTGGTCGCCATCGTCAGTGCGTCGTCGAGGCACTCCCACACTCCGGGCTCGCCGCGGCGGGCCCGGATGATACCGACGACGAGGACCGCGCTGATGTGGTTGAACGGCGAGAGGACGGGATGCTGCAGGAGACCGGTCGCCTTGTCCATGGCCTCGTCCCACCGACCGGTCATCTCGAGGGCGACCGCCTGCCCGCTGGTAAGGCACAGCATGTGGGTCGACAGGTCATGCTCGTCGCAGTACGCGACGGCGTCGGCGAGGACCGGCTCGGCCTCCGCGAACCGCCGGTCATCGCAGAGATGGCCGTGCAGGTTCTGGTAGGCGCGCGCGGCCTGCGCCGGGTGGCCGTGCGCCAGCGCGATCCGCAGCGCGCCGCGGATCAACGTCTCCCAGTCGCCACCGTCGTGATCCTGCGCCCAGGCCTCGGTGATCATCGCGTCGCTGACGACGTCGTACATCCGCAGCCGCTGGGCCAGCGCCCGCGCCTTGCCGCACATCTCGAGGGCGTCGGCGTCGCGCCCGGCCAACATGTCAAGGCCGGCGAGGCTGACGTAGGCGCGGGCGAGCTCCGGCGTCTCGCCGACCGGCTCGAGGGTGGCGACGGCGGCCCGTGCGTACTCGCGGGAGTCGTCGCCCCTGAACAGCCGTTGCAGGCAGCGGCTGTATGCGCGCTCCGCGTCGCCGATCCGCAGCGGATCCCCGATGCGCCGCCACAGGGACAGCGCCGTCTCCCAACTCTGGGCCGCGAGCTGCCAGCGATCGCCGAGACCGGCCTCGTGCGCGTGCTCGCCGTACACCTCGCCGAGCAGCCGTTGGGTGGCCGTCTCGGGGAAGCGGAGCGCGCGTTCGTACTGCGCCACCGCCTCCCGGTGGGACTCGAGTTCGGACGCTCGTCGGGCGGCGCGCACGGCGTGGTGCAGAACCGCCGGCCCGTCCCCGGCTGCCTCGGCGTGGTGTGCCATACGGGCGTCGTCGGCCGAGCCCGACGTCCGCATCGCTTCGAGGATGCGCCCATGCAGCTGGCGGGTGCGGTGCGCGGGCACGTTCTGCTCGACCGCGAGCCGGGCGATCTCATGGCGGAAGCGCAACCAGCCGCCCTCGCCGACGAGCAGCCCGGACGCGAGCAGCTCGTCGAGCATCGCGGCCGGACTGTCGACAATGGACTCGAGCAGCGCGGGGTCGACCCGCGAACCGACGAGGGCGGCCGCGTCCAGCACCGACCGCGCGCCGGAGCTGAACCGGGCGACCTCGGTCAGGACGACGTCGCGGGCGCTCGGCGGAACGACCGACATGCCCGCGCGGATCACCTCGGTGACGTAGAACGGGTTTCCGCCGGTGAGGCGGAAGAGCTCGTCCGGCGCGAGCCCGCAGCCCTCGGCCAGCACCGCCACGGCGCGTGGCGACAGCGGTGCGAGAGTCACCCGGCGGGTCGACCGGTACCGGGAGAGCTCGCCGATGGCCGACCACAGTGGACCGGTCGCGGCCAGCCCTTCGTCCCGGTACGAGGCGATGACCAGCACCGGGGCGTTGCGTACCCGGCGAGCCAGGAAGCGGACCAGGTCGATCGTCGCCTCGTCGGCCCAGTGGACGTCCTCGACAACGAGCACGTGCAGCACGTCGGGCGCGCTGACCTGCCGCAGCAGGGCGGCGAAGATCTCCTCGCGGCCGGCGTTCGTCCGGCACAGCTCGGCCAGCTCGCCACCGAGATCGGCGGCCATGTCGTAGAGCGGTCCGAGCGGGCGCGGCGTGAACAGGCTGTCGCAGGCTCCCCAGGCCCACCGGGCGTCGGCGAACTCCTCCTGCAGGCGCTCCAGCAGCGCGGACTTGCCGCCACCGGCCTCGCCGGCGAGGAGTACCAGGCGGCCGTCTCCGCGTCGTGCCTCGCCCGCGTAGTCGCGCATGGCCGCCAGCTGCGCGTCCCGCTCCAGGAGTCGCATGGATCCAGTCTCCGACGTGAATCCGGCTCAGTGGTGTGCGCTACGCCACACTTACTGAGGGTTTCTGGTCCCACGGTCGCCTCCCGGCGGCCCGTCCGGCGGGCGGCGGTCGGGTGCGGCATGGCAGGATCGGGGGAACACGGTGGTAGGGAGCACTGGTCCATGCCCAACTTCGAGGCGAAGACGTCGACCGACGGTGACTGGCTGGTCGTCGCGCTCTCGGGCGAGTGCGACCTCGCCGTGCAGGCCGAACTCGCCGCGGCGCTGGGGGATGCCGTTGGTCGGTCCCGCGCGGTGATGATCGACCTGGCGGCACTGACGTTCCTCGACTCCAGCGGCATTCACGAACTGGTCACCGCGCACCACGCGTCCCGCGAACGCGACGGTCGCCTGTCGGTGCGCAACGCCACCGGCATGGTGGCGACGGTGCTCGAGGTGACCGGAGTCGGCGAGCTGCTCGGCTCCAAAGACGGCGATGGCGACGGGATCGTCGCGCCATGACTGAGGGATCGGCCGAGGCGGTGCCGCCGGCCGCGGAAACCATGGCCTACGCCGAGCCCCGCGACGTGGCCGCGGTCCGGTCATTCGTGCGCGCCGCCGCGGTGGAGCGCGGCCTGGCCCCGACGAGAGCCGACCTATTGGTTCTGGCCGTGAGCGAGTTGACGTCCAACACACTGCAGCACACGGCCGGCGGTGGTGTGGTCCGGCTGTGGAGCGACGATCGTCGTGTCGTGTGTGAGGTCGTCGATGGTGGGGCCGCACGTTCGTTCGGTCAGATGCCGTCCTCGGATTCCCATCGTGGCCGGGGCCTCGCCATCGTGACGCGGGTGGTGGACAAGGTCTCGACGTCGACCGGACCCGACGGCACGGTGGTTCGCGTTCAGATGGACCGTTGAGACATCAGGCGAGCACGCGCGCCGCGAGCACGCAGGTGTCATCGAAGCGGCTGGGCTCGCCCAGCTGACCCACGAGCGAGACCAGCGTCGCATCGTCGACGGAGATCGATGACTGAGCCAGCATGTCGATGAGCTGCCCGGTCAGGACAAGAGTGTCCACCGGCCGCCGCTCGACCAGACCGTCGGTATAGAGCAACACCAGGTCGTCGGTGTGCAGCTCGGTCTCGGCGACCGGATAGGCGGCGTCGATGTCGGCTCCGAGCAGCATGCCGTCCAGCGGGCCAAGGGGACCGCCCCGACCATTGCGGGCAAACAGCGGCAGCAGGTGACCGGCCCGGGCCCACCGCAGCGCCCGGGTGGCGGGGTCGTAGACGGCCACCAACGCGGTGCCCGTGATCTTGAGTTGGACGCAGAGGCGGTTGAGGTGTCCGAGCAGGATTCCCGGATCGCGTACATCAGTCGAGAGCCACGCCACCAGCGCGTACCGCAGATAGGCCATCCCACTCGCGGCGGACAGTCCGTGTCCGGCCACGTCGCCGATGGCCAGCACGACCCGACCGTCGGGCAGGGCCTGTGCGTGGTACCAGTCTCCGCCCACCTGGATGGCACTCTCGGCCGGCAGGTACCGGACCATGGCCTCGATGCCGGGCAAGCTGACCGGCTCCACCGGGATCGGCTGGATCATGTTCTGCAACTGGGCCGCCAGGCGATGTTCGGCAAGGGCCGTCATCTCACCCACCAGCAGTTGGTCCCGCAGGCGTTCGATCTCCGTGCGGGACTCTTCGCGGGCGGTGACGTCCTGTACCAGGGCGTAGACCTTCAGGGGAGACCCGGCCGCGTCCCGAGCCACCTCGGACAGGATCCGCAGGTGCCGTACCGTGCCCGACAGCTCGAATCGGACAGTCACGTCCGACAACGCGCCGCTGTCCAAGGTCTGCCAGGCCGTCTCGGCGAGGCCCCGATCCTCGGCGACGATGGCCGCGCTCTGCTCGGCACGGGACATGGGACCCAGGGCCAGGTCGCGTTCGAAGATGCTGTACATGCCCGGCGACCAGTCGCTCACACCCGTGAGCAGGTCGTACTCGGCCCAGCCCAGTCGGCCCAACCGTTCTGTGTGCTCCAGCCGCCGCCGATCCTCGTCGACGCGCTGCCACAGCACGAGCAGCCCACCAAGCATGGGGTGCACGATGACGTCGAACAGCGACTCCGCCACCACGCCCGACGTCTTCTCCTGGTACTGGAAGTCGGCCATCCGACCGGCGACACCGGTCGCGTGGACGCGCTGGTACAGCCCCCAGAGCTGACCACCGACCATGGACGGATAGAGCTCGCTCAGTCTGGCGCCCCGCCGCCCGGCGCCCCGGCCGTAGATGTCGTGCCCCTGGTCGCCCGTGGCCGCGATCCGGAAGTCCGCCACGTGCCCGTCCGGCCCGAATACCGGAACCAACCACGTACAGCCGCCCGGCAGACGCGACAGGATCTCCTGCACGATGCTGGCCGCCGACCCGTCACTGCTCGGCTCGGCCCGTCCACTCATCGGTACAGCGTAGTGAAGCGCCCAGTGGCCCTCACGCCGGGTTGAGCCCGCCCGACCCGTCCAGCACCGCGAGCAGGCCGTCGGCGAACGTGCGTCGCCAGTTCACGTAGTCGTGGCCCCCGGTGTACTCGTGGTAGGCGACCGGATAACCCCGCTGCCGCAGGGTGTCGCGGAACCGCCGGTTGACCTCCACCTGGGACGGTCCGCCGTCCATGCCGGGGCCGTCCTCCCAGCTGCCGACGTCGAGGTAGAACCGCAGCGGGTGGAGCGGCTCCTCGGTGTAGCGCCGGGTCAGCCACTCGGGCTCGCCGTCGGCCAGCCTCGGCCACCAGTAGCTGCCGGACTGCGAGACCACGGCGCCGAACAGGTCGGGTCGGCGCAGGGCCACCCACGACGCCGTCAGGCCGCCGAGGGATGAACCGGCGATGACGTTGCGGGACGGGTCGCCGCCCACGCTCCAGCCCCGGTACGCCCACGGAAGCACCTCGTCGGCAATGTGGTCCACAATGGACTCATGTGGTGAGAGCTCGCGAAGGCGACGATCGTCGGGCGTGTGCACGAGCACGACCGCCATCGGTGGGATCCGGCCGGCCGCGCTCAGGCTGTCCACTGTGGACGGAATCCCGAGCACGGTCCGGGAAAGGTTACCGTCGAAGACGAGCAGGACCGGCAGTCCGGCCGGCTCGACCCCGGCCGGCAGGTGAAGGCCGACGTGGCGCGGGCCGCCGAGAGCGGCGCTGTCCAGGACCGCGTCGACGGTCGTCCCCGGGGATGCGGACGGCGCCAGCCAGGGTTCTGCCGGGGCGAGCGGTAGCTCCAGGAGTGAGGCCCAGTTGTCCTTGTCGGTCGGGTCGCGCGGATCACGCGGGAACAGAAAGGGGTGGTGGTTGGTCGCGTCGATGTGGGTCGGGCCGTCGCCCGGATGCACCGGTACGTCGATCGCGCCGTCGTGGATGAGGTAGTAGACGGTCCGCAGGTTGGCCGGAAGGTCGACCGAACCGTGCCACAGGTCGGTCCCACCCAGCCGTTGCAGCGGCAGGTTGACCCCCCAGGAGACCGACGTAGTGGTGGCCTCGCCCCGCCACAGGAAGGTCACGAGGCGCCGGTCGCGGTCGAGCGGCTCGACCAGCGGGGTGCCCCGGCGGCCGACGTCGTGCCAGAACTCCTCCAGGGCGGCCGGCCCCGCCGTCTCGATGGCGCGCCGCAACTCGTCGATACGTGGGCTTTTGACCACTTCGGCGACCTCCGGGGATGGGCGGGGCTTAGCCCAGTGTGATGGACTCGTCCCCGCGCGTCACCGGTCGCTCAGGTACCACTCCAGGTTGTCCTGGACTCCCGGCCACGCCACGTCCGTGACGAAGTCGCGCACCTCCATAATGGACAGACGTCGCCGTGGTCTACGACAGGTCGGCGAGCCGACCGGCCAGGTAGTCACGTTCCGCGGCGTTGTCCGTGAGCTCGAGGGCTGCCCGGTACGCGGCCGCCGCCTCGTCGAACCGGCCCAAACGGTAGAGCAGGTCGGCCTTGATGGCCGGGAGGTAGTGGTATCGGGCCAGCCGCGGGTCGCGCTCCAGGGCGGTGACCTCCAGCAGCGCGGTGCCCGGGTCGGTCGCCATGGACACCGCCACTGCCCGGTTCAGCTCGACGACCGGGGACGGCCACACGCGGCGCAGCGCGTCGTACAGGGTGAGGATCTGTGGCCAGTCGGTGTCGTCGTAGCGGGGCGCCTCGGCGTGCAGCGCGGCGATCGCGGCCTGCAGGCGGTACCGGCCGGGCCGGCCCACTCGCATGCTTCGCAGTACCAGGTCCCGTCCTTCGGCGATGGCGGCCTGGTCCCACCGGGTACGGTCCTGCTCGGCCAGGCGCAGCAGCCGGCCCTGCGCGTCCGTACGGGTGGCGCGCCGCGCGTCGGTGACGAGCATGAGCGCGAGCAGCCCGGTGACCTCCGGCTCGTCGGGCATCAGCGCGTGCAGCGTCCGGCACAGGTGCACCGCCCGTTCCACCAGGTCGGCCCGGAGCAACTGGTCGCCCGACGGCGCGGTGTGCCCGGTCGTGAAGAGCAGGTGGACGACGGACAGGACGGCGTCCAGCCGCTCGGAAAGGTCCTTCGCCGCCGGTACCCGGAACGGGATCCGGGCCGCTGCGATCTTCTTCTTCGCGCGGGTGAGCCGGGCGGCCATGGTCGCCTCGGAGACGAGGAACGCGCGGGCGATGTCGCCGGTGCCGATCCCGCAGACCAGCCGGAGCGTGAGCGCCACCCGCGCGTCCGGAGCCAGGGCCGGATGGCAGCAGGTGAACACCAGGCGCAGCCGGTCGTCCGGGATGTCGTCGTCGAGATCCTCGACCCCGCCGTCGGTCTGGTCCGGCATCGCGAGCAGCGGCAGCTTCGCCCGCAACACCTGCTGCCGGCGGATCGCGTCCACGGCGCGTCGCCGGGCGGTGGTGACCAGCCACGCGGCCGGATTGTGGGGGATTCCATCGCTGTCCCAACCGGCCAGCGCCTGGGTGTACGCCTCCTGGACGCACTCCTCCGCCAGGTCGAGGTCGCGCGTGAGCCGGGCCGTCGCGGCGAGTACCAGGGCCCAGTGGTCCCGGTACGCGTCCGCGACGGCCTGGTGTACTCCGGCCGTACCGGCGTCGGTCATCCCAGCAGCGGGCGGATCTCGACGCCGCCACGCCAGGTCGCCGGGTTCCGTTTGGTGATCTCCAACGCGTGGTCGAGGTCGCGCGCCTCGAGGATGTAGAAGCCCGCGATGACCTCCTTGGCTTCGATGAACGGTCCGTCCGTGACCGTATCGCCGCGTACCGAGGTGGCCGTGGTACTCGCCTGCAGCGCGTGCCCGCTCACGATGTGGCCGCCGAGTTCCTCGACGACGTCCGCGTGGCGCCCGTGGGCCTCGATCTCCTCGGCCGGCATGTCGGCGACGTCGGCGGGCGCCGGCGCGTACAGCAGGATGGCGTACTGGGTCATGTCAGTTCCTCCTCATTGGACGGATTGGGTGAGTGTCGCTTCGGCTTGGGTGGGATCGGGCGGCGCCTGCCCGAGCGGCGGCAGGTGTCGCAGGACCACGGCCATCATGACGGCCGCGCCGAACAGGATCGCCGCGCTGAGCCCGGCCGCGGCGTGCAGCCCGGTCACGAACGCCCGGTCCGCCACGGACAGCAGGGCGTGGCCGACCGGCCCCGGCAGGTCGGACGCGGCCTGCGCGGCTCCCGCGATGCTGTCCCGGGCGGCCGCCGGGGCATCGGGCGGAATGTGGGAGCGGTACACCACGGTCAGGATGCTGCCGAGTAGCGCGACGCCCAACGCGTACCCGAACTCGCCGCTCGTCTGCCCCAGCGCCGCCGCGGAGCCGGCCCACTCGGGCGGCGCGGTGCCGATGATCAAGTTGGTGCCCAACGCGACCAACGGAGGCACGCCCAGGCAGTTGAGCAGGAAGCCGACGATCAGCACCCCGGTGTCGGAGGTTCCGGCCCGGGTCATCACGAGCAGGCCGGTGACCGTGACCAGCAGTCCGCCCGCGATCAGGTGCGCCGGCCGGATCCGCCGGGCCAGCACCGGCGCGATCTGGAACCCGATCACGGAGGCCGCCATGCCCGGCGCCAGCGCGAGGCCGGACTGCAGCGGAGACAGGCCGCCCACCAGCTGCAGGTGCTGCGCGACCAGGAACATCGTGCCGCCCGACAGCGTGGAGCACGCGAGCATGCTGCCCAGCGTGGCGCTGAAGGTACGGTTCGCGAACAGGCGCACGTCCACGAGCGGGTCGGCGAGCCGGCGCTGGCGCCGCACGAACAGTGCACCGAACGCGAGCCCGACCGCGACCAACAGGGCCGGCGTCAGCGCCCAGCCGTCCCGGGCGAGCGCCTTGACGCCCTGGATCGCGGGAAGCACGGCGGCCAGGGACAACACGACGCTGGGTAGGTCGAGCCGCACCGCCGCTTCGTCGCGGTACTCGGGGATCAGCGCCGGCCCGATCGCGAGCAGCAGCACCATCGCCGGTACCCCCAGGAGGAACACCGACCCCCACCAGAACCGGTCCAGCATCGCCCCGCCCACGACGGGACCGATGATCGCGCCGACCGTGAAGCACCCCGCCCAGATCCCGATGGCGCTGGCCTTCTGCCGCGGATCCCGAAACAGGTGGCTGATCAGCGCGAGCGTCGACGGCGTCAGCGCGGCCCCCGTGATGCCCAGCACGGCCCGCGCGGCGATCAGCGTGACCGGGCTGGTGGACCAGGCCGCGGCCACGGAGGCGAGACCGAACACCGCGGCGGCGGTGAGCAGGAGCCGCCGCCGGCCGATCCGATCGCCGAGGCCGCCCATGGTGACCATGAAGCCGGCCACCATGAACCCGTACACGTCCACGATCCACAGCTGTTGGACCCCGCTGGCGTGCAGCGCGCCGCCGAGTTGCGGCAGGGCCATCAGCATCACGAACATGTCCAGCGATACCAGCAGGGTAGGCAGAGCCAGGACGGCCAGTCCGACCCACTCCCGGGTGCCGGCCCGTTCTTCGTTGCCGCTCATGCCCGAAAGTCGTGCGGGCGCCCCGGAAATCGACAGCCAGTCCCACCGGATCCGGATGTGACCTAGCTCACCGAGGACCCCACGGCGGCGCCATCGACATCGAGTCGCAGCCCGGCGATACCGTCGTCCGGGTTCGCCTCCCGATGAGACGGCCGGCGACCGAATAGACGCATCAGCTCGGCGCGCCGGATGGCGGCTCCGTGAAGTAGTCGCGAAGCAGCGCGATCTGCCCGTCGCGGAGACGGAAGATCCACACGAGGGACATCGTCGTGTGCCGCCCGTCCGCTTCGTCGAAGGCGACGTCGATCTCGGCGATGAAGACGTCGGGGTCCACGGTGTCGTGCAGGACGTGGGCCGACCGTTCCAGGTTCATCGCGCCCTGGTACGTCGGTCGCTGGTGATACGCGCCGGTTCCGGTCCGGATCGCGTCGCGGCCCACCAGATGCCGCAGCGGATGGCCGTCGGGAGCCAGCGGCGAGTCGTACACGCCGTCATCGGTGAACATCGCGGCGATCGCGTCCGGATTCCGGGTGATCGCACCGGCGTACAGGTAACGCTCGAAGACTTCTCTATGTGCAATAGCCACTCTCCAGTTTAGCTGCCGCCGCCGCGGGCTCGACGTTCGGGGCCAGGGACCTGCCTCACGCCCGACGATCCATAGTGGACTCCTCTGGCGCCGCGCTCGGCCGAAATCCGGTATCGGCACCGTCCCCGCCTTGGCTAGACTTCTTGGGATTTCAAGGAGTTCCAAGCATGTTGACCCACGAACTGACGGGTTTCGTCACGCACCTGCAGACCCCGACCGAGCCGCTGCGGATCCGCCGATCGGGCGAGCTGGCGTGGCCCGACGAACAGGAGCACGCGAGCGCGTACGCCGCCGACCCGGTGGGCTACGCGCTGCTCGCCCTCGTGCCCGGCGTGCCGCCGTCGCAGCGCGCCCGCGTGCTGCTGCGCATCCTCGACTCGTCCTGGGCCGAGTTCCCCGTCGAGACGCGCGCCACGCTGAACCGGGTTGCCCGTGTGCTCACGCTGGGTCTGCCGGCGACGGCCTGCGTGCCGGTCATGCTCGCCCTGCGGCACCGCCGGGCCAACCACAAGCACGTCACGCGCGCGCTCCTGCGGCTGCTGCTGGAGCACCCACAGGCCGACTCTCTGATCGGTAGCCACCGGGCCGTCCTGGTCGCCTGCTTCGAGCACGCGCTGGGCAAGGCCACCGCCCGCGGTTGCGCCAAGTCCCTGACGGACGACGAGTCCACTGTGGACCTGGTCCGGCCGTTGCTGCGGTTCGCCCCGAGCCCGATGGTCGCCATTGACCGCGTCCGCGCGCTGTACACCCCCGGTGCGGCCGGTGAGCTGGCGGCCCAGCCGCCGCCCGTACCCGCGCCGCTGGATCTGGACCTCGACGGCGAGCGCCCAGCGGTCGTGACCGCCACCAATCGGGGCGACATCGCGGCCACCCTGGTGCATCTGTTCCGGGGCGGGTACTCGGCCGACCTTCGGCTCGCGGTTGACCGGATGGTGACGGCCGCGGCGGCGACGCTGCCGGCGTTCCCGGGCACGTTGGCCTTGGTGCTCGACCAATCGGCGTCGATGCGCGGGTACGGCGAGCGCGAGTGGGCGGTCCTGTCACAGGCGGTGGCGCTGCGCGAGGTGTTGGCGCGCCGCTGCGCGCGGCTGGACGTGGTGAGCGTCGGCGGCCCGGACACGCCGCGGGGAGCTACCGACCTCGCGAGCGGTGTGCTGGACGCGCTGGCGACACAGCCAGACCTGGTCGCGGTGATCAGCGACGGCTACGAGAACACGAACCCGGGCGATCTGGCCCGCGTAGTGGCCACGCTGCCGCGGATCGGTGTGACCACCCCGGTGGTGTTCTGCCACAGCGCGTACAGCCACAGCGACGACCTGACGCTTCGTCGGCCGGCCCCGGCGATGCCGCAGCGGCCGTTCTGGCATCAGGAGGATTTCGGCCAGCTGCTGCTCTGGCTGCTGGTGCAGACCCGGCACCCGGATTCCGGGCGCTGGCTGCGCGAGGCGTTGATCGCAAGACTGTCTATTGTGGAGGAGTCGGTCCGATGACCACTACGCTCGAGCTGCGCCAACCGGCGCCGCTCGACCTCACCGGATACCGGTTGGGCCAGCCGCAGCGCACCGGCCGGCTGACGGTCGTGCCGCTGTTCGGGCCGGCCTACCCAGGGATCGGTTCGCCGGCCGCGGTGAAGCTGGCCCGCGTGGTCGGCTACGGCAAGTGCCTGATGTCCAACGCGGGCGACGGCGTCGCCATCGTGCCACTGCACGTCGGGTACATCCAGGACGCGGCGCAGAACCACGCGTTGTGCCGGTCGGCGTTCCTCGCGCCCGGCCAGGAGTTGCTGTTCGCGGACGCGTGCTGCGTCCAGCAGAGCCAGGGCGGCTACATCAGCGACCGCGGGCACGGCCTGTTCGTGCTGCCGGTCGAGCTGCGCGCGGCCGCGCTGGACCTGCGCGGCGTGGAGAACTACAGCAAGCTGTGGCCGGCGATCACGGCGCTGAACACGTCGTACGGGCTGCCGGCGCGTGGGCACCTCGAGCAGGTGCTGACGCGCCAGCACGCGGTGCTCACCCAGTTCCAGAGCCGTCTGGAACTGCTGCCCGAGCAGCTCGGTGCGCTGCTCTTCATCGGCGAGTGCCTGGCCGGCATCGAGATCGCGCCCGACCCGCGGTACTTCGCCGAGATGTGGGTGGCGCTGGTCTGCTTCGCGTACGGGCCGGCAGCCCGGCACGCGGGCCCGGTGGACGAATCGGTCGTCCCGTACGATGTGTCCACCGTGGACGAACTGCGGCTGGCGCTGGCCGAAGACCGCCGGGCGGTGGCCGAGCAGACCACCCGCTGGCTCGCCGAGGCTCCGTGGCAGGTGAGCTCGATCGAGGAGACCGAACGCTTCCTCGACCTGCGACTGTCCACCGTGCACGGTGACGGCGTGGCGGGTCAGGTCGTCACCGATGGACAGCGGTTGGTCTACGCGTCGCTGTTCAGCCGGGAACTGGCTTGACACGAGCGCATGACGCCGGTGCAATGGATGGCGTTGGGAACTGTACCGGGTACGACGAGCGGCCCCTTCGATTGCATATCGGAAGCCGTTGCCAGTAAAGCAACAAACGAACGTTCGTCGTCGCGCCGGTCGCCTGTCCCGCTCATCCGCTCCGGCTCGTCACCTCCGTTGCCGCGATTGCGGGTCGCGCCGCCGGGGCGGCGCGACCCATCATCCACTGTGGACTGCGATCAGCACGGACCGTTGTCGGTCCACACTCCCTGACCGTTGTTGCCAGGGACATCGCCCTGGGTCCACCACTTGGCCGTCCATCGGTGACCGCCGTACCCGACGACCGAGCCGCCGACGTACGCTGTGCTGGCCGACCAGGCGGCTGGACATGGACCGGGTGGGGGCGGCGGGGCCGCCGAGCAGCTGCCCTGGTCGACCCAGACCTGGGTGGTACCGGGGATTTCGTTCTGGGTCCACCACTGGGCCTTCCAGGTGTGGTTGTTGTACGTGGCGAGCTGACCGCCGGTGTAGGCGACCGTGGCACTCCAGGCCGGTGCGGTGCACGAGCCGCTCGGCGGGTTGGTCGGCGGTGGGTTGGTGGGCGGCGGGTTCGTCGGGGGTGGGTTGGTGGGCGGCGGGTTGGTCGGCGGCGTCGCGCCGGCGAACCGGGCGGTGAACCGGGTGAACGCCCAGTCGGCCTGCGGAACGCTGCTGCACGTGCCGGAAGTCGTGCTCTGGTTGGGATCGGGGCACTGGCGGTCACGGTTGACCGACCAGAAGGTGTATCGGGCCAGGCCGTGGCTGGTGGCGTAGTCGAGCACGGTGGAGAAGTCGGCCGGCTGGAAGTACTCGGCCGCGTCGCTGCGACCGTTCATCATGGACACACCTTCGTGGGCGTACGCGGTCGCGCTGTCCCAACCGAACGTGGTCATGAGGATGCCGTGGAACGCCTCGAGCGCACTGACCTGGCTGCTGCCGCCGGAGAAGCCACCGTCGAACGGCATGATCGAGTAGTTGGCCGGAGTGAAGCCGAGGCTCTTGGCATCGTTGAGCATCTGCTGGCCGAACCAGCCCGTACCGCTGGCGGTGCCGGCGGTGGTGACCGACACGTACAGCCCGGGGTTGTTGCGCTGCAGGATCTGCGCCGCGCCGAGTTCATTGTGGACGGCGGTGGCGTTCTCGTACTCCGGCTCCTCGAGGTCGAAGTCGATCGCGCGCAGGCCGTACTTCGTCACGACCTGCTGGTACGCGGCGGCGGTTGCGGCCGGTGACGAGCAGGTCTGGCCGAGCTTGGTCCCGCCGTACCCTCCGATGGAGACACTGACGTCGCCGCCGTTGGCGCGGATGCGGTTGATGAGATCGGTCGCTTGCGTGTCCGAACCCACGTCGCGGGTGCCATCCCAGGTGGGGGAGCAGCCGCCGCCGTTGGGGGCCAGGATGAACGCGAGTTGGAAGGCCTTCTGGCCGGTCGCGTTCATCACCGTGACCGGGTCGGGTGGGTTGTTGTCGAAGGGCATCAGGTACGGAGCCGAGGCGTACCAGTTGCTGCTGAGGGTGGCGGCATCCGCCGACCGGGCCAGCAACACACCGGAACCGAGGGCGCCGGCCGCGGCCACAGCCAACAACACCAGGGGTACGAGGATTCGTCGACGCATTGACCCGCCTCTCCAGAGCACATCTGTTAAGAGACCTAACTGATTGCGAGCAACCTACACCCGCATCGATGTGTTCACAAGGCGTGGTCTGTATCAGACGTCGATGTCTTGAGCGGCGCTAGTGGTCGTGCGGACCGCTGCTGTGCGCCGGCCCATGGGCGTCGTCGCAATGGCCCGTGTACGGCTTGATTCCCGATGCCCCGTGCTCCGGTCCGACGTGGTCCACCTGCATGGTCGTGTGGTGGATGCCGAACAGGTCACCGACCAGGGCGTCGAGGCGCAGGCGAATGGCGTGACAGTCGACGCCCGGGGCGACGAGCACGTGCGCGGAGAGTGCCGTCTGGCTCGAGCTGATGGTCCACACGTGCAGGTCGTGCACCTCGACGACACCGTCGATGTCGACCAGCAAGTCGCCGATGACATCGGGATCCATGCCCAGGGGGGCCGCCTCCAACAGAACCCATGCTGAGTCGCGAAGCAGGCGTATCCCGGCCTTGGCCATGAGGAACACCACGACCAACGATGCGATCGGATCCGCCCGCTCGAACCCGGTGAAGATGATGATGAGCCCGGCCACCGCGGTCGCCACGAACGCGTACAGGTCATTGAGGATGTGCTGGAACGCGCCCTCGATGTTGAGGCTGGCGCGGTTGGCCCGGCTGATCGCCCACGTCGCCGCGACGTTGACGACGACTCCGATCGCGGCGGTGGCGACCATGGTCGCGCCGTGCACGCCGATCGGACTGATCAGTCGGCTGATGGCCTCGTACGCGATCACCCCACCGAGGACGAGCAGTGATACACCGTTGACCTGAGCGGACAGGATCTCCGCCCGCTTGAGCCCGAAGGTGAAGCGGCCGCGCGCAGGCCTGGCGGCGAGTCGGATGGCGACCAACGCCAACACCAAAGCGGCGGCGTCGGTGAGCATGTGGGCCGAGTCCGATATCAGGGCCAGCGACCGCGACAGGACGCCGATGGCCACTTCGGCCAGCATGAATGCGACGATCAACGCGAGCGCGACGCTCAACCACCGCCGGTCCGCGTCGGCGGAGACTTCGTGACCGTGGCCCTTGTCGTGGTCGTGGCCCTTGTCGTGGTCATGGCCCGCGTGCGCCCTGTCGTGTGACATCACTCGACTCCCGGCGCTTCAAGCGGTCTCAACAGCACCCGTCCTCCATTGAGCTTGGACACACAGTCGGGTCCACCGCCAGCACCACGCCGAGCAGGTCACCCAATGCATGTGCCAGGCGCGAGTCCGCCAACTCGTACCGGAGTCGCCGACCCTCCGGAACCGAGACGACCAGTCCGCAACCACGCAGGCACGCCAGGTGGTTTGACAGAGCCTGCCGCGACACTCCCAACAGCTCGGCGAGATCCGACGGGTACGCCGGCCCTTCACGCAGCGCCATAAGAAGGCGCGCCCGTGTCTGGTCCGACAGGGCGTGCCCGAACCGGGCCAGTACCTGCCCATAGTCAAGTACTACAGATCTTGTAGAACTCCCAGTCACGACGACACAGTACACCTACACATGAATTCATGGCCACATGAACTTGGTTCCCAAACTTGGGACCACGCCCTGGCGCGTTGAATGACGCGGGCGCCCCTCAAGGCGCACCGCTGAGGTCGCCGCCCCGACGCCGCGTTGGGCTACGGCGCACCGACCGGCTGTTCGGGTACCGCGATCCACAGCACGAGGTAGGCCAGCAGGCCCGGGCCTCCGAGCACGGCGAAGACGACGAACAGCACCCGGATGAGCGTGGCATCGGTGTTGAAGTATTCGGCCAAGCCTCCGCACACACCGGCGAGCTGGCGGTTGGTTCGGCTGCGGTACAGCTTGCGAGGCTCGTTCATCGCGTTCACCCCTTCTTGACGCCCGTGCGGGCGGGCTGAGGGTTCAGACCTGCTTCGGTACGTTGCGCGCGAGCACGAGGCGCATGAGCCTGTGCCCGACGTCGGCGGTGGGCCCGAACATCAATGGGCAGCCGCCATCGATGACTGTGATGCCGTGCTGCCGGCCGTACTCGGTGGCTTCGGCCGAGACGCTGCCCGGGCCGGGGCCGCGGTGCATCCAGACGTGCGTGATGCCGAGCTCGGCGCACTCGTGCATGGTGTCCTCGGCCGTCTCCGGTCGTGTTCCGATGACCACCGCGTCGACCCCACCGGGGATCGAGGCCAGGTCCCGATAGCACCGGTCTCCCTCGACCTCACCGGCGTTCGGGTTGACCGCGAAGACGTCGTAGCCGCGCTGACGCAGCCGCTTGTACACCAGATTGCTGCCATGTCCGTTGGCTGTGCGGGAAACGCCGGTGACCGCCACCCGCTTGTTCGCCAGGAAGGTTTCCGCGGCGTCCTTGACACTCTGCATGACCCCTCCTTACGTGGTCGCTGGTTCAAGCTGCTGAAGCAGGCTGAACCACGTGTAGTCCACCCCGACCTTGTTCATCAGCTCGATGACCTTCGGCGGCACATCGCCGTACACCGTCATCTTGTGACCTTCGGCGAACTCGGCGAACAGGGCGTCGCGCGCTTCGCGGACGTTGAACGCGTGCTCGATGAAGGCCTCCGCGTCCACGTACGCCTCGCGGACCTCGCATTCGGTCCCATCCTGGCTGAGGAACCAGTCGTACGTGAGCGTTCCGCTGTCTTTGTCCCGTGCCTGCCGCATGACCTCAGTGGCCTGCCGCTTGAAGCCGTCCAACTTCCCGTCGCGAACCCTGAGCCGGGCACGCACCTCGAACGTGGCCATTGTCATTCCCCCTCCAACGATCCATCCGCCTTACTCCCATGAGAGACCTCACGCGCGCAGCGAGGCAGGGCCTGACGTCCGCTGACGCGAGGGACCTTCGGCCCACCCGCTTCGGCTGGCGAAACCGCGATGCCACACCGGGCCCGCCATCCTCGGCAGTGGTCATGCGTACGCCCCGACCACCTACGTCCGTCGGCCCGCCCTGCGATCCATCCCGCATGGAGCCTCGCGGTTACATCTGATGGACGGCGGCGAAGACCTGTTCGGTGTAGTCCTCGAGCCGTTCGACGCAGTGCTTCAAGCTCTGCTCGGCCTCGGTGGCGTGCTGGGAGCCGAAGACGTCCCGGGTCTTCAGCTCCCGGTACCAGCGCCGCAGCCGCTCGAGGCTCTGCTCCTCCTCCTCGAGCTCGGCCAGCGTGAGCTTGTTGGTCGCCAGCTCCTTGTCGATCTCGGCATCGAACTTGGCGCAGTCGGCCACGAACTCGTCCCACTCGGCGCGGCGGGCGTCGTTGAACTGCGACACCAGATGGTCCGCGTCGCTGTCGGTTCGCCCCCGGGCGTCGAGGAGAACGACGTCCCCGTCGCCGCGCTCCGCCAGTTCGATCGCGCGCGCAATGCCGTCGGCGAAGGCGGGTACGTCGGGCACCGCCCAGATGCCCTGGCCGAGGGAGAGGGCGCCGATGCGCCGCAGCTCTCGCCAGACCGCGACCCGATGGCGTGAGGGTTCGGCGGCCAGTCGTACCAGCATGACCACCCAACGACGTCGATCCTTGCTTGACACAGATTCGAGTGTATCATCCGTTACAGCCGCCAGTGTTATGCGGCCCTCCGGACGTGATTCACAGGAGGCACGAGTGGTGACGACCTCAAGAACGAGGCGTGGCTTGGTGCTCCGCAGCGTTCGCTCGCTGGTCCGGCTCGGCGTCCGCAACGCCGTCCCGGCCGGTGCGAGGTTGTTCGCCGCGGTGCCGCGACCGAGCGAGCCGTTGACCGGGCCGTGGCGGGTGTCGATCGCGACACTGGTCAGCTCCCATCCGAGGGTGCCGTCCCTCGTGGCCCGCCGCCTCCTTCGACGCGTGGACAAGTTCGCCAGCGTGACGATCGGGCCGACCGGGGTGGGCTTCGACGACAAGACGATCCGCTGGAGCCGGATCCTCGAGATCCGCGCCTACCCCGTGGCGAACCACATCCCGCCCACGGCGGTGATTGACCGCGAGTCCGACCGGCTCCGGG
>Ga0163163_10001722_pt1 | contig 18442 bp, 17 predicted proteins | sample S65metaG_FD_119766 | JGI IMG/M metagenome (GOLD analysis project Ga0163163, IMG submission 119766) | Switchgrass rhizosphere microbial communities from Kellogg Biological Station, Michigan, USA - S6-5 metaG | ecosystem: Host-associated > Plants > Roots > Rhizosphere > Soil | place: USA... | reverse complement strand
ATCTTTTCCTGCAATCAGAAGGTTGGAGGGGCCAAAATGGCTGAGCCATTTCTAAGCGAAATTCGAATCATGAGCTTCGGTTTTCCACCGAAGGGCTGGGCGCTCTGTGACGGTCAGCTGCTGCCGATCAACCAGAACCAAGCGCTTTTCTCGTTGCTCGGGACAACGTATGGTGGCAACGGAACCACCAACTTCGCGCTGCCAGATTTGCGGTCCCGAGTACCGATTCACATGGGCAGCGGCCATACGCTCGGCGAGCGGGGCGGCGAGCAGGCGCATACCTTATCGATCTCCGAAATACCGACTCACGTACATGCACTCCAGGGCAGTTCGGACGCTGGAACACTCATCATTGCGGCGGGAAACGTGCCTGCAACATCTCCGAGCCAGATGTATCAGGCGCCGGACAACAACCTGGTCGCGATGACCCCGGCGTCGATAACCAATGTCGGCGGCAGCCAGGCGCACCTGAACATGCAACCTTTCCTAGCTCTCAATTTCAGCATTGCCCTCCAGGGCATTTTCCCTAGTCAGACCTAGAGGATGACGCCATGGCACAACCTTATACCGGTGAGATCCGAATGTTCGCAGGCAATTTTGCGCCGGCGGGCTGGATGTTCTGCGAAGGTCAGTTGTTGCCTATCAGCGAATACGACCAACTGTTTACGCTAATCGGTACGACTTACGGCGGCGACGGTCAAAGCACCTTCGCGTTACCGGATTTGCGCGGGCGAGTGCCACTGCATATGGGAAATGGCTTCACCCTTGCCGAGACTGGCGGTGTAGAGAGCGTCACTCTTACGGTATCGCAGATGCCGGCGCACTCTCACCCGCTGCTCGCCAGTACAAGTTTGGCGAGCCAACAAAACGTATCCGGCAATGTGTTGGCAGAAGCCACATTGTTCAATCCGTACATCAACGTTAACCCCACTGCGGCGATGAATGCGGCGGCTGTGTCGTCGATCGGTGGCAGCCAGCCCCATGACAATTTTCAGCCGTACCTCTGCGTCGATTTCATTATCTCGTTGTTCGGAATCTTTCCGACCCCAACCTGAGGTTTGTCATGGACCCGTTTGTCGCCGAAATCCGCATATTCCCCTTCAATTTCGCGCCCAAGGGCTGGGCGTTCTGTGACGGCCAAATTTTGCCGCTATCGCAAAACACCGCCTTGTTCTCGTTGCTCGGCACCACGTATGGTGGCGATGGCAAGTCAAATTTTGCTCTCCCCAATATGCAGGGCAACGCGCCGATGCATCCTGGGCAGGGTCCCGGTTTGTCATTGCACGATTTAGGTGAAACGGGCGGAGAAGAAACTGTAACTCTGCTCGAATCAGAAATTCCGAGTCACGCCCACACTTTGATGGCTTCTTCTAGTACAGGCACAAAGCCTCTTCCAACGAACAACACGCTTGCCCGGGTGAGCGGTGCGACACCATACGGACCGGCAACGAATCTGACATCGTTTGCGAACAGCGCGCTTTCCCCTGCCGGCGGCAACCTGCCGCACAACAACATGCAGCCGTACCTCACGCTCAACTTTTGCATCGCTCTGCAAGGCGTTTATCCGCCGCGCACTTGATTCGATACGCACTCTTTCGAGTACATGCCATGAAAACGCCAACGCAGAATATCGACGAGCTGATCCAGCTTCCGCGCCGCGAGATGATCAAGGCTGCGGCGGCCGGCGTTGGTCTGGCATTGATTCCGGCGGCGGCTTTTGCGAAGTCGGTGAAGCCACTGGCGCTCGCGCCCACGGTCGCGACGGGTTACTGGCAGCATACGCGCGCGGTCGATCTCAATACGCCGGATGATGTCGTCGTCGATGCATCAACGGTAAGCGCTGGCGCGGGCGGTACGTACAAACTGCATGTGCTGAGTGCTGTATCCAATACTGCACTCGCCATCGACGCGGAGTATCAGGGCGGGGCAGCACATCGGTTCTGGCAATCATGGGCCGAGCGCGGATTGCTGCAGAGTTCGCCTACGAGTGCGATCCGCTGGTGGGCGAACGATCGCCGGGTCCTCAAGTTGACGATCTGGTCCGGCGGTGCCGCGTCAGTGACACAGGTTCCGGCACGGGCTGGCACGTACGTACTCGCGATCGCTCCGAACGCAGCGGTTCTACCGGCATGGCGCGATCTCGCGCTACACCAGACCTCGCAGAAAAATCCGCGTTCGCTACAGCTAGTCATGCGTGGTGGTACCCGCGTGCCGTTTCCCTATCTGATCTTCGGCGTCGAGCAGATCGTCGCCTGAAGCCGCACGCGTTCCTGTCGCCGAACCTGGAGCGGCCCGCCGGTATCGCGTTCCGTCCGGTCGCGCCAGCGGATTTCGCCTTCCTGCGCGACCTGTATGCGGGCGTGCGTGCAGCCGAGCTTGCCGCAGTGCCATGGCCAGACGCGGCGAAACGCCAGTTTCTCGACGACCAGTTTGCACTGCAGCACGCGCATTATGCAAAAGTATATATCGGCGCCGATCTGCTGCTGATCGAGAACGTGGGGCTACCGATCGGCCGCATCTATCTATATCGGACGGCCGGCGAAATCCGCTTGATGGACATCGCGCTGATCGAATCGGAACGCGGCCGAGGCATTGGCACCGCGCTGTTGCGCGAAATAATGGAGGAAGCGCACGCAACGAATCGCCAATTGACCTTGCACGTCGAGCCGGATAATCCGGCGCAGCGCTTGTATCAGCGGCTTGGGTTCCAGCTGATCGAGCACCGCGGCGTGTACGATTTTCTCGGTTGGAAGTCTGCTGCTAGTTAAAAAGAATTTCGTAGCAGAACCCTTGAGAATCCGGCCCGACCGGCACCGCGAACATTTCCAGCGTTCCCAACGTTGGGTGTTCGACGCGGAACATTCCTTGTGGCGCAAGCCAGCCTTCGCGCGAGCGCAGAATCAGTCGGAACGGCGGAGTTTCGCGAGGCGACGGCGACTTCAGCGCGCTCGCTTCGGCGACTTCCAGTTCGGCCGACGCGTTGCCCGACGCGACTTTGATTTTTTGGCCGATCAGTGGTTCGAAATCTTCCTTGCGCAAGCGATCCAGCATTCCGTCATCCTCGCCATCCAGAGGCGAAGTCTAGCGCCGACGCCCGATTCCGCAATGCGTTTCTGCATTGCAACAACTCCGTGCTAGCATCTCGCGGACCGCGTCGGAGATAGTCATGAGCAATGGAAAATCCACCCAGGATTGGATGAAAGACTGGCAGGCGATGCAGAAACAGTATTGGACGGCCTGGACCGACGCGACGCGCGCGGTGAAGCCGGAAACGCCGGATCCGGCGACGCCGTGGCACGAAGGTTTCGAGCAGTGGGCGCGCTTGTTTGGTGACTCCGGCAAGCACAATGAGACTCTCGATCGGCTCCTGGCTAGCGCAAAAAACTACAGCGCGCTGATGCAGTCGATGGTGAGCGCCGCTGCCGGCAAGCCGCTCGGTGACGGCGGCGCACAGATGTGGACGGACGCGTTGCGCCAGGGCTTCAACATGTTCGGCGGTGGCGACGCGCTGCTGCAGAACAATCCGTTGGCGCAGATGTTCAAGGGCATGCGCGGTCCGGGCGTGCAGGGTTTCGATCAACTCGGGCAAACCTTCGCGCCGTTCCTCGAACAGGCGAAACAGGAAGGCATGGCCTGGCTGCACGCGCCGGCGTTCGGCTATCTGCGCGAGCATCAGGAACATTTCCAGAAGATGGCGGCAGCATTCGTCGAATATCAGAACGCCACGGCGCAGTACAACGAGCTGATCCTGAAAGCGAGCCACCGCGGTTTCGAACTGTTCCAGGACAAGCTCGCGGCGCGCGAAGAGCCGGGCCGGCAGATCGACTCGCCGCGCGCGCTGTACGACTTGTGGGTCGACGCGGCCGAGGAGGCGTATCAGCAAATCGCGTTGTCGGAGGAATTCCGCAAGGTTTACGGCGACGTCGTCAATGCGCAGATGCGCGTGCGTTCGCAGATCCAGCAGGAAGTCGAACGCGTCGGCGTCGACTTGGGCATGCCGACGCGCACGGAACTCAACAGTGTGCACAAGCGTCTGCACGAATTGCGACGCGCGGGCAAAGGCGTTGGCAGCGACAAGCGCGTCGCCGAACTGGAGCGCCAGATCGTCGAGCTGCGCAGTGAAGTGGCAGCATTGAAGCGTCCCCCTGCGCCGGACAGGGTCGTCGCGCAGCCGCAAACGAAAGTCGCGGCACGACCGCTGGCGAAAGTCGCGGCGCATCCGAAACGCAAAGCCGTGAAGACGGCGAAGGCAGGGAAGTGACATGGGCCCGATCAACTTTGATCCGCAGAAAGCACTGAATGAGACGCTGAAGTTCAATCAGCGCATTGCCGAAGGTTTCAAGACCCTGCGTGGGCTCGACGAAGTCGATTATGGCGCCAGCGCGAAAGAGGAAATCTATCGCGAAGACAAGCTCGTGCTGTATCGCTTCAAGGGGCAGAACAAGCCGACGGCGAAGACTCCGCTGCTGATCGTCTACGCGCTCGTCAATCGCCCATACATGGTCGACCTGCAGGATGACCGCTCGCTGGTCAAGCAATTGCTCGCGCTTGGGCAGGACATCTACTTGATCGATTGGGGCTATCCTGATCAATCCGACCGCTATCTCACGCTCGACGATTACATCAACGGCTACATCGACCGCTGCGTCGACGCAGTGGCAGATCGCTGCAAAGTCGACAAGATCAATGTGCTCGGCATTTGCCAGGGCGGCTCGTTCAGCCTGTGCTACACGGCGACCCACAAGGAAAAAATCCGCAACTTGATCACGATGGTCACACCGGTGGATTTCCACACGCCGGACAACATGCTCTCGCACTGGACGCGCGGCATGGACGTGGACCTGTTTGTCGACACGCTCGGCAACGTGCCGGCTGACCTCATGAACTGGTGCTACCTCACGCTCAAGCCCGTGCGCTTGCTGCAGCAGAAATATATCGGCCTCGTCGACATTCTCGACAACAAGCCTGAAGTCGAGAATTTCCTGCGCATGGAAAAATGGATTTTCGACAGCCCCGATCAGGCCGGCGAAGCGTTCCGCCAGTTCATCAAGGACTTCTACCAGGCCAACAAGCTCGTTACCGGCGGTCTGAAAATCGGCGATAAAGAAGTTAGTTTGAAAAACGTGACGGTGCCGATCCTCAATATCTTTGCCGAGCAGGATCACCTCGTGCCGCCGGATGCCTCACGCGCGCTCAAGCAGCACGCGGGCACGAAGGACTACACCGAACTCGCCTTCAAGGGCGGCCACATCGGCATCTATGTGTCCGGTCGCGCGCAGCGCGAAGTGCCAAGCGCAATTCACGAATGGCTGACGCGGCGGTAGACGTAACGGCATGGACGCCGACACCCGCCAGCACGAGATCCTGACGCTGCTCGCCGACATCGAGTACGCCATGCTGACCACGCGTTCACGCGATGGCAGCTTCAACTGCCGTCCGCTGCAGACGCTGCAAATCGATGCGCATGCAACGTTCTGGTTTTTCACCAATGCCAGCAGCGACAAATGCGCGGACATCCGCAACGACTCACGCGTGAATCTCGCCTACGTGGATCCTGTAAGGAAGATTTTCGTCGCGATCGCGGGCCAGGCCGAGCTGCTGGTGGACCGCGCCAAGATCGACGAGTTGTGGAAACCTGCGCAGCTGGTGTTTTTTCCGCAGGGCTGTGACGATCCGGCACTGACCTTGCTCAAGATCACGCCGGAAAGTGCGCGCTACTGGGACGGCAACGAGTCCATGGCAGGAGTGCTGCTCAAGCTCGGCAAGGCTCTGCTGCTGGGTGAGGCGTCCGATCTCGGCGCGAGTGGTCGGCTTGGCCTGCGCGGCGGATAACACGTGACCGCACTGCAATCGCAGTCGCGTAGCTTGTGCCTCGGCGCCTAGTCGCGATCGCGAAGTCTCTGCAGCGCCAGTCGCAGCGCCGTGAACTGGCGCGATACGTTCGTGCAGGCGTCGCAATACAGCAGGTGCAAACGCAGGCGCAGGCGTTTTCCGAGCGCCAGCGGTTCATCCTGCTGTTGGGATAACAGTCGCGACGCGTGCTGGCATGAAATGCGGACCATCGGATGCCTAGCCAGCGCGCGCATGTCCGAAACCGCTGCGTTCCAGGCAAGTCCTCAGCAGCATGCGCGCCCTATACAGTTGCACCCAGACGTTGGACGTCGTCAGGCTCAAGTCCTTACAGATGTCCTTGGTATCGGTACCGAACACTTCACGCAACACGAATACCTGGCCGACGCGCTTCGGCAGCATGTCCACGCAGTGCTGCACGGCAGCGAGAAAACCGTCTTGCTGGCACAGCTCAGCCGGATCGTTCACTTCACTCGGCATCTGCGCGTAATGGCCACTGGCATCGAAGAGGCGATCGATCGGGTCGTCGCCGCCGTCGTCGTTGGGCAGCTCGAGCGGCTGCTCGCGCCATTGCTTGCGCAGCAGATCGACGACGCGGTTCTTCAGGATCGTCGTCAGCCACGTGCGCAGCGACGAATCGCCGCGGAACGAGGCGCGTTTCTCGTAGGCCTGTGTCAGCACATCAGAGACGCAATCCTCGGCCAGATGCTCGTCGCGCAACTGCAGGCGCGCGACTTTCATAAGGTACGGGCGGTGCTCGGCAAGCGCCGGAAAGTCGATCGTCGATACGGGCATCCGGCGATTCTAAACGAATCGGACGCGTGGTCGGCTAAAATGCGCCATATCCGGAACCGGTAGATAGCGCGCCATGAACGAAGTCCTTTTCCACATCCACCATCTCGGCGTAACGCCGTGGAAGCTGATCGGCTACATCGGCACGTTTCTGTTTACCGCGCGCTGGTTCGTGCAGTTGTACGCCACGAAGAAGCTCAAGCGCGTCACGGTGCCGATGGCATTCTGGTACCTGTCGATCGTCGGCAGCGTGATGACGCTGGCCTATTTCATCTGGGGCAAGAACGATTCGGTCGGCATCATGCAGAACGCGTTCCCGATGTTCGTCTCGGCCTACAACGTGATCATTCATCTGCGCCATCACCGGCCGGAAGTGATCGAGCCGGGCAGTGCAGAAGAGACGTGAGCTACTCCGGATCGTAATCCAGGTTCGGCGCCAGCCAACGTTCCGCTTCGGCGAGCGTCCAGCCTTTGCGTTTCGCGTAATCCTCGACCTGTTCCTTGGTCACGCGACCGACCACGAAATACTGGCTCTGCGGATGGCTGAAGTACCAGCCTGATACGGCCGCGGTCGGATACATCGCGTAACTTTCCGTCAACTCGATGCCGGTGTTTTTTGTGGCGTCGAGCAGTTCGAACAATGTCGATTTCTCGGTGTGATCGGGGCACGCCGGATAACCGGGAGCGGGCCGGATGCCGCGGTATTTCTCGGCGATCAGGTCGTCGTTGCTCAAGGTCTCGTCGCCGGCGTAACCCCAGAATTCCTTGCGCACGCGCGCATGCAGGGTTTCCGCGAAAGCTTCGGCGAGACGGTCGGCGAGCGCCTTGAGCAGGATCGACGAATAATCGTCGTGATCCTTCTCGAATTCCGCAAGTTTGCGTTCGATGCCGATGCCGGCGGTGACGGCGAATCCGCCGATCCAGTCGTGCACGCCGGTTTCCTTCGGTGCGACAAAATCGGCGAGACAGAAATCCGGGCGCCCCGGCGGCTTGTCGACCTGCTGGCGCAGAAAGTGGAGTGTCGCGGATTTGCCGTTCGCATCGATTTCCACGTCGTCGCCCACCCGCGTCGCCGGCCACAATCCGATCACAGCTTTCGCGGTCAGCCACTTCTCCGCAACGATGCGCTTCAGCATGTTTTGCGCGTCGTCGAACAGTTCGCGCGCTTGGGCGCCGACCACGGCGTCGTCGAATATCTGCGGATAGTGGCCAGACAATTCCCAGGTGTTGAAGAACGGCGTCCAGTCGATGCGCTCGACGAGTTCGGATAGCTCGTAGTCGTCGAACACGGTGATACCGGGTGTTGCCGGCGCGGGCGGAGTATACGTTTCCCATTTTCCATCGAACGCTTGCGCGCGCGCGTGGTCCAGGGCAACCAGTCGCTTTGTCGGGCCGCGATCCTTGTGGCGTTCGCGGATCTCGGCGTATTCGGCGCGGACTTTGGCGAGGAACTCGTCGACCAGTTCCTTGCTGATCAGCGACTGCGCCACGCCGACGGCACGCGAGGCGTCCTTCACCCACACGGTCGGCGACTTGTAATGCGGCTCGATTTTAAGTGCAGTGTGCGCACGCGACGTGGTCGCACCGCCGATCAGCAGCGGCATCTCGAAATTCTGCCGCTGCATCTCGCGGGCAAGGTGACTCATTTCCTCGAGCGACGGTGTGATCAGTCCGGACAGCCCGATCATGTCGGCCTTCTCGGCGCGCGCGGTGTCGAGAATCTTCTGCGCCGGCACCATCACGCCGAGATCGATCACGTCGAAGTTGTTGCAGCGGAGCACTACGCCGACGATGTTCTTGCCGATGTCGTGCACGTCGCCCTTGACCGTGGCCATGATGATCTTGCCGTTGGATTTGCCGACGTCGCCCGTGCGCAGTTTTTCCGCTTCGATGAACGGCAGCAGGTAGGCGACGGCTTTTTTCATCACGCGCGCGGATTTCACGACCTGCGGCAGGAACATCTTGCCCGCGCCGAACAGGTCGCCGACCACGTTCATGCCGTCCATCAGCGGGCCTTCGATCACGTCGAGCGGCCGCGTCGACAGCTGGCGCGCTTCCTCGGTGTCGACTTCGACGAACGCATCGTTGCCATGCACGAGCGCGTAACTCAGACGTTCGCGCACTGGCAATTCGCGCCAAGCCAGCACGGCGGCGGGATCGGCATCTTTTTTTCCTTTGTAGCGCTCGGCAATTTCGAGCAGGCGTTCGGTGCCGTCGGCGCGGCGGTTGAGCACCACATCTTCGACGCGCTCGCGCAACTCGGGATCGAGATCGTCGTAGATCGGCAAAGCGCCGGCGTTGACGATGCCCATGTCCATGCCGGCTTTGATTGCGTGATAGAGGAATACCGCGTGGATAGCCTGGCGCACGCTTTCGTTGCCGCGGAACGAGAACGACACGTTCGATACGCCACCGGAGATGTGGCAGTGCGGCAGTGTTGCCTTGATCGCGCGTGTCGCCTCGATGAAATCGACCGCGTAATTGTTGTGCTCTTCGATGCCGGTTGCAATCGCGAAGATATTCGGATCGAAGATGATGTCCTCGGGCGGGAAACCGACCTGCTCGGTAAGAATTCTGTAAGCGCGGGTACAGATTTCCACTTTGCGCGTTTTGGTGTCGGCCTGGCCCTGCTCGTCGAACGCCATGACCACGACCGCGGCGCCATACGCCAGCACCTTGCGCGCGTGTTCGAGGAAGATTTCCTCGCCTTCCTTCAGCGAGATCGAGTTGACCACGCCCTTGCCTTGCAGGCAGCGCAGGCCGGCTTCGATCACGCTCCATTTCGATGAGTCGACCATAACCGGGACGCGCGCGATATCCGGCTCTGCTGCGATCAGGTTCAAGAACTTCGCCATCGCCGCTTCGGAGTCGATCAGACCTTCGTCCATGTTGACGTCGATGATCTGCGCGCCGTTCGCGACCTGCTGGCGCGCGACTTCCACTGCCTGGTCGTAGCGATCGTCCTTGATCAGCTTCTTGAACTGCGCCGAACCGGTCACGTTGGTGCGCTCGCCGATGTTGACGAACAGCAGCTCCGGCGTGATGACCAGCGGTTCGAGGCCGGAGAGGCGGGTGTAGCGGGGTGGTGTACTCATAATTCTAGGTTGTCTTCTTTTGACGCAGGCTTCATGCCGCGATTGCGCCTGTGTTCGGCAGTTCGCGCGGCTTCACTCCGCCCACAGCCTGCGCGATCGCACGAATATGCGCCGGCGTCGTACCGCAGCAGCCGCCGACGAAATTGACCAACCCGCTGCGCGCAAATTCACCGATGGTCGCGGCCATCTGTTCAGGCGTTTCGTCATACTCGGCGAACGCGTTCGGCAAGCCCGCATTCGGATGCGCGGACACGTAGCAGTCCGCGACTTGTGCGAGCGCCTCGACATACTGGCGCAACTCGGTCGCGCCGAGCGCGCAATTTAAGCCGATCGACAGTGGATTCGCATGCCGCAGCGAGAAGTAGAAAGCCTCGGCGGTCTGCCCGGACAGCGTACGACCGGACATATCGGTGATCGTGCCGGAAATCATGATCGGCACACGTGCACCGCGGCGCATGAATTCTTCGCCGACCGCAAACAGCGCGGCTTTCGCATTGAGCGTGTCGAAAATCGTTTCGACCATGACCACATCGGCACCGCCGTCGAGCAGCCCCCGCGCAGCTTCGGCGTAGGTCGTCGCGAGTTCCTCGAAGCTCACGTTGCGGAAGCCCGGATTATTCACGTCCGGTGAAATCGACGCCGTGCGGCTGGTCGGGCCGAGCACGCCGATGACGAAGCGCGGCTGATTGGGTGTCTTGGCTTCGGCCGCGTCGCAGCACTCGCGGGCGAGGCGCGCGCCTTCATGATTCAATTCGTACGCGAGATGCTCAAGGTGATAATCGGACTGGCTGATCGTGGTCGAATTGAATGTATTGGTCTCGAGCAGATCGGCACCGGCATCGAGATACGCCATGTGCACGGCCTTGATGATGTCCGGTTGCGACAACGACAGCAGATCGTTGTTGCCTTTGAGGTCGCAGGCATGGGCGTGCTGCGCGTGCGCGTGCGCGTCGTGGCCGTCGCCAAAGCGCTCGCCACGGTAGCCGGACTCGTCGAGCTTGTAGCTCTGCAGCATCGTGCCCATCGCGCCATCGATCACGAGGATGCGCTGCGCGAGGGTGTCGAGCAGCTTCTGTGTGCGTAGGGGATTTAACCAGGGCAGGGTATTCATAGTGTCTACTTCGCGACCAAAAGAATGTAAGCCTTCATCACGATTTCCTCGCCAGCAAACTCAGCACCTCAAAATGCGGCGGCCGACGCTCGCGCGTGATGCGCTCGCAGCTGATAACTTTCAGTCCGGCCTTCTCGGCAAAACCGCGCAGCTCGTCGGCGCGAAAACCCAGATTGCGGTGATCGAACGGTTCCACAACCGCGCGATGCGCATGGCGGCCGAGCGTGGTCGCCAGCAACCGGCCGCCCGGTTTCAGCACGCGTGTGGATTCAGCGATGACTTTTGCCGGCTGTTCACTGTAGGTCAGGGCGTGCATCAACAGCGCCAAATCAAATTGCCGTGATCCGAGATCCAGCGCGTGCATGTCGCCGAGGAGAATTTCGACATTGCGAAACGGTTTCAGCCGCGTGCGCGCCGCGGTCACGACGCGCTCGCTCGCGTCCACGCAGACGATCGCGTGCGCGTGCGGCGCGAGCAGTTCCGCGAGCACGCCATCGCCCGAGGCAACGTCGAGTACGTCGCCGAGTTCGACCAATCCGGTCAGCGCGCGGGCGAGCGCTTCCCAGGTACGGCCGGGCGAATAATGGCGCTCCATGTCGCCGGCGACACTGTCCGCCCAGCCTTCGGCGCGTGCGCGCTGCGTGAGGATTGTCGGCAGGCGGCGCAAGTCGTCGGCGATCAGCGCGTCGCTCAAGTTCGCGCGCAGCGCTGCAAGTAGTGCGGCGGATTTCGCGTCAAGCTCGGTATTGCAGCGATAATAGGCCGACACGCCAGCGCGGCGGTCGCGGACGAGGCCGGCGTCCTTGAGCTTGGCCAGATGCGTGGACACGCGCGGTTGTGCCAGGCGCAGTACACCAGAGAGTTCGGCGACGGTCAGCTCTTCGCGTTCCAGCAGCGCGAGCAGGCGCAGCCGCGTGGAATCGGAAAGCAGGCGCAGCAAAGCCGAGGTCGCGCCGAGGTCCATTTATCCTTTCATCTTGATTAAAAGATAGATGGCTATACTAGCGTGACGGCGTGGTAGCGTCAAAGCAGCGGTTTGATTCGATACCGAACGTTCTCCAGACAGGCAGGAAGATTGCGAAATCGCTACTCACATCCGATTGTTACAGGTTGCCTGCTGCTCGCGACCTGCGTGACACGGGCAGATGTCGATTACAAGAGTCTGGATAAATACTGGACCGCGGACGTCTTGCACGTGCCGTATCGCGCATTGATCACTCCCGGTCGCGAACACGGCGAACGGCTGCCGCTGCTCGTGTTCCTGCACGGTGCCTGGCAGGCCGGCGACGACAACGAATCGCAACTCGCCGGTTACGGAAACGGTTCGCTCGAGCTCGTCGACGCGGCGCGCGCCGGTGACATTCCGCTGGTCTACATTGCGCCGCAGGTCGACGACGAATACTGGCCTCCTGCGCGCGTCGCCGCGGTCGTACGCGACGCATTGCAGCGCTTTGCGCTGATCGATCCGAAACGCATTTACCTCACCGGCATTTCCGATGGCGGCACCGGCGTGTGGGACGCGCTCAAGGCCTGGCCGGCGTGTTTCGCCGCGGGGGTGCCGATGTCGGGAATGACGGAAATCGCCGGGTTGGCTTCGATTCGCGACGTGCCGCAATGGATCTTCCATGGTGCGAAGGACAACGACACCGACGTCGAGACCGGCTACGACGGCGCGATGGTCGGTTCGCGTGCCGTCGTGCGTGCATTGCACACGCTGGGCGCTACGCCGAAATACACTGAGTATCCCGAGGGCATGCATCCGATCTGGCATCAGGCGTATGCAACGGACGAATTGCTGCCGTGGCTGCTGAACCAGCATTTGCGGCATGCGCCGTGTGATTTTGGGAATTTACCGTCGCCAGGGACGGTCGTGCTGCAAAAACGGTAAAATCGTCAGTTCCCTTCTCCCGCTGGCGGGAGAAGGTGCCGAAGGCGGATGAGGGTGGCACAGCCGAAGACGTTGTGCCTTCGTCTTGCGCCACCTTTACCCGGCGCGCTGCGCGCGCCGACCTCTCCCGCCAGCGGGAGAGGTGTTCACTCAGGGAGCCGTCATGGATTTCCGCTTCACCGAAGAACAACTGCAGATTCAGTCCATTGCCCGCGACTTTGCGCAAAAGCGCATCGCACCCGTCGCGGCGGACTTCGACAAATCCGGCGAATTCCCGCTAGCCAACATCCGAGAGATGGGCCAATTGGGCCTGATGGGCATCGAAGTGCCGGCCGAATACGGCGGCGCCGGCATGGATTCGATCGCCTATGTGTTGGCCATGATCGAGATTGCGACTGCGGACTGCGCGCACTCGACGATCATGTCAGTGAACAACACGCTGTACTGCAACGGCCTGCTCAAGTTCGGCAGCGAGGAACAAAAGCACAAATACGTTACGCCGATCGCGTCGGGGCAGGCGATTGGCGCGTTCGCGCTGACTGAGCCGCAATCCGGTTCCGATGCCACGGCGATGCGCTGCCGCGCTACCAAGCAGTCCGACGGCAGTTTCATCATCAATGGCAAGAAGAGCTGGATCACCTCCGGTCCAGTGGCGAAGTACATTTTGCTCTTTGCCATGTCGGACCCTGACAAACACGCGCGCGGTATCACCGCATTCATGGTCGACACGGAACGCGCCGGTTTCCATCGTGGCAAGACCGAACCCAAGCTCGGCATCCGCGCTTCGGCGACCTGCGAAATCGAATTCACCGACTATCACGCGCCGGCCGAAGACGTGATCGGCGAAATCGGTCACGGCTTCAAGATCGCGATGGGCGTGCTCGACGCCGGGCGCATCGGCATCGCCTCGCAAGCGGTGGGCCTGGGCCGCGCCGCGTACGACGCAACGCTCATCTATTCGCGCGATCGCAAGGCGTTCGGCCAATCGATCGGGTCGTTCCAGATGATCCAGCAGAAAATCGCCGACATGAAATGCAAGCTCGACGCGGCAGAACTGCTCACCTTGCGCGCGGCTTGGACGAAGCAGCAGGGCGGGCGCTTTTCCACCGAAGCGGCGGTCGCGAAGCTCACCGCCTCGGAAGCAGCGATGTGGATCACGCACCAGGCCGTGCAGATTCATGGCGGCATGGGCTACTCGAAGGAGATGCCGCTGGAACGCTACTTCCGCGACGCCAAGATCACCGAGATTTATGAAGGCACGAGCGAAATCCAGCGCATGGTGATTGCGCGCAACGAGACCGGGTTGCGTTGAAGTAAAGGGGGTGATGGTCGGTCAGGAAGGTGTGGCGACGGCAAGTTCGTCCAACTTCTGCTTCCATTCTGTTGCCTTGATATCGTGGCCCTTGCCTGGCTCCGCGGCGTCCCAAGCCGCGTATAGATTGGTGATCGCCAGCATGCTGTCGCGCGTTTCCTTGTGGGTTGCGCCGCGCGACTGGAGGTAAATCACGTGCGACTCGAGTAGTTTGGTCTCTGCGACGGAAAACTCGTGCATTCCAGAGTACGCGCGGCCGAGATTAAGCAATAAATTTGCGAGCGTCACCGCGTTCCCGCCCGTGAAGGCCTTGCGCGCTTGCGGCTCGATGGCACTCAGCATTTGAGCAGCCTCGGCGTTGCGGCCCTGGAGCACCCTCAATGAAGCCAAATTATTCACAGTGGTCAGCGTGAACGGATGCTCCGTGCCCAGTACTCGGCGGCTCTTGTCCTGTGCTTCTCGCAGATACGGCTCGGCCTGATCCAGTTTGCCCTGCTCCTTGAACAGGGTGCCGACGTTGTTGATCATTCTCAGCGTGTCCGGGTGCTCCTCGCCCAACACGCGGCGATTCTGTTCCAAGGCCTCGCGCAGATAGGGCTCCGCCTCGCTTAGCTTGCCCTCCGCCCGCAAAAGCGCGCCCAGGTTGTTGATCGACACAAGCGTGTCGGCGTGCTCGGAGCCCAGTACGCGGCGGCGCTTGTCCAGCGCTTCGCGGTAGTACGGCTCTGCCTCGCTGCGCTTTCCCTGCGCCTTGAGCAGATAGCCCATGTTGCTGATCGCCTCCAACGTCAACACGTGATCCTCGCCGCGCGCACGCCGCAGTTTGTCCAGGGCCTCGCGCACGAAAGGCTCAGCCTGATCGAGTTTGCCAGCGCTGATCAGCAATACGCCGAGGTCGCTGATCGAGGACGCCGTGTCCGCATGCTCGGGGCCGAGCACGCGCCGGCGCTGCTCCAGTGCCTCGCGCAGATACTTCTCGCTCTCGCCGAGCTTGCCCTGATTCCACAGCAACAAGCCCATATCGGCGATCGAGGCCAGTGTGTCCGGATGCGTCGGGCCCAGTTCGCGGCGTCGAATTTCCAGCACTCGCTCCTGCAGCGGGAATGCTACGTCGTTCAGGCCCATATCGCGGTAACGACGCGCCAATACCTGGCGCAATGTCGCATCCACCAGCGGCTGGTCCTTGAACTGCTTGTCAATCGCTTCCGCGGCTGGCTTGAGGATGGTGCGGTCTATCAGGTCGCGAGCCGCGTCGGTAGCGTTTACCCGCTGCCACTGCTTTGCGAAGGCCTCGACCTGAACGTCTCGTTCAACCTCAGGCACCCCAACTTTGACCAATGCCGCCTCGAACTTGGTCCGCACATCGTCGGTAAGCAGCTTGCCGGCTTTGGTCGGGTCCACTTGACCGAGCATGTCGGCCTGGAACTTGGACACCTGCTCCAGTTCGGCAGCGCGAGCTTTGGCGATGCGCGCCTGCCAGGCGGAGCCGACTATGCCAACAATCAAAGACACGGCGACCAACGAGCCCGCTCCGACCGCAATCTTGTTACGGCGGACGAATTTCTGTAAGCGGTAGACGGTACTCGGCGGTGCCGCGAGCACCGGCTGACCGGCCAGATAGCGACGCACGTCCATCGCCAGTCCGTTTGCCGTCTCGTAACGTCGCCCGCGTTCCTTTTCGATCGCCTTCATGACGATCCAGTCCAGCTCGCCGCGCACCAGCCGCGTCAGCCCGCGCGGTTCTATGCCTCGTGCCATCGCGACACCGGACAACGTGGTGGCCGATTGGGACAGGCGGGCGCTGGGTCGGGGCGGATCGACTTCTCGAATGATGCGTTGAACCTCGGCATAGGCTGCCGTGCGCAAGGTGTCCGATTCGAATGGCGTGGATCCCGTCAGCAGTTCGTACAACAGCACGCCGAGCGAATAGATGTCGGTACGTGTATCGATGTCGGCGCTGCCCTCGGCCTGTTCCGGACTCATATAAAGTGGCGTGCCGACCATCTGGTGCAGTTCAGTGAACAGCGTCTTGTCGGTCAGGCGTCCGCTGATCGCCTTGGCAATGCCGAAGTCGATAACTTTTGCGAACGGCTGCCCGTCCTGTTCGCTCACCAATACATTGCTGGGTTTGAGGTCGCGATGGATCACGCCTTTCGTGTGCGCATGCTGCACTGCCTGGCACACTTGCTCGAACAGCTTCAACCGCTCGGGGATCGGGAGCGTGTGCTTGTCGCAGTAACTTGAAATGGGCTCGCCTTTGACGAGCTCCATGACGAAGTAGGGTCGGCCACTTTCGGTCGCGCCTGCATCCAGCACCCGCGCGATGTGCGGATGATCCATCATTGCCAGCGCCTGACGTTCCGCTTCGAAGCGGGCAATGACCTCGCGCGTATCCATGCCCAACTTGATGACTTTGAGCGCTACGCGTCGCCTGACCGGCCGATCCTGTTCGGCCTCGAACACTGCGCCGAAGCCGCCTTCGCCGATCTGTTGCAGGATCTTGAACGGACCGATGTAGCCGCCCGGCCCTTCCTTTCTGGTTACGTCCAGGGTTTCGTCTCTGGGCAAAACCGGCTCACTCATGCTGGTCCCCGTTGTTCAAGAGTCGCATTGCGTTCGAGCTTAACCCAGCGCGTGGACCGGACTATCGTATACGGTTCCGAGCAACAGTTACGCCAAGCGCTACGATCCCCTGTCGGTGCGTTCTGTGCAGCCGTATTTCGGCTGGGAATCCGAGTGCTGTGGCGCTATCCTTGGCGCCCCCAGAATTCCCGTTTTCAGACCGGATTCCCATGAACGCCCAACCCATTCCGGCGCCGAGCGCTGCCGACTCCCTTTTGCAGCAGATCATGCAGCGTCTCGAAACCGCGCCAAGCGCGCAGTTATTCGCCAGCCACTTCCTCAAGCGCGTGACCAGTGAAGATCTCCTGGCGCGGCCGGCCGAGGATTGGGCCGGCATGGTCCAGGGCCTGCTCGAGTTCGTGCGCGTGCGCAAGCCCGGCACGCCGAATGTGCGCGTGTTCAATCCATCGCGCGAGCAAAACGGCTACGAGAGTACGCACACGGTCGTCGACATCATGACCGACGACATGTCGTTTCTCGTCGATTCCGTCGCGATTGCGGCGGATCAGGCAGGCTTGGGCGTGCATGTCGTGATCCATCCGGTCTATGGCATCGAACGCGATGCCGGCGGGCACGTCTTGCGCCTCGCCGCCGAAGGCAGCGGCGGCAGAAGCGAATCGCTGATGCATTTTGAAATCGACCGCGTCGCCGAGCCGGGCGAACGCGTGCAGCTCGAGAAGGCCATCCGCGCCACACTGGAAGACGTGGCTCAATGCTACGGCGACTGGGCGGCGATGCGCGACCAGATGCTGGCGATCGCCGCGGACATGGACCGGCAGAAAATGCCGATCAGTGCGGAAGGCGTTGCCGAGGCGCAGGAGTTCCTGCGCTGGGTCGCCGCCGATCATTTCACGTTCCTGGGTTATCGCGAGTACGCGGTGGCGACCGTCAGCGGCGAAGAAGTGCTGCAGGCGGTCGATCGATCGGGTTTGGGCATCCTGCGCGGCAGCGAGCGCTCGCTAGCGCCGCGTTCGCTGAAATCCCTGGCCGCGCGCGATCTGCCGCAGTCGGGCGCGATCGACGCGATCATCCTGACGAAAACCAACGCGCGCGCGCGCGTGCATCGCGCCGGCTACATGGACTACATCGGCGTGCTCAAGTTCGACGCCAACGGCGTGCCGGTGGCCGAACAGCGATTCCTCGGCCTGTTCACGTCCGGAGCCTATGCGCGCCGGCCATGGGAAGTGCCGCTGGTACGCCAGAAATACGAAGCGGCGATGGGGCGCTCGGGCCTGCGTCGCGATTCGCATTCCGGCAAGAACCTGCGTCACATCCTGGAGACGCTGCCGCGTGACGAGCTGTTCCAGGCCGGCGAAGACGAACTTTTCAGCATCGCCGCCGGCATCCTGCAGTTGCAGGGCCGTGTGCGTTCGCGCCTGTTCGTGCGTCGCGACAAGTACGGGCGGTTCTTCTCCTGCCTGGTGTTCATTCCGCGCGACCGCTTTACCGCCGACATCCGCGATCGCATCGAAAGCCTGCTCAAGCGCGAATTCCATGGCGAGTTCGTGGATTCGGCGATTCAGATGGGCGAGTCACCGCTGGCGCGGCTGCACCTGGTCGTGCGGCCGAAACCTGGCGAGGCGCCGCATTACGATGTCGGCGACCTGGAAGCCAAGATCGGCCAGATCGTGCGCAACTGGCACGACGAACTGCGCGATACGTTGGTGCAGCGGCTTGGCGAAGAAAAAGGCATCAAGCTTGCCAATCGCTACGGCAAGGCGCTGCCGGCCGGCTACATCGAGGAAGTCACGCCGCACGTCGCCGCGGCCGAT
>Ga0163163_10001721_pt1 | contig 18445 bp, 15 predicted proteins | sample S65metaG_FD_119766 | JGI IMG/M metagenome (GOLD analysis project Ga0163163, IMG submission 119766) | Switchgrass rhizosphere microbial communities from Kellogg Biological Station, Michigan, USA - S6-5 metaG | ecosystem: Host-associated > Plants > Roots > Rhizosphere > Soil | place: USA... | reverse complement strand
GTTTATGGTCTCCATGATATCACGCCTTCGCTGCGCCTCCGCCCTGACGCCTGTGCTCGTCGTGTGCGCGCTACTGACAGCCGCCTGTCAGAAGGTGCCGCTGCTGGCGCCCAGCGGATCGACGATCACGTTGACGGCGTCGGCGACGGCGCTTCCGGTGAACGGCAGCACCGACATCATCGCGCAGGTGATCGAAGCCGGCGGCACGCCGCCGCACTCCGGAACGCTGGTCTCCTTTACGACGAACCTCGGGAGCGTTCAGCCGTCGCAAGCCGAAACCGACATCAGCGGCAAAGTCATCGTCAAGTACGTCGCGGGAACCGGCTCCGGCACGGCGACGATCACCGCGATCTCGGGCGGCGTGTCGGCCAGCGGTACCAACGCGATCAAGATCGCGGTAGGCGCCGCCGCGGTCGGAGGTATCGCGCTCAGCGCCAACCCGACGACGCTGCCGGCGATTGGCGGCACGACCACGATCACAGCAGTAGTTAACGACGGCGGCGGTAATTCACTTGCCGGCGTACCAGTCACGTTTTCAACCGACGCCGGGTCGCTCGGCCTCAGTTCGGTGCCGACCGACGCGAACGGCCGCGCCACGACGACCCTCACCACCGGCCGCACCGCGAAGGTGACGGCGACCGCAGGCGTCGCCACGACATCAGGAACCACAACGACCGCAGCGTCGAGCAACACGATTACGATCACCGTCAACTCGACGGCGACCATCGTGCTCGGCGCTCCCACTCCTTCGCCGGCCGTCGTTGGCCAGCCGGTATCGTGGACGCTGACGGTCACTCCGTCGACGAGCGGCGGCGCCATTCAGAGTGTCGTGGTGAACTTCGGTGACGGGCGCTCGCAATCGCTGGGGCCGGTTTCCGGCGCCACCTCGCTCTCTCACACCTACGACTCGTCTGGAACTTACACGGTGACGGCAACAGCGACGGACTCGAACGGCGACAGCTTCCCTGCCGTGTCGCAGGTCGTGGTCACAGCCAAGCCGACGCCGGCGACGGCACTGACGGTTAATAAGAACCCGTCGACCCTCGCGGACCAGCCGCTCACGTTTACTGCCACCGTCACGCAGCTGGCCACCGGCGTCACTGTCGATCGCTACGATTGGTCGTTCGGCGACGGCCTCACGCGGACGACCAACTCGAGTACGACCACGCATGCGTACGCCGCCGGCAACTGGACTGCCGTGGTGACGGCGGTGATGTCCGACGGCGCCCGTTCGACAAGCTCGATCGAGGTCAAAGTCAACTAGTAAGCCGCCGGCACATCAGGCCGTTGACGAGCTCGTAGCGCAGCCGTTAGTCAGGGCTGACGCATGCCAGAGTTGGAGCCTGCGCGACACGAATCGAATCGCAAAGCGGCCTGACGATGACGCCCGTCGGTGCGAGGAGCGGCTAATCCCAGTCGGAGTATTTGGTGCCGTCGAGCGCGGTCGCGTCGGACCCGCTCTTGACGTCGTAGACGCCCGATTCCGCGGTGGGATTGTTGGGGTCTGGCTCGGCCGGCACCGTCTGCCAGGTGCTGCTGCTCTTGGTGAACGGATCGTCGGGCAGCTTCCGCACGTAGCCCTCGCTGATCAGCGCGTCCAGCGTGCTCGGGTACGTGCCTTTGTCGGCGTAGTACTGATCGATCGCGTCGCGCAGCCGGAAGAGATCTTCCTTCAGCACGCCTTCCCTGGCGTAGATCACGCTGTGCCGATACTGCGTCATCCCCATCGTCGTCAGAATGACGATGAGCGACACGACGATCAGGAGCTCGATCATCGTGAAGCCGCGATCGAGGCCCTTCATCAGTTTCATGCTACCAGTCTTTATACTTCGTGCCATCGAGCGCCTTGCCGTCGAAGTTCGTGTAGACGTCGAACACGTTCTGCCCGCCCCAGCGCGTCGAATCGGGCTTGTCCTGGTATGACCGCATGCCCCATTCCGTGGTCCGCGTCATCGGATCCACCGGAATGTGCCGCAGGTACTTGAGCTTCCGGCCCGTCGCGTCGTTGGCCGCGGTCACGCCATCCACGAGCGTCTGCAGGTCGGGCGGATAGTTTTCGCTGCCGACCTTGATGTCGAGCGAGCCGATCTGGCCGAGGTCGGCCGCGTCTTTGTACTTGTCGATGGCGGTCCGGATCTCGCGCAGCGCCCGGCGCAACTCCGCTTCGCGCGACCGCTGCGACGTCACCTTCGCGAGCGGCATGATCGCCGACGCCAGGATCAGGACAATCGTCGCGACCACCAACAGCTCGACGAACGTGTACCCCCGCGAACTCTTGATCCCCAATCCCTAATCCCTATTCCCTAACCCCAGTATCCCCGCTACTGTACGGTCACCGTCACCGGTGTAAAGCGCAGGCCCATCACCGCCCCGCCCGGCCCCGTCGCCGTCCCGCTGAGCGTCATCGTGACCGGCCCGGGCGCGATGGCGTCGAACAGGATCGCAGCCAGAACGCCGGTACCCGACGCGCCGGTGGCGTCGGCGCCGCGAGCGAGCGAGATGTCGATACGGTTGCCGTTCACCGCCTGGGAGAAGACGACCGAAACGCCGCCGGCGCGCAGGAAGCTGCCCTCCTGCACACTGCGCACCCGCAGCTTTGTCGGATCGAAGACGAGCGTCAGCGTCACCGTCGAAATGCGCGATGCCTCGCTGATCAAGAGCGGCACTGTGTACGGACCGCCGCCGACCCGGAATGTCGGACCGGGCGCCGAGATCAGTACTTGCGCCGAGCCGATACCGGGCGAAGTCGTCGGTACCGCCGGCGGTGTCGCGGGCGCTGGTTCGGCTGCGGGCGGCGGAATCGGCGCTGGTGGCTGCGTCTCGACCGCCGCCGGTGGAACGGCGGCTGGCGTCGAAACGGGCGGCGTCGGCGGCGGCAGCACGACCGTGCCCGGCACCGGCGACGATCCAGGCGGCGCGACGAGCGTAGTCCCACCAGGTCCGCGTACCGGCGGATTGCCGGTCGGAATCGTCCCCGCGGGCAGACCCGAGGGCGCCGCTCCAGGCGGTCCCGCCGCAGGCGCGGCTGCCGGCGCCTCGGGCTGCTGTGGGGCGATCAGCGGCGGCGGTCCGCCGATACCGAGATTCTGCTGCGATCCGATGAAGATCGGCCTCAGATCGGCTTCCGTGATCTCATGCGTGCGGACGATGTGCGGCGTCAGCAGCATGACGATCTCGACCTGGTCGCTGGTCGTGTTGTTGCCCGCGAAGATGCTGCTGAGAAACGGGACGTGGATCAATCCTGGAAATCCAGTCGTCCCTTTCGAATCCTTCTGCTGCAGGAGGCCGGCCAGCAGGTTCGACTCACCGTCGCGAAGGCGCAAGCGCGTGGTCAGCGTGCGCTGCACGAACGATGGCACGACGACACCGCCGACCGACGTATCCGGCCCTTGCTGGCTGTCGTCGAGCGTGATGTCCAGCCGGATGTCGCCGTCGAGCGTGACGGTCGGCGTCATGTCGATGTTCACGCCGACGTCGCGGTACTGGTACGAACTGAGCGGGTTCACGCCCGCGCCGCCGGTGGCGATCGGCGTATAGCTGGTCGAGATGACCGGAATCGACGAACCGAGCTTCAGCGTCAGCTTGGTCCCCTCGGCGCCGCGCAGTTGCGGCTTGGCGATGATCTTGGTATTCGTGTCGGTCTCGAGGAACCGTACGATAGCGGTCGGCACTGCAAGATAGAAATCGGCCGTGCTGACGCCGCGTGAAATCGTGTTCAGGTTGAACGGCGCCGGGGATCGGACCGCGCTCGGCGACGTAGATGTACCGTTGGCCGTACTCGTCGTCCCTGTGGAACCGGTCGTGCCTGTGGTGCCGGTCGTCGTGCTGCTCGGCGACGTCTCCGGCGAGAAGATGGCACCCACGGCGTACTCCGAAAGGTTCAACCCGTAGCTCTTGGTGCGGTTGCGATCCACTTCGAGGATCTCGACGTCGACCACGACCTCGGCGCGCGGCTTGTCGTTCTGCTCGATGATCTTCTCGAGGATGCCGACCACCGACGTCGTGCCCCGTACCGTGATCGTGTTGGCGGTCTTGTTGCCCGCGATCGCCGGCTGCACGGCGATGCCCGGCAGCCTGATGATCGTGCTGAGGATCTGCTGCACCTCGGTCGAGTCGGCGTGCGACAGATAGAACGTGCGGATGACCTGATCGTCGTACTGGGCATGCTTGGGCGGCGTGTCCTGGAAGATGAAGATCGACTTCTCGCCCATCACTTTGTACGACAGCTGGTTCATCGTCATGATCTGGTTGAGCGCCTGTTCGAGCGTCGCTCCCTCGATGTTGACGGTGGCCGGGCGGTCGGCGAACTCGCGGTCGAAGCTGACGCTGATGCCGTGCGCCGCGCCGATCGCGTTCATGATGTCGCGCAGGCTGACGTTGTTGAAATGAAAGTTGATCGGCTCGCGCGATGCCGGGTTGAGGATCGGCTCGGCGGATGCCGCGCGCGCCCGCTCGCGCATGCCCTGAATCGGCGGCTTGGGACGCAGCGCCTCGATGCGCTCACGAATGATCCGATCCAGCTCCGCGACCTTCGCCGACGCCGTCCGGTTGCTCGGGTCGTAGTCGCTGGCCGCCTTGAACTCGCCGAGTGCGGCCTCGAGCTGATCTTCCCGCTCGTACTGGTGCGCCTTCTCGAGGTGCGCGCGCGACGCCGCCTGCATGGCGCGCTGCAGCGCGATTTTGTACGAGGCGTTGTTCGGCGCCGCCTGCGACGCGCGCCGGTATTCAGCGACCGCTTCGTCGAGGTTGCCGGCGCGCATCGCCGCGTCGCCTTTGCGAAACGCCTGGCCGGCCGCGCACCCGCCGGCCAGCAGCGCCAGCACCAGCACGCCAATCTGCAATCTGCGATCTGGAATCTGCAATGTCATGATCCTGTCAGCCGAATCGTCTGGCGCCCGCGGCCATCCGCATACGCCAGCTCCACCGATTCCACGCCGATCTTCAGAATGCGATAGCGGCCCTCGATGATAGCGCCTTCCTTTCCCAGGAACGGCGGGTTCTGGCCGTCGCTGAGAATCGCGATCTTCGCGTTGTCCGGTCCGATCAGCCCGATGAACTTGAGCGTGATCGGCGCCAGCGGCGGCGGCAGCGGCGGACCGGCGGGCATGGCGGGTACCGCCGGCTGCACGCGGCCGGTGACGGCCGGCGAAGGGGACGGCGCCGGCGCCCGGGTCCTGAAGCGAAACAGATTCCGTTCGGCCGGTGCCGGCCTGGGGCGATCGTCGTTCAACGTCTGCAGATGCACGACTGGCGCACCGGACTCGGCGGCCCCCGCCTGCGGTCGCGGCGCGCTTGTGTTCGCCGTTCGACTAGACGCCGGCGGCGGCGCGGCGGACGTGCCCGGCCACACCTTCACCAGGATGAGGATCAGGGCGACGACGAGTCCGCCGAGCACCAGTTGCCGGCTGCGCTCAGTTGCCATTGGCTCCCAGGCGATAGTAGGTCGAGAGCTCGATGACGAGCATCAGCGGCTTGGTGGGATCGTTCTGCGCCAGTGAGACGTCGTCGATGATGACGAATGGCGGCGCGCTCTCGAGCGCGAAGATGAACTGGCGGAAGCTCTCGTAGTCGCACTGCCACGCCGTATGGACCTTCAGCAGCCCGAGGCGCGCGTTCTTCTCAGGCTTCGCTATTTCGAACCGCCGATCCAGCATCTTGACGTTCGACTTCTTCGCGAGCGACGGCAGCGTCGCGTAGGTGAGATCGCGCGCCGCCGGCAGACTCGGCGCCAGTACCTTTTCGAAGAACGTGGTGAGCTCCTGATCGGCGCGCGACTTGCCCGTGACCAGCTCGCGCGCGGCGGTCAGCTCGCGCTCGGCGAGCTGCAGCGACCGCGCGGCGGCGGCGGCGCGGTTCGCCGCGCCGGCCGACTTCACTTCCAGCGGATAGACCCACAGGCCGTAGGCGGCCATGTTGCCGATGAGACCGAGGATGAGCGGGACGATCAGCGCCCGCTTCTCGTTCAGGACCCGCTTCCACAGCGGCGTCATCGGCTCACTCCGCGGCGCACGACCGGCTTCCCCGCGGCCGGCAGGTAGACGACTTCGAGGCTGGACATCAGCAGCCCTGCTTCGTCGGTGTGCTCCTCGACCGGACGCACGTTCGCGAAGGCGCCTGTCGCCTCCAGGTTCCTGATGAAGGTGTCGATGTCGTCGATCGTCCTCGCCAGGACGCTGATGTTGAGCAGGATGCCGCGATCGTGGTCCAAACGCGGCCGGACCGATGCGATCCGCACGTCGTCGGGAAGCGTCGTTTCGAACCGGTTGAACAGCTCGGTCCACGAAAAGGTCCGCCGATCGATCAGATCGTTGGCCTGCCGGGCGTCGGCGGCGGCGAAATCGACCTGCCGCGGGTCGACGCTGGCGCGAAGCTGCGCCGCCTGCCGGCGCAGATCGACGGCGCGCGACTCGTCGTGCGACGCCTGCGTCGCCAGCTGGGTGTCGCTGCGCGAGTAGCGCAGGACGCGCGAGACGTTGAACGCCGTCGCCGCCGCCACGACGACGGCCAGCGCCCCGAGCCACAGGTAGACCATGCGCTCGTTGTAGAACGGACGCGTCGAGAGGTTCGTGCGGATCACGCCTGCACCTCGGCGCGGTCGCGCAGCAGCAGGCCGACCAGCGGCGTCAGGCCGTCGAGCAACGCCGGCGCCGCGGTGATCCGGTCGGTCAGCGATGCGGCCGTTCGCGGATCGACGCTCTCCACCGGCGTCCTGAGCCGATCCTCGAGGCTGCGCCGCAGCTGCTCGATGTTGCCCGTCTGGTGCGCGCCAGCCGCCGCGGCGCCGCACAGAATGACGCGCGAGAACCCGGCGCCTTTGAGGCGATCCTCGTAGTACATCGCCGACTGGTGCACCAGGTCGGCCAGCGTCCCGTCGGTATCGGCCGCGCGGTTGCGGAAGAAAATCAGGTTCGGCCCGCGCAGCAGGGCAATCGACGTGTAGTCGGCGGCAATGTTGACCAGCAGCCAGTCACCGGACGGCGCTCCCCGCCCGGCGAGCACGGCATTGATCACGTTCAGCGTCGCCAGGTCGACGAGCCCTGCGTGCGCGCCGGCCTCGGCGCACAGCTGCTCGTATTCTTGAATGACGCTGCGCTTCGCCAGCGTGACGATGAATTCGCGGCCGTCCTCGGCGAGGAGACCCGGCACGTAGCTGACCTGCGCCTCGTCGATCGCGAACGGCGCGCTCTTGCGGACCTGCCAGCGCACCAGCTGATCGAGATCCTGCGGCCTGGACGGCACCTGCTCGAACCGGACGATCGACACCTTGGCGACGATGTCCGGAATGACGAGACCGATCCGCCGCGGCCGGCCGACCTGTTCGAACAGGCGCGACAAGGCGGCGACGACCGCGGGCCGATCGTGCGCGTTCGTCGCCGTGAGCGACGCGACCAGGGCGCCGTCGGGAAGCGGCTCCGACGCATGCGCGGCGACGGCCGGCTGTCCGGCGCGCCAGTCGAGGCTCGCGGCCGACACGCGGCCCGACGTGATCTCGACGGCGACGGCCGGTGCGGCGCTCTCGCGCAGCGAGGTCAGGATGCTCATTCGACGAACGTCACCTTGTTGATCTCCCTCAGCGTGGTCTTGCCGATCATGACCTGTTCGACCGCCGATTCGCGGAGAAAACGCATCCCTTCCTCGCGCGCCGCTTTCTTGATTTCCGACGTCGGCCGCTTCTCGAGGATCAACTCGCGAATGTGGTCGCTGAGGTCGAGCAACTCGCAGATCGCCGTCCGCCCCTTGTAGCCGGTGCCGCTGCATTCGATGCAGCCAATCCCCTCGTAGAACGTGTGCGTGTGTTCGAGCGCGAGGTCGAGTCCGGACTCCTCCAGCAGCGCCCGCGACACCGCAACCGGTCGCTTGCAGTGGGTGCAGATGTTGCGGACGAGCCGCTGCGCCAGCACGCAGTTGAGCGCCGACACGAACTGGTAGGCCTCGACGCCCATGTTCAGGAAGCGGCCGAGCACGTCGAGGACGTTGTTCGCGTGCACGGTCGTGAAGACCAGGTGGCCGGTCAGCGCCGAGTTGATCGCGATCTGCGCGGTCTCGTTGTCGCGGATTTCGCCGACCATGATCTTGTCCGGGTCGTGGCGCAGAATCGAGCGCAGCCCGCGCGCGAACGTCAATCCTTTCTTCTCGTTGATCGGAATCTGCGTGATGCCGCGGAGCTGGTACTCGACCGGGTCCTCGATCGTGATGATCTTGTCCTCGATCGACTTGATCTCCGACAGCGCCGCGTACAGCGTGGTCGTCTTGCCGCTGCCGGTCGGGCCGGTGACGAGCACCATGCCGTACGGCTCCGCGATGTACTTGCGAAACCGCTTCAGCTCGGCTTCGGGGAAGCCGAGGATGTCGAGGCGCAGCTCGGTGAACTGCTCGCTGATCGACTCCTTGTCGAGAATGCGGATGACCGCGTCCTCGCCGTGGACGCTCGGCATGATCGAAACACGGAAGTCGATCGTCTTGCCCGGCATGCGCAGCTTGAACCGGCCGTCCTGCGGCACGCGTTTTTCGGCGATGTCGAGCTCCGCCATGACCTTGATGCGCGAGATGATCGAGCTGTGAAACTGCTTCGCGATCGGCCGCATCGCCGACTGCAGCACCCCGTCGATCCGGTACTTCACGTAGACCGCGTCGTCGGCGGTCTCGATGTGGATGTCGCTGGCGCGCCGCTGAATCGCGGTGTAGATCGTCGAGTCGACCAGGCGGATGACCGGGCTGATGTCGCTCGTCAGCCGCTCGACGGTGAGGCTGTCCTCGCCGTTCTCCTCCTCCTTCAGCAACTGGAGCTGAAAGCTCTCCGTCGCGTCTTCCAGCACCCGCTGCGAGCTCTCGCTCTTCTTGAGGATGGAATCGATGGCGGTCCGCGGCCCGACCACGACCTTGATCGGCGTGCCCAGCAGGACGCCGAGTTCGTCGATCATCGGCAGGTCGGTCGGGTCGGAGACGACGATCTCGAGCGCCTTGCCGGCGCGGCGGTACGGCACGAAGCCGTAGCGCAGCATGAGATCCGCCGGGATCGATCGGAACAGGTCCTGATCGATCTTGAACGTGTCCATGTCGATGAATTCGAGGCGGTAGCGTGCGGCCAGCCGCTGCGCGAGTTCCATCTCCTCGCGCGGATCGACATCGCTGACCGGGCCGAGATCGACCGGGACGGGCGGCAGGTCGGTGTCGGATGTCGTCGCCATGTGACTATCCTGCCAGGACCGAACTGAGTTGGAACAACGGCATGTAGAGCGCCAGCAGCAGGCCGGCGATCACGATACCCATCACGACGAGCAGCACCGGCTCGACCAGCGTGACGAAGCGGTCCATCGTCGTGGCGATTTCCTCGTCGTAGAAATCCGCCACGGTGTTGAGCATGTCCTGCAGGGCGCCGGTCGATTCGCCCACCTCGGCCATCTTGACGGCGACCTCGGGGAAGACCTGCCGCGCCTCGAGCGCCCCCGCGAACGACTCCCCTTCGCGCACGCGCGCGCTGACGACGTCGAGCTGTTTGGCCATGAACTGGTTGCCGATCGATCGGGCCGCGATGTCGAGCGCGTTGACCAGCGGCAGGCCGCCGCCGAGCAACGTCGCCAGCGTCCGCGCCATCTGCGACGTCCCGAACTTCTTCGCCACGTTGCCGAGCACCGGCAGGCCGAGGATCAGATGGTCGAAGCGCGCCTGCTGCCCCGGCCGGCGCACCCAGACGATCACGGCGACGACGAGCGCGATGACCGCGCCGACCACGACGAAGAACTGCGCCCGCAGGAACTCGGAGAACGCGACAATCACGCGCGTGCTGACCGGCAGCTCCGCGCCGAACGTGCCGTAGAAATCCGAGAACGCCGGCACGACCTTCAGAACGATGATGCTGACCAGCACCACGGCGAGCGAGATCAGGATCGCGGGATAGACCAGCGCCGAGACCGTCTTGCGCTTCACCGTCGCGATGATTTTCGTGTACTCGACGTAGCGCCGCAGCATCGCATCGAGGTTGCCGCTGCGCTCGCCCGCGAGCAGCGACGCCGTGTAAACGCGGGGAAACAGGCCGTGATGTGCATCAAAGGCGTCGGACAGCGCCGTGCCCGAGCGCACCTTCTCGTGCACGTCGTCGAGCACGCGGCGAAACGCCGGCGCGGTGACCCGGCGCTTCAGCAGGTCGAGCGACTGGACCAGCGGCATGCCCGCCTTGAGCAGCGTCGCCAGCTCCTGGTTGAAGACCAGAAACTCGCGCGTGTTGATCCCCTGCCGCTGCGGCAGGTGCAGGGACACGCCGGCGATCGCGTACTTGGGCTCGAGAGAGAGTACGAACAGCCCCTTCTCCTCGAGCTCGTGGCGCAGACGGGCTTCGCTGTCGGCGACATGCACCGCTTCGACGATTTCCCCGTTGGGTGAGGCAAGCCGACAGCGGAATTCCACTGTGCGCGATTGTATCAACTTTGGCACGACACGCTTGAATGCTTAGACCGCGCAGCGCCGCGAAAAGCTGGGTGGGCGTGCGCGGTTTTTCCTACCGGTTCGCAATCGCAAGGATGCGCGAGACGTAATTCCGGGTTTCCGGGTACGGCGGAATCCCGTTGAACCTCTGCACGGCTGCCTCGCCGGCGTTGTATGCGGCCAGCGCCAGCGCCACCGGCAAGTGCTGCAGCAGCGACTTCAGATGTTTGATCCCGGCCTCGATGTTCGACGCCGGATCGTAAGGGTCGGCGACGGCATACTGCCGCGCCGTGGCCGGCATGAGCTGCATCAGCCCCATCGCGCCTTTCGGGGAACGGGCGCGGATGTTGTACGCCGACTCCACCTGGATGAGCGCGCGCACCAACTTCACGGGAACGTCCTGCTCCGCCGCGACGCGATCGATGATCTCGCTGTAAGGCCCGGCGACCGCCGCGTCCGCCGCTGCCGCGGCGGGTGCCGTCTCCGGTTCGGGGTACGGTACTTCGTCGGGCGTCACGCGCGAGACGATGGCGCTGTCGCAGACGATTTCTCCACCCCCGCGCAGTTGCAGCACCAGCGAGCCGCCGTCGACGCGATGGCTCTTGACCGAGAGCGCTCTGCCGGTGTTGAAAAACACGAGTTCGGCACGCGCGGGGCGCGCCACGACGACGAAAGACACCAGGAGCGCAATAACGTAAAGGCCGCGTCCCTGGGGTGTCTTTGTCGTCATACGGACCTTATCGGACTATCGGGGGTCAACGTACGCATGGAATACCCGCACGCCCAATTCCCGCGGGTCTTTGTTCCCGGCGATCAGGACCGCCGGCACGTAGGTCTTATCGACAGATATCACAAGCTCCACCAGATCGCCGCTGCCGAGCTGGGCTATTTTGAGCGGGATCTTCCGCAGTTCCGGCTGCTTCGGCTGGAGCGTGAACTGATCCACCACCGCGCCGCCGAGCGTGACGGTGACCTGCTGCGCCTCGTTGAACACGCTCCCTGGATTATCGACGTCCAGATAGAACACAGAGTCTTTTTTCGGGTTCTTGAACGCCAGCGTCGCGTTTTTCTTCGTCCACTGCCACTCGACCATCGCGTTGTGCTCGGCGATCTCCCCCGGGTGCCAGCCGTCCTTGAAGATCGTAAAGACGTTCTCGGTCTGCGGCTGAAGTTGAATCTTCGCCACCTTGTACGCCCGCTGGCCCGCATCGTCCCCCGCGAGCGCCATCCGCTTCTGCGTGGTCGTCGAGTGCAGGCCGAGCTGAATCGTCGCCTCGCCGACATACGGGTAGATCGGGACGAACACCGTCTTCGTGTACTCGACGGTCTGCCCGGGCTTCCATTGCGACGTCGGTACCGGCGGGTTGTGATCGAAGGCGAAGATCAGCTCGTCGTCCGCGTCGACCACGTGGACCATGACGCGCAGGTCCTCGGTGAACTGCGCATCCGGCGCGACGATGAACTTGTAGGTGATGTCGACCGGGCTGCCGAGCGGCGTCCTGTCGTGATTGAGCGTGACGCTGGGCGTGGCCATCGGCGGCGCCGCCGGCTCTTTCTTGCGGCAGCCCGTCAGGCTGACGGAGACCAGGACGAGCGCGGCAAAGCCGAACGCGGCAAGTGGACGCGGCAGGCGTGAAATCATAGTGATCGGTCGCTGCTGAGAGGTCGAAACAATGGTGAAAGACGGCGTGCGGGAATGATAGCGCAGTTGCCGCATCCCCCGCAATCTGTTAGAGTTCCCGCCTTCCCACCTTCGCGCGTCGGGCGCGCCGGTGGGCACGCGCGCCCGCGGTTTCTGAATCCGAATCATGAGTCAGGACGCCCTCGGTCTAATCGAAACGAAAGGCCTCATCGGTTCGGTCGAGGCCGCCGACGCGATGGTCAAGGCGGCCAACGTCGTCCTCATCGGCAAGGAATACATCGGCGCGGGATACGTCACCGTGATGTGCCGCGGCGACGTCGGTGCGGTCAAGGCGGCCGTCGACGCCGGCGCGGCCGCGGCGCGACGCGTGGGCGAGCTCATCTCGGTACACGTCATCCCGCGCCCGCACACCGAGGTCGAACGGATCCTCCCCAAAGGCACATAGGGTTTGTGCCCTTAGTGTCCTTTGTCTCCCTTGTGTTTGATCGATGGCAGAACTCGTAGGCACTCCCCAGGCCGATCGCGATCTCGCGTCCATAGCCGAAGCGCGGGCCCTGGCGCGCCTGGCGAAGAAAGCGTGGCTGGAGCTGGCCGAGTTCAGCCAGGAACGGATCGACGCGATTGTCGACGCGATGGCGACCGCCGCCACGTCCTGCGCCGAAGTCTTCGCGCGTCTCGCCGTCGAGGAGACCGGGTTCGGCGTCGTCGACGACAAAATCCAGAAGAATCTCTTCGCGTCGCAGAAGGTCTACAGCTTCATCCGCCCGATGAAGACCGTCGGCGTGATCGCGCGCCACGAGGATCGCCGCGTCATCGAGATCGCCGAGCCGTTCGGCGTCGTCGCCGCGATCGTCCCGTCCACCAACCCCACATCCACCGCCATCTACAAGATCCTGATCTCCATCAAGGCGCGCTGCACGATCGTCATCAGCCCGCATCCTTCAGCCGTCAAGTGCATCACTCGCGTCGCCGAAGTGATGGACGAGGCGGCCCGTCGCGCCGGTGCGCCCGCCGGCTCGATCAACTGGATGACGACGGTCTCGCTTGAAGGTACGCAGGAGCTCATGAAGCAGCGCGACGTCGCAGTGATCCTGGCGACGGGTGGTATGGGACTCGTCCGCGCCGCCTACAGCGCCGGCAAGCCCGCCTACGGCGTGGGGCCGGGCAACGCCCCCGCGTTCATCGAGCGTTCGGCCAACATCAAGAAGGCGGTCCACGACATCGTCACGGGCAAGACGTTCGACAACGGCGTGCTGTGCTCGACCGAAAACTCGGTGGTGGTCGACGAGCCTATTGCCGACGAGGTCAGGCGCGAGTTCCAGGCCCAGGGCGCGTACTTCCTGAACACCGCAGAGATCGATGCCGTCGCGCGAGTGCTGGTCACGCCGCAACGACTGCCCAATCCAGTCCTGGTCGGGAAGACGGCGGTTTTCATTGCGGAAAAGAGCGGGATCACGGTGCCGGCGGACACGCGCATCCTGGTCGCGCCGCTGGCGGGGGTCGGCCGCGACTACCCGCTGTCGATCGAAAAGCTCTGCCCGGTGCTCTCCTATTACGTCGTCAAGGACTGGCGCGAGGGCTGTGAGCGGTGCAAGCAGATCCTCCGGTACGGCGGCATGGGCCATACCATGTCGATTCACTCGCAGAACGACCAGATCATCCTCGAGTTCGGGCTGCACAAGCCGGCGTTCCGCATCGTCGTCAACTCGCCGACCACCCATGGATCCGTGGGGCTGTCGACCGGTCTGGATCCGGCCATGACGCTCGGATGCGGCGGCTTCGGCGGCAACATCACTTCCGACAACATCTCGCCCCGGCATCTGTTGAACATCAAGCGCGTGGCGTACGAGCTGACGCCAACCGTCAGCCGCTGGGACCGCGCCGCGGGTGCGAGCGCCACGCCGGCCGCCGGAAGTGCGGCGGATGGACGGGGGCGATCCTACGAACTCCCGAAGGGGCCCGCGAAGGCGCCGGCGCCAACCGGAATCGCCGCCGACGCCCTTTCGCGTCGAATCGACGACTTCCTGGGATCGCGCGGATTCAAGCCGGAGACGGCCGGGTCGATTTCAGGTAAGACGACGGCCGCGGGACAGACGGGGGTCAGACGGGGGTCCGGACCGGGGTCAGATGGGGGTCCGACCCCAAAGGCGGACGCGCCGCTAGAGTTCGTCTGCGAAGAGGACGTCCGGCTCGCCATACAAGCAGGACGGAAACTGCTGGTTTCCGAGCGCGCCATCGTCACACCCGCTGCGCGAGATCTCGGTGACGCCAATCGCGTGTTCTCGATCGCTCCTTGGAACGGATAATTCAGACCTCCACGCCAGACCGTGCCCGACTGTGCAGTGGACCGACTCGAAGGGCCAGAGTAACCTTCAACTGCTGAGTCTGCTGGACTTATTGTTGACCAGCAACCCCGGCCTTGTTAGACTGACCCGGCCATAGAGTGCGGACGGGCTGGTGCCCGTCGCACTTCCAAATCACGGAGCCCCCGCAGTGGGGGCGACTTACGATGACCGCTGTCATCGCGGAGCGCCCGGAATGCTCGTAGCTCAGTGGCGGCGGTTTGCGCTTCTCGCACTCTTACCGGTAGTCGGGGCGTGCGGGTCCGCGCTGAAATCGCAGGCTCCGTCCGTGACGCCGTCGGCCGCTGTTTCGGTGCCCGACCGTAGCATCCAGACACCTGCTCCGCAGCCGGCACCTGTCGAAGATCCCGTTCTGACGCTCATCGCCTCCTCGGATCGCTTTTTCAAGGCAGGACAGAAGGAGCTCGAGCAGGGACACGTCGAGGCCGCCAAACAGGAATTCAACCGCGCGGTCGACGTGCTGCTCGAGTCGCCTTACGGGGCCCGCACCGAACCGCGCATCCGCGAGCATTTCGATCGGCTGGTCGACCGCATCAGCACCTACGAAGTCCGGGCCCTAGCCACCGGCGACGGCTTCACCGAGAAGAAATACGAACCGGCGTCCATTGACGAGTTGCTGGCGATGTCGGCGACGCTTGGCACGCCCCCGGCGGAACCGGGCCTGAAGGACGCGGTCCAGTCCGACCTGCTGATCGGCGCGCACGACATCCCCATCCCGCTCAACCAGCGCGTCCTCGCCTACATCGGGTTGTTCCAGGGACGCCTCCACGATTTCATCGAAGAAGGCATGAAGCGCGGCAGCAAGTATTTGCCGATGATTCAGAACGTTTTCCGCGCCGAGGGTCTGCCGCTCGACCTGGCGTATGTGCCGCTGGTAGAGAGTGCGTTCAAGCCGAACGCCCTGTCCCGGGTGAAAGCCAAGGGCGTGTGGCAGTTCATGACCGGCACGGCGCTGGAAAACGGCCTGCGGCGCGACTGGTATATCGACGAGCGCTCTGACCCGGAAAAAGCGACGCTGGCCGCGGCAAAGTACCTCCGAACCCTGAGCAAGATCTTCGGCGGCGACTGGCACCTGGCGCTGGCCTCGTACAACGGCGGCCCCGGCCGCATGCAGCGGGCGCTCAAGACCGCCAGGGTCGATAACTTCTGGACCCTCACCGACAAGTCGAAGATTCTCCCGCGCGAGACGCGCGAATACGTTCCCATGATTCTGGCGGCGATCGTCATCGCCCGGAACCCGGCGCAATACGGATTCGATTTCGAATCCGAAGAGCCGGCGGCCTTCGACAAAGTCGTCCTCCCGGGCCCTGTGGACCTGCGGCGCGTGGCCGAATGGACCGACTCCTCCATCGATGAAATTCAGGCGCTCAACCCGGAGCTCCGGCGCTGGACGACTCCGGTACGCGACAGGAGCTACGAGCTGAAGGTGCCGGCCGGGACGGGCTCTACAGTTTCGGCGCGGCTAACGGACGCCCCGTCGGATCTCGCCGCGTTCAAGTTCTACACGGTGAAGCGCGGCGAGACCCTGCCCCTCATCGCGCGCAAGCTCCACGTCAGCAAGGACGACCTCGCGGAAGCCAACTATCTGCCGGCGCTGGCGCGCGTCTCGGCCGGTCAGAAGCTGATGGTCCCGCACGAAGCGACCGCCCTGATGGCGGCGCGGACCGATCGTCAGGTGCCGGCGACCGAAGCACGCTCGACGGTCGCCCACGCCGGCCAGCTCGCGGCGCCGCCGGCGGTGTCTAATCGCGTCAAGGACAGCTATGCCGTCAAGCGTGGCGATACTTTGGCCTCGATCGCCCGGCTCTACCAGACGACGGTCGCCTCGATCAAGACCTGGAATCCACGGTTGCCGGTCGGCCACCTGGCGGCCGGTCAGCGCCTCACGATCTACCGTCTCGCGAACTAGCGACACGTCCATCAGGGCTGAGGGCTGAGGGCTCAGGGCTGAACGATGAGGGCTCGGAGCTGAACGATGCGGCGCGCTCTGGCGCTGATCGCGTGTCTCGGCGCGCTCGCGCCGATCCTCGTCGCGCATAATCCTTCCCGCGACACCTCGCAGCCATCCCAGCAGACAGCGACGACGACGATTCGCGGACGCGTGCTGATTGCCGGCAGCGACCTTCCGGTTCGCAAGGCGCGCATCACGCTTGCGCCCGACGCGGGCCCTTCGGTGGACCCAATCTACGCCGACAACGAAGGCCGGTTCGTCTTCACCAACGTGACACCACGCCGCTACGTGATCTCCGCCTGGAAGTCCGGGTTCGTCGAGACCAGATTCGGCGCTCGCAACTTCTGGGATCGGCACGTGAGCATCGTCGCGACCTCCGGCCACGCCCTGGACGAGGTGACCCTCTCGCTCGAAAAGGGCGCGGCGATCTCCGGCCGCGTAACCGACGAGCTCGGCGAGCCCCTCGTCGGGTTACCGGTTGCCGTCGGCCGTATCACGACTGCCGATGGCCTGCCCCGACTCGAGACCGCGAACTTCACCACTGAGACGGATGACCTCGGCGAGTACCGCATCGGCGGATTGCCGGCGGGCACCTTTGCCGTCGCCGCCTATGGGTTCCCCGCCGCACCGTCTCCCGCGACATTCACCACGCAGGCTGGAACCACCGTCACGACGATGCTTCGGCGCCCACGCACGGTGTTCCACCCGGCCGCACCGCTGTTGATGCAGGCGCGGCCGATCGCGCTGAAGAATGGCGAAGACGCGGGCGCGGTCGACATCACGTTCCGGAGCGACGTGCCGGCGGTCCGGATCATCGGACGGATCGTCGATCCTCTTGGGCGGGCCGGCTATTTCTCCCTCGGTATCGCATCGGACGGCAGCGGCATCCGCGACGCGTCGATGACTATGACCACGAGCGTGACGCCCGACGGGGAGTTCTCGATGGTCGTGGCGCCGGGTGAATATACGCTCATCGCTCAAAACGAGACCGGCGTGGCGATGCAGCACGTCACCGTCGGCGAGTCGGACGTCAGCGGGATCCAGCTCACACTCGTGAAAGGCGCCCGAATCACCGGCCGGATCGTGTTCGAGGGTGTGGGACCGCGTTCCGCCCGCGCAGTCGTCGAAGCCTCGTCCTCGGAACCCTGGGAAGGCGTCGCTATGATGGGAGCGGCGGTAGGCAGCAGCCTGTCGGTGCCAACAAAGCCCGACGGCACCTTTACACTCACGGGTCTCGTCGGCCGTCGCGAGCTGACCGTCAACACGCGGTCGATCCCCGGGTGGCGCGTCAAATCGATTACGGCAGGCGGCCGGGATCTGTTGAATCTGCCTCTTGACTTCGCAGGCGGCGAGGATCTGCGTGACGTGATCATCGTCTTGACGCAACAGACAAGTGAGCTCACCGGCACGGTCACGGACGCGAACGGCCATCCGGTCAGTAGCGTGTCGGTGCTCGTGTTCGCTGACGATCGCCGCCGGCTGCCGGGCCGCGCCCGCTGGGTCCGGCCCGATTCGCTCGGCCAGTTTGTCGTCGAGGGACTCCCGGCCGGCGACTACCTCGTCGCGCTTGCCGAAGACGTCGACGATCTGCAGTGGTCGACCGCGGTCTTCCTCGATCGCTTTCGCGCGCAGGCCACACGCGTGATGCTCACGGATCGTGGGAGCCCGGCGATCGCGCTTCGCTGGGGCGGCACGCCGTGAGCGCATCGATTGCTGTCGCGGCAGCGATGGCGCTTGCGCTGTCAGGACAGACGCAACCGGCGACGCAAACAACGCAGCGTCCGGGCGAGCCGACACGGCGGCCGGCGACCGGATTGCGTGCCGACACCGCCGTGATCCGCGGCCGCATCACGACTGTGGACGGACGGCCGATTGCGCAGGCGGAGGTCACGGTCAGCGCGCCGCTGCAGCAGCCGCGGCGCGAGACCACTGACGCGGACGGACGATACGAAGCCCGCGGGCTTGCGGCAGACGCCTACACGATCAGCGTGAGCAAGAGTGGCTTCGCGACGACCGAATTCGGCCAGCGCAGGGCCTCGTACCCAGGCAGGCGTGTGAACGTCGGCG
>Ga0163163_10001720_pt1 | contig 18446 bp, 16 predicted proteins | sample S65metaG_FD_119766 | JGI IMG/M metagenome (GOLD analysis project Ga0163163, IMG submission 119766) | Switchgrass rhizosphere microbial communities from Kellogg Biological Station, Michigan, USA - S6-5 metaG | ecosystem: Host-associated > Plants > Roots > Rhizosphere > Soil | place: USA... | reverse complement strand
CCCATACGCCACTGGATCGATTTATTACGACATCCCGCAACTGGGACGCTTGGCGCTGCAACTCCAGCGGACCTATTATCTGGAGCAGATCGTGCCCGGAAACAACTTCGGCGCTAACCTGGTAACCATCGCCTGGACGCACGGATTCTAGACTTTACGAAAGGACAACATACTTATGAAACTTAGCCTCACCTGTGCAGTTCTGATTCTGGCAGGCGCCTCCGCTGTATGGGCCCAAGGAGATGCCAAGGACCTGTATCTCAGCAAGTGCGCGGCCTGTCACGGGGCCGACGGCGCTGGCAAGACCGCGATGGGCAAGAAATTGAAAGTCCAGAGCGCCCAAGCAGCCGTAGCCAAAATGAGCGCCGAGCAGATGATCAAGGTGGTTACCGACGGCAAGGGCCAGGACATGAGCGGCTACGCCAAGCAGTTCAGCGCCGAGCAGATCAAAGGCCTGGTGGACTACTATCGCGGTCTCGGAAAATAGGAATCGCGATCCGCAATGCCGGCCTCGGTCATTCTGTTGTTCTGCATTTGCGCAGTATTAATCGCGCTGGTCGTCGGATTTCGTGTCCATCTCACACGCTCGCGTGAAGGCAAGATCCTGGCGTTCGTCGCCTTGTTTGCGTTGCCGATTATGGCGGCGTGGGCCGGGTTCTCCGAACAGATGGATCGGGCGGAGTCGACGAAATTCTGCCTCTCGTGCCACATCATGGAGGACTTTGGCAAGAGTCTCCAAATCGACGATCCCAGCTATATTCCAGCGGCCCATTTCCAGAACAACCGTGTCCCACGCGATCACGCCTGCTATACCTGCCACACCAACTACACGATGTTTGGGACGGTCAATGCCAAGATGCATGGGCTCAGGCACCTTTGGGTGCAATACGTCGGGACAGTTCCCAAACCCGAAGCAATAAAGCTCTATGACGCCTATAACAACCGCGAGTGCCTCCACTGCCACCTCGGAGCACGTAATTTTGAGGGAGGCTCGACGCATAATAAAGTTTCCGACCGCCTGAGCCTGATGAAAACAAACAAACTCTCCTGTATTTCGAGCGGGTGCCACGAGTTTGTACATGATGTTGCATCACTCAAGGACGCTACGTTCTGGAAGGAGAAGCCATAGCCGTGGAAACTTCTGCCGTCGATACTCCGGTTGTCGAGCGTCGAATAAGGTGGGCTAGCCTTTTGATCGTCGCTGGACTGTTGGTCCAGCTTGCCTCCCTGCTCGCGATTCACCCCTTGGCATTTGTCGCCTTTCTGATGATTGGATGCCCACTCATGCTGTCGGGTATTGTGTTGTATTTACTCTCGCTTCTTCCCGCGGCAAGAAGCTGACATCGGATAGGTCTCCGTGCGCGACTTTCCTGGCGTCCTGCAGTTGGCTATCTGCCCAGTGCGATCTGCTATCGGTACTCACCGCTGCTGCGGCGAGAGATGATTTCGGTTCCTTCGATTATCTGTCCTTGATCATGGCTGCTTGCTGGCCGGCTTTCCCCAATAAGCAGGGAGATTCGCCTTGGTATCTCGAAGGATAGCCAATGCGGCGCTCCGGTCATCGTCCGAGAGCCGGGTAAACGCCGGGCTGTGGTCATTGCCCGATAATACATCGTAGATTCGTTGATATATCCGCTCGCGTGTGGCCTTTGGGATCGCATCGAAAGCTTCGCTATAGACCATATAGCTGATCGGATAGCGGAATACGCGCGTTCGAAGGTCAAAATCACGCAGCGATCGGCCCTTTTGATCGCGAGGCCCGTGTTGTGGGAAGGTCTCGGTGAAAGTGGAGACACCCTTGATCTCGTCATGCAATGGGACTTCATCCGCGAAAAGCATATATCTAACCAGGGCCTCCACATCAGAATCGATATGATTGCGAACCACCGGATCTTCTGTTTTCCCTTCGCTTTCGGCGATACGCGCCTCCCAGCTGACGCGAGTGATGAGGTTAGTCATTCGAGTCTGGTGCTCCATCGTCATCAAAGCCACGATATCGCTCACACCACTCAGATAGCCCGTCGCATCAAATTTTCTAGCGAGGCTCATAAGGTTCAAGGTGCCTTGGGTTTCCAAAGCGTCCGGAAAATGGAAATCGGGCGCGACCGCATTCCCTCTGTGTTGCTGCGTGCCGTGGGTGCCGCTGACGTACCAGCCCCCCCACCGTTCCTCGAAGGGGGTGCGCTGGTCGGTCACAGGCTCACCGAAGCGAAAGGCCGGCATGCCCGATGAGTCTGCAAACACCGAGGCAATCATGATCCCAGGAACGCCGATGGTCGCCGGACCCTGATGGCACTGAAGACACACGTCCCGGCGGTCGAAGCGAGGTTGGTCAGACTTGTTTACGTCAAGTGTGTAGAATACGATGCCTTCCAGTGGATCCAGCGCCGCCAATTCCAGTACGTCCCCACCTTGTACGGATCCCACAACCACTGTGTCATTGAAGAAGAGTGCCCGCGGGAAACGCGGTGAAATCCTGGCCGCCTGAAAACTGGTTTTTGAAAAAACCAACATCTGGGAATCAGGATTCACGCCGAGATTCTTGAGAAGACTCGGCAGATACCCGAACCCCTTGGAGCTGAACTCCAGCTTCGCCTTGCCGTTCTCGAGTTTCCTGCCAAGTCTGGCTACGGGATCTTCGAGAGGGGCTTTAGAGTATTGAATCGCAGGATGGTCTCCGGGGAGGAATGACGTGTCCTCGGAACCCTGGTCGTGACCAGCCGTGGCGAGCGTGGTCAAGAGAATCATTCCGCAACTAATAGTCAAGAACAGCCTTATCAACATGACGGCACCTCTCAGGCGAAAGTCGGGAGAATTCTTGTCAGCTAAAATTGCCGACTTCCTTTCTTGTGTACAGCGGCGGGGCGATCTACTTGCGCCCACCCTTCCGCCGGGCCAAGAACGGAACTGAGCGATTTCACCCAATTGGCACAATGAGGGTTGCGTGATCTAACGCAAGTACCAACGCGGTGGACACGTTCCGTTCACGATGGCATTGCTCATCTGAGCGTCTCTCCCAAAGAGCGGAATAGAGTCGATCGACCAGTATTAACAGCCCCGCCATCGCTGCGACGACCACTAGAGGGCAAACGAGAAGCAAGACCCCGTTAAGCACTGCTTCAAAAAGGTGGATCAACATAATCACTCCTTGTATGATAACGAGGGCAATTCATTGGCCACGCTCGGCGCGGTTCATGTATGGTGGGAATCCGGGCCTGCTACCCCGAGCGCGTCGTGACCCCGATCGCAGCGGTCGCAGCTATCTATCCTCGCAGATCCTCAATTGCTCTTTTAGCTGGGCGGAGGTCACAGGTTTTGTCAGGTAGTCATCGAAACCCGCGGCTAGGGCTCGTTCACGGTCATCCCGCATGGCGAAGGCTGTCAGCGCGATCACGCGTAGACCGCTGAGAGCAGGGTCGCCGCGGATCTCCCGCAAAACTTCATAGCCATCCATTTCCGGCATTTGAATGTCCAGCAGGATCAAGTCGGGGCGGGCCATACGGATCTTTTCAAGAGCCTCCCGTCCGTTGCTTGCTTCAGCGACTGAGGACACATAATCCTTGAGGCTTTCGCGCACCAGTTCGCGGCCGGCTGCATTGTCATCGACTACCAGAACCTTCTTGCCAATGTTGATGCGCGCGATCGTTTGGAGTTTTTGAAGAAGTGCCGGACGCCAGCCGGCTCCTTTCTCGAAAACAGCTGCATTGAGCTCCGACAAAGTCTGCCGCTCACGGTTGCTGAGATCCTTCATGGTAAGGATCAGGACGGGAATTTTAGCCAGATTTTCAGTGGCCCGGATTTCACGTAAGAGTTCGAAGCCGCTGGGGCCAGGGAGCATCAAATCAAGCACGATGGCATCGATGCGCGACTTTCCCAATGCCAGCAACGCCTCGTTCGAGTTTGCCGACACGATCGGCGTGTGGCCTTTAGTCGCCAGCGTATCTACGACCAACTCAAGCGTTTCGCGATCATCTTCCACGATGAGCACACGTAACGCGTTTTCGACTTTTAAAATGCGCGTCACGGCGCCGAGCATCGATTCGCTGGAGACCGGCTTGACCAGACAATCCGCCGCACCCAACGCCTTACCCATCGTCTGCTCGTCAGTTGGGGATACGATAATCACCGGAATTGTCGAAGTCTCCGATGAATTCTTGAGATCGTGAAGCGTTTCCCATCCGCTCTTGCCTTCAATTTCTATATCCAAAAGGATCAAAGCCGGGCGAAGTTTACCCGCCTTGTAGAGAGCGTCCGCACCTGACGCTGCCGCCGCAATCTCGAAGCCACCCCGTTTGAGCAATCCGGACGCTGTGTCCCGGAAAGCTGTATTCGGGCTCGCCGTTAATACCAACGGCGCTGTCCGCGTTGGTTCGTCGGAAGCTACCCCTCCCTCTTTATTTTGCCTGGCTACCGCTGGGAAGGTTACGTAGAAACGGCTGCCTTTCCCCAATTCGCTCTCCAACCATACTTTTCCTCCATGTTGTTCAACTAGCCGTTTGGTAATCGCCAATCCCAGCCCAGTACCCTCGCGCACGCCTTTTGTGGTCGCACTCGCTTGGCGGAAGCTTTCAAAGATCGCCTCTTGATCCTCAGGAGCGATTCCAATACCCGTGTCCCCGACCATAATGCCGACCGATCCATCCATGGAAGATGATTCGACGAAGACGCGTCCGCCGGCTTGCGTGAACTTGATGGCGTTGCTGAGTAAGTTGTAAAGAATCTCTTTGAAGCGCACGCGGTCGGCATTCAGAATGAGAGCTGTATCCAAGTCACTGTCTACGGTGATGCTTTTGCTGGCCGCGAGCGGTCGGATACTGGTGAGCACCTCAGCGGCAGGAACAGCCATCGGAAAGTTCTCGAGGTGCAATTCCAAACGTCCCGCCTCGATCTTGGATAGGTCCAGAATGTCATTGATCAGTTCCAATAGGTGATGAGCATCACGCTGGATGTGGGTTACAAACCGCTTCTGCTTCTCATTGAGCGAGCCAGCATTCTCCTCAGAAAGCAGTTCGGAAAATCCGAGGATGGTATTGAGGGGTGTCCTTAGTTCGTGGCTCATGCTGGCCAAAAACTCGCTCTTCAGCCGGTTCGCCCGCTGCACTTCGCGGTTCTGCAGGGAAAGCGCATCATTGGCCTTTGCCAATGCTTCCGAGCCGCGCTCCAAATTTTGATTCAACATCTTGATCTTTTCTTCCGCTTCCCGACGTTCGCTTACGTCGCGGACCACGCACATGACATGTCCGCCCACGGGACTCAGTTTAATGTCTACTGCAAATTCAGTACCATCCTTGCGCAACCCCTGTAAATCGATTCCCGCCCCCATTGGGCGCCTTACCGGATGAGCGGCGTAAGTAGCGCGATGAGTGAGGTGCGTTTCGCGGAACCGATCCGGCACTAGCGCCTCAATAGTCAAACTGAGCAGTTCCTCTTTAGAACGCTGGAACATTTGCTCAGCTTCAGTATTGGCGCTAAGAATGCGACCCAGATTATCCACCTCGAAAGTAGCATCTGGCGCAGCTTCGAATAGCAGAGAGATGCGATGGGCGGAAGCGGCGCTTTCCCGCGCCTCTCGCTCCAGCCCGGCTAGATGAGCTAGCTCGCGCTCCGCTTGCTTTACTCCGCTAAGGTCGGCCAGGACAGAGAGTTGGCCGGTTCCATCGCTGATCGGAGCCGTCCAGATTCTGACCGGAACATACGTCCCGTTTCGGTGGACTCTCAGGGCCTCGACACCTTCGTAGTTGCCTCCAGCAGGCCGGGAATGTTCAAGTCCGGCCAACTGAGATTCCGGCGGAACAATCGGAAGAAAATTTCCAACGACTTCTTCCTTTAGCCAACCAAACATGCGCTCCGCGCTTTCACTCCACAGAATGACGCGGCCTTCCGTATCAAGCGCCACAATTGCGACCGGTGAGGCTTTAATAATGGCTTCAAGCACCAATAGACTCCACTCCTTACTCTATAGGACGAGGGAAGCCTGGGCATTTTAAGGGCCAGACCATACTGTTAACATGGTTTACAAAACTAACAAATGCCCTCCATGATCAAGCTAGTCGCTGTTGACGACACTCCCGCTGGACTGGAACTCCTGGCCGAAGCGCTGCAGCAGGAGGGCCTATCGATCTTTGTTTCCACAGATCCCGAGGAGGGCTTGGAACTCGTCTATCGCGAACACCCGCAGATTGTGCTGCTTGACTTGGTGATGCCGAAAATGAGCGGGCTGCAGATGCTGGAGAGGATCGTCGAATTCGATCCGACGATTGACGTTATTCTCATGACGGCACACTACACCACCGAGACAGCCGTTGAGGCAATTCAGAAGGGTGCTTGCGATTACCTGAATAAGCCGGTGTCCATTCCGGCGCTCCGCAAGCGCGTAGAGAAGCTCCTGGTTGATGCGCGGCAACGGCAGCGCGCGCTGGATCTCGATCAAGAACTACTGGAAACGTGCCGTTTCGAAGGGATGATCGGCCGCAGCCCGCTGATGTGGGAACTGTTTGCCCGCATTCGCAGGGTGGCTCAACACTATCGTTCGGCTCTGATTACGGGGCCAACTGGTACTGGAAAAGATCTAGTTGCAAGAGCGCTGCACAATTTGAGTCCAGCGAGCGCAGGGCGTTTTGTGACCTGTAATTGTTCTGCGGTTGTGGAAACGCTATTCGAAAGCGAGCTTTTTGGCTATGTGAAGGGAGCCTTCACTGGAGCCAATACCGACAAAATGGGCCTTATGGAGTTCGCCAACGGCGGTACGCTCTTCTTAGATGAGATTGGCGACATGCCTCTCACCACTCAGGCCAAACTATTGCGGGTATTGCAAAATCAGGAGATCACGCGCGTTGGTTCTGTAACTTCCCGCAAGATCGACGTGCGCATAATTGCGGCGACCAATCGCAATGTCCGCGAGATGATCGAGCAGAAACAATTTCGCGAAGACCTGTATTATCGCTTGGCGATGGTGGAGCTGAATACTCCCGCTCTAGCCGATAGGAAAGAAGACTTGCCACTGCTCGAAAAGTTCCTTCTAGAGCGCTTCTCCACACAATTCAATAAGGAAATGATGGGGATCACGAGACGCGCGCAAATTCAACTCACTCGGCACTCTTGGCCGGGCAATATTCGTGAACTGGAAAACGTGCTGGGACATGCAGCCATGATGGCGATAGGCTCTATGATCGATGTCGAAGATCTGCCCTTGTCCATTCGGCGGCCAGCTGACCAGAAGAACGGGGATGCGACAGGGACGGCTCCAATAGAATCGTTCGACAGCCCGGCGTCCTTTGAGGACCACGAAAAGGAACTGCTTGCGAACGCGCTAGAACAGGCAGGAGGGAACCAGTCCGAGGCGGCCCGGATTTTGCGGATAAGCCGCGACCGCATGCGTTACAAAATGAGCAAACATAATCTCCGATAGCTCGCTGGACACGATTCTCCGCGAGCATTGTGCTACGGCCTCTGAAGCTGTTGAAGATAGCGAGCCAGATTGTCAATTCGCACCCGCCCGAGATCCCGATCCGCCTCCACCTGCGAAAAGACCGGTCCCCAGACGGGCATCTCGTGCGGGCCGTGTCCGCGGGACATTGGTTCCTCGCCTGAAATAATCCGTGAGACGCGGGCCAATGGAAATGTCCCACCGTTGCGTGCCGAAATGCGGGTTAGGTCCGGCGGCGAAACCCTGAGTGATCCCGCCATAGGGCCACCGCCTTTAGCGTCCACGCCATGGCATGAAGCGCAGTAGGCCTTATAAAGATTCGGCCCTTGAATGGAATTGATCAGCCAGGCTTCCCCGGCATGATCTTTTTCCGACTTCCGGGTCTGCGCTGTCCCCAAAGAGTAAAAGAGCAAACTTCCCAACAGAAGTGAACCGATGATGACGTGTTTCACGTGTGGCCTCACGAGCCCTACAGCACATGAGTGGCCTTTGAAAATTCAAGGCACGCTTCTTAAAAAGTGCGACCGTCCTTGCGTACTGCGTATTTGCGCCCAACCGCCTTCACCACCTGCGGGACCAGATGCAGTTAAGACCGACACCGCGTTGTCACGCCGGACTCGGGCCGTCACAACCCGGCATGGATTGGTGAGGCGGTTAGACCACACATTTGTCATTTCACGCAACAAACCTGGGAAGTTGGGTGTAATGCCCCACTCGAGGCGGCCATAACGATCCCCAAGTCTTTACGGCTCAGAGTCCGGAGATGGACGGCGGAATGCATTAAGGGTCGCAGAGGGACAAGAAAATGAACTTCACATTGGTTGTCGGATTTTGGATGGTGCTCGGGATAGCGACTCTGGTGCTTGCGGTTTATCGCCAGATATTCTCGGCGCACAATGAGAACGACGTCGTGCACTTGGGCCCCGGGGAAGAGAAGGAAATCTCTCGGCAAGTGTTGTTGGCGAGGAAAATTGGTTTTATCGATCGATGGGGCAAGGGTATGACCGTGATAACTATCCTGATCGGATTAGGACTGGCGACGTCTTACCTGTATCAGGCATGGGAGAGCCCGAATCCTGGGCCTAATAATTTTTACCGTAACAATACACCGATGAAGTAGGCGGCGAAGTCGTCGCGCGTCTTGAGTAGTCGTTATTCGCCAAGAAGGGAGAAAGGCCATGCCTAGTATCAAACACATCGTTTTCCCAGTGGATTTCTCGGACCGTTCGGAGGCTTCGATTCCGTTCGTTGCGGAAACTGCTCGCCGTTACAACGCCAAGATTACTTTGATCGCCGTGGCGGACCCGCACTATGTCGGTGGATCCGAGGGGGCGCTGATGATCGATCCGCAAACGATGCTTGATGACTTGAAGTCTGAGCTTGATGGCGCTTACGTAAAAGACTTCGCCGGGTTAAAGGTGGACCGAATCGCGATCCTCGACGATCCAGCCCATGCCATCGTTGATTTTGTTGCAGCCAACAAAGTGGACTTGGTCATGATGCCCACCCATGGCTATGGTCCCTTCCGCCAGTTGCTCTTGGGTTCAGTGACAGCCAAAGTCTTGCATGATGTTCACGTTCCAGTGTGGACGATGGCTCACACCGACGTGGCTCCCAATCACTCGGATCTTGATATGCACAGGGTCGTCTGCGCAGTGGACGCCACGCCCGCCAGCATCGAGTTGATGCGTTGGGCGGCAGGGCTGTGCGAGAAACTTGGTGCAACCTTGAGGCTCGTCCACGCGGTTCCTGGTATTGAAGCATGGCCAGAACAGCCGTTTGACAATGAGTTTCAAGAGACACTTCGAGAAAATGCAAGGCGGAACATCCAGGAACTTGAGAAAGCCGCTTGGATCGACGTGCCTGTTTGCGTGGGCGTGGGCTCTGTGCCCGATGTGGTTCGCGAAGAGGCGCTGCAACACGGTGCCGACCTGGTCCTTATCGGGCGGGGCGCTTTGCAAGAAACGATGGGACGGCTGCGGACGCATGCGTACGGGATTATTCGCCAAGCACCGTGTCCTGTGCTGAGCGTTTGCCCCGAGAATCGACTCTAAGCGCCGCGACTGCGTTTTCTTAGTCAGCGACGCCGGCGCTCGTCAATTTCGCCGAGTCCTCGGATTTTTAACGAACGAATCGTAGCAATCACCTGGGGATGCGTTTTGAGGTTCTGTGGTTCGAAGAGCGGCTTAGGACCGACCTCTTGTAGCATTTCCCAATAGCCCGCAGGCTCTCGATCCGCAGCGTAAACCGCGTGCGATAGTTGTCGATGGGAGCCCGATAGTACTCGTCGGCGGAAAAGTGTTCCGGACGCTCGTTCAATCCGGCGACCGGCATTGCCCAATCTGCGAGCGCCGTCTCATCCCACGTCTTTGGAATCACAGGTCGAAACGGCTCACTTCTGGTCGCGAGTAGAGTGCTCCCGCAAGAGCAAACGCCGAAATCCGGAATGATCCTTCAAACTCGGTTAGCTTCCGATAATGGCTGACAGCAGGCAATGAACGTGGCCAGTCACTTCGATGGTTTGCCGGCCACACTTCTACCAGGGGAAAGAGTCCGACACTAACGATAGAGGCAGATGTTATTTCACCTGCGTCGTTAGAGTTGCTCCTTTGGGGATCACAAACGTTGCGATCGCTTTTATCGGAGTGTTTCCCTTGTTAATGCCTTCGTGAACCTTGCCGGGTTCGACGACAACGGAATCTCCGGGCTTGTAGTCGGTGGACGGCTTTCCATCGTAATCCAGGGTGAGCGTGCCTTCTTCCACATGGATCAGCAGAAGGCCTGGATGCGTGTGTCGGCCTTCGCGGGCTCCGACCGGGAGATCCACGCGAACAAGCACGGCTTCGAAGCCCGGCGCCGGCGCGTCATGCCGCAGCAGAACGGTACGTTTCACCTGTGGACTCGCTTGCGCGAACGTTCTCGGGGCAGTTGAAAGCGTGACTAAAGCAGCGGCAAAAAACACCGCTCCACGAATAGAGGGGAAGGTCATCGAGGTCAGGAAAAATCGCATGGCTTACATTCTACTGCATTGGTTCCCGACTGCTTACCGGAGCGGATCCGTTGCAAAGCGCGACGAACGAGATCGCGCTTCCGAACCGCAAGGTTGGGCGGTTCCCTTCGCTGGTTCGCCGACTTTTCGTCCAAGTGGGCGAGTTTCCTACAATGAGACTTCAGGACAATCGGCGGGAGTCACTTCGGACCCGTCGGCTTGGGTAACGGCGCGTGCTCCGCGCGATCGTTGGCTCGCAGCCGTCCGAAGGCTACAGGCGAATCGTCAGTCGGGTCCGTAGATGGCCTCGATGCTATTCTCGCCTTAGCCTAACGCCCGCGTCCGTCTGATCTCTTCCTCAGCCCGATGCTTCGTGATCGCGATGGCGGCAATGTGTGTAGAGATATCGATTAGCCTCAGATGAAGCTGGTTGGGAAGGCCAGGGGCGCGGAAATACATGGCAAATGTCCCCAGCACACGCCGCTCTGAATCGAAAATGGGAGTGGACCAGCAGGCTCGCAAATCGTGCTTGAGGGCTATAGTGCGATAGTCGTTCCATAACGGATCTGTCGCAATATCCCCTACGATCACTGGCTTTCGAGTGAACGCCGCTGTCCCGCAGGAACCGGCTTGCGGGCCGATGGAGAGCCCATCGACAGCGCGCACATAATCTTCAGGGAGGTCAGGTGCCGCGCCGTGCCGGACGTGAGTACCATCTGGATCGAGCAAGAGGATCGACGCAAGGGCACTGCAATTGGATTATTCTCAATAGTGTGTCGAGCACCTGGTAAAGGGACTCGCCCCGGGCAATCAGCTCCACCACAAGAGCTTGACCTTCAAGTAAGTCGCCTAGTCCCGGAGAACCTTCCGTGTTCACTTGATGCCTCTATTCCTATTACCTGAAGAGAACTCTACCAGAGCGGCGCACAAATTGCGATCCGATGGCCCCAAGCGGCGTTCGAGTAAGTTAGCTGGATGGTACTGCGAAGTCGCAATCCACTTTGACGTCTAACACGAAAATCGTCGAAGTCCGAGATTTCGTCGAATGGGGGCTTCCGATAATGATGATTATCGGGACTGCCGGGCTGGAACCAGTTGCCGGATAATTTCGCAATCTCTGCTACGGGAACTCGAGTCTATTCGAGTATCCGCCGGTTGCCGTAGTGAGTCATTTTTTGATCTGATTCATCTGGCTGAGGATCTCCTCGACGTACATGCGATCCTTCAGTCCGGCGCGGCTGGCAGGGAAATAGACCAGACTGATCTTCGCGCTTGCGTCGTCCATATTGCGCACCACAACCGCACAACGCTCCCCATTCGATAGGCGCGTGTTGTTGATCGAAGGGAAATCGAAGTAGCCGAGCGAGAATCGCACGTCCACTTCTGGTTTGACGTCCGGGCCGGTTTGTCCGGGCGGACTCACCACGAGATGAACCGTCAATTCCTGCCGGTCATCTGAGCGCCCAAATACATCCAGCTTGAAGCGGCGTTCGGGGTGACGAGTCGCCTCCTCTCCCGAATAACGCAACCGCTCCAAATCATTGATCAGATTTGCGATGCCCGCAGGGTTCTTCTGCAATTCCTCAAAATCGATCACGGGAGCTTCCTTGGAGACGCCGAGTTCAAAGGTGAGCGCCTCAACTTGCTTGAACACGATATCAGAGGCAACCCGCGTGAGGCGCGTTCGGCTGACCGCATAATTCGGATTCGTTGGATTCGCGTTGTTGCGGCGGAAGACGTCTTGAAATAGGGGCCCGAGATCCAGCGAGTCGTTGAAGTTGTACGCCAGAATCTCCAACTTGAGAATCTGATCTGGGACGTTCTCAGTGCCCTGCTTGAGGAATCCTTCCAGCACAGTCTTGAACATCTCGATGCGCAGGTTGGTGTCGGCTGACTCACGTTGACTCACCAGTTCCGCGAATGCCCTCTGGTTCGCTTCAAACAGCTGTTGGCGGTTGACATACACAGAAGCGAGCAGACCCACGATCGCCACCGTCAGGGGAGTTGCAAGATCCCGCGCCAATCCGCCGAATCTGCCCCAACGGCTGGGCCCCGGAGAAGACTCTTCGCCGGCCATCCCTACTTCACCTTCAGGTTGCCAGCGGAAACTTCAAACTCATACTTCGCAGGGTCGGCGTAGGAGAACACGTTTGCTGTAGCGGGACTCTTCCCGCCGACGGTGACACGAAACTCGCAACGGCCGGTTTCTTTGACGAAGATTTGATAGCTACCGTCGGCTGCGGTTTTACCTTCGTAGGAAGTCTTGGAGGGAGAGACGATGACAATCTCGATGCCGGGCATGCCCTTGCCGGTAGCATCCCGCAAAGTTCCGTAGATCTGCCCTGCATTAAGCAGAGGAGATACGCAGACAACTGATAGCACACATTTCCAAAAACGATCCATTCTTCCATTGTCCCGCATCCGGGTGCCTCGAAAGTCCGCGCGCTGGCTTTGTTGAGCCAATAGACGTGGAGGATTTAGTTCATCGACTTAGCGGATGGGGAGACTTAGCTTAGATCGATCTCCGCGAGGCGAACTGCTCCGCTGTCCAGGGGCGGCTGGCGGAGTTGTCATTCCTCCACCCACTGACTATTTGATCGGCGCGGCATTCTCCAATTTCGGCTGCGCCGGTGGATCCGGGGCGGAGGCGGCAGCAGGCGGAGGAGTTGCTGATGGCATGGCTGGAGGAGGGATCGTCGCCAAGCGGCCTTGCTGGTCGCCGCGCAGCCACACGTACAGTTTGCTTTCGAAATTGGGCGGGTCCGGAAGATTGATTCCGATCGATTGCTTCATGCCCGGCCCGGGAAGCGGCTCCGGAAGATCGGAAACCGGGGCTGCGTCGCCATCGTCCCACCCGAGCTTCGCGATCATCTCGAGATTTTCGCCTGTGAGTTGATATCGCCGCATTTCATTCTGTGGCGGATTCGTGGATACAGTGAAAGAATCGATCCGGGGTAGGCGCAGGATATGCGCCAGCGTGAACGGCGGTGAGTTGCCACCGCGACCGTTATCAATCACTGCCTGCAGTGAACATCCGGCCGGCAGACGGCTGGTATCAAATGCCAGAAACAATTGGTCTGGGGAGAGCTGCTGCAGACTCTGGTGTGCATTCTGCTCCCCAATGTGAAGCGATGCTTGCTCGCCGACACCTTCGAGGCACACGAGCCGCACAACACTCTGTCGTTCCATATTCTTCACATCCAGCATGGCATTCAGCGTGTATCCCGCCGGAAACTCGTAGGAGCGGACGCTAATTGCCATACCCGTCGGAAGCGAGAGTCTCGAACTGGCAATCACGGGTAGCGGCCCGGCGATCTCGAGAGCATCGAGAATCGTGAGGGGCTCGTTTCGATCCTGCAAATAGGTTTTCATCGACAGCGCCGTGCCAGGTTTTGGCGGCGATTGCAGCACCACCGTTAGGCTCCGTTCCGTTTGATTCGACTCCGGCGGATTGAGCTGGAGAATGGCTCCGGGAACCTCCAGTTTCGTGAGCTGTTCCAAGCGTTCGCCTTTCAGCACAAAGTGCTGCGTCGCGGCGCCTTGGTTCACAAGGATTGGCAAATTACTGATTTTCGGCGGATTTGGAAGAACCTTGAAATTCACGGGATGGCTCTTGTCGTCCTGCTGCGAAATCAGCAGCGCGTAGGCCCCGGGATCGAGATCCTTCGTGTCAATCTGCACATCCATGTGGTCTTGCGGACCCTGCGGCGTGGCGAACTCGTCGTTCAGCCGTTTCAATTCGACCTTGGTCGTGAACTCGAAATCGCTCCCCGTCACCGTCACCGGCGCTTTCCCGGACTTCGCTAGCAGCCGGTCCTGTGACGCCGGATCGAGATGCGCCGTCCTGAAATCGCTCAGCCCGAGGACATGCACGGTTCCGGTTGCTTGCAGAGGCGTCCAGTCCCAAAACCCGGTCAGCTTGTAATCACCAGGCGGAACCGCTGCTTTCGTCAAATCGATCTCCAGCGCTTTTTGGTTGCCGAGTTTCAAGACGGGAATCGCTATCTTTTTTTGCTGATCATCGACCAAGGCCCACTCCCGGACACGGTCCAAATATTTCCACGCCGGCTCCGGCGCCTCCACCGGAACTGGAGTCTTCTGGGTAGTGGGGATATGGTCCGCATCGCCGATTTGAATCGAGGGAGTGCGAATATTCGGAATTCGGTTGACCCAGATGTAAGCGATTCGGGTGCGCGGCGGCGCCGGGCCTTGCTGGCCGCAAAGATTGACGCCGGAGCTTCCGAGCGGCTGCGCAAAGGCAGCGCGGAACTGCGTATCGGGAAACGTAATGGCCCGCAAATCGAGAAGCATCGCCGTTCCGCCGGCGACCAATCCGACCGGGCTTCCGAAAAAGAGCGAGGCAGCCATGCTCGCCATACTGGCCGTTTGTCCAGCCCGTTGCGCCGTGGAGCTAGCCAGGGGATTGTAGTTGGCCAGTTGCGGGTTCATAGTGGCGAACACGGTCTGGGCTTGGGCCGCAATGGGAGTATTCCTGTCTATCTGAACGGCGAATCCATACTGTGAAGCGAAGCCGTTCAGCGCCGAGTTGATGCTTGCCGAGGAGCTCTCGCTGTTCGACAACATCGCCACCAACTGCTCGGCTTGCGCGGTCTTGTCGGCGTAGTCGGCCAACTGCGCGATGAGGACCTCGTCTTGTGCCAGGAATTTGGCCACCTTCTTCCGGTTCAGACCGGAAGGACCGTACACCAGGGCGGCAAGGGAGATGGTCCGCGGCATCTTCCATTCCTGCGCTTTGTCTGCGGGTTTTGGGTCGGTAACAATGATATCTGCCTCCCCAGACTGCCGCTTTTCCGGTACCAGGATCAGAGCGACCTCACCCGGCCGCTCCTCCTTTCCCCGCGGAATGGCAGCATAGCGCACGATGTCGCCTTCGCTCAAATTATTGATTGCGCGAAAAGGAAGGGACTGATGGTCGGTATGCACGCTCAAATCCACCGCGCCGAGCGGCCCACCCCCCGGGCAATTCACGAAAGGAGGCGCTTCGGGCGCCGCGGCGGCTGGATTCGGCTCCTGTGCGCCTGCGTCTGAACCGTGACTCAGCGTCTGGACCAGACCAGCCAGCAGGAACGCTAGCGTCACACCTCGCATAGCCATTCCTTTTTTAGGGTAAACCGGCTGCGGATAGTCATGGTTGGAGTGAACCAGCGGATTTGGCACTAGGCAACTTGAATATTTGTGACGTGGAATAGGATCTTCGTCATCTCTAGGGTGCCGGTAACTTTCACGTTCTTACCCTCAAAAGCCTTGACCTTCTCCTGATCATCCAGGTAAACACCCTTACCGTTCTGCTCGTCTATTAGCAGCGCGTACTGCCCATTTTTCGCCTTTATAACTTTTGTCTGGGGCTTCTGCTCTTCTTGTTCGGCACTCGGGTGACTCTGCGACTGCGCTTTTAAATTGGGCGCGAGTTGCAGAGAGGCTGCCACAAGACCGATCGCCAATGGCGCCGTGTAGACAAGACTACGTTTCATAGAACTCCTTTGACAAACCACTGCCAGGATTTGATCACCTTTGCTTCAACGAAGCACGATCCTGACCAAATATTCTTGGCAAGGCGCCGTCTCTGACAAGAAAGAGCTTGATCGGATGTTGAACATTCGATGGTGCAAAAGTTACGGTGTGGTTGTAGATTTTCCTTGAGTTCCTTACCGATTTGCCGGGCCGCAATTGTTTGCTGTCTCTGGCAAATCTATCTGAGTGACCATTCCATAAAGTAAATCCAATGTCACTTCACCCGTATGCCACGGCTTGGTGCGCCGCGCAGAAATCGCGGGAAACCTTCTCGGCTGGCCAGACCGCCATGAAGGCAGGCTGTGGTCAAGTTGCCGTGAACGCCAAGCCACCGAAGCGCCCGGGTAGGCAGGCCCGCAGACTTCCGATAAAACGTGTTATCGCGTGAGTGCGGCGCTCACTTTTATGGGTTACCGCATTGCGCTTGGGCAGCTTTGAGTTCATCATCGTTAGTGGCCGCTATCTTCCCCGATTCAATCCTCAAAAATTTTGGAGCCGCCTGATGGATGTTAGTAGACGGCGCGTGAGTGCATCAGCAACCCGCTAAACAGAAGAGGGGGTGTACACTGAGAGAAATCTCGAATCTAAGAGGGAATTCTCTATTTAGTTATCGGAGGTGGCGGTTGCCAGTTCCGGCAAGTTCTGGCCCATCATGAAACGTGCGCTCTTCTCAGTATTCTTTCTCCTTTTCGCTACTCACCTCTTTGTTCCTTACCTAGCGGCACAGCAGAGCACTGGGATTCTAAGAGGCAGCGTCACGGATCCGAGTGGCGCGTCGATCCCGGGCGCGGTCGTGACGGCTGTGGAGGCTAGCGGACAGAAGCGATCGGTCACCACCGGGGAAAATGGCAACTATCTATTCCGTGGATTGCAGCCCGGTTCCTGGACAGTGGAGGCGACCGCGCCGGGGCTGGTCCAGCCCGCGCCGCGCACGATTTCCATCCAACCCGCGAACAATACCCTTAATGTTCAGATGGACGTCGCTGCCGGATACCAGGAGGTCACGGTATCCGACACGACCGAGTCGGAAGTGCATCTCGACCCTACACAGAGTGTGTCGGCCCAAGTGATGCACAGCGAGGATCTGGGGTCGCTGGCCGACGATCCCGACGATCTCTTGACCGATTTGCAGGCACTGGCCGGACCCTCCGCGGGGCTCAACGGAGGGCAGATTTTCATAGACGGGTTTACCGCCGGCGACGGGACATTGCCAAACAAGGACGCCATACGCGAGATCCGGGTCAACCAGAATCCGTTCTCGCCGGAGTTCGACACCCTTGGCACGGGCCATATCGAAATTATTACGAAACCAGGAACGGACCATCTGCGGGGAGAGGCGTATTTTACCTACGGCGACAGCCTATTTAATTCACGCAATCCCTACGGCGACCGGAAGGCCCCATTCAATTTGAAGGATTTTGGTGGGAGCCTCGGCGGGAAAATCAACGCGAAGGGATCGTTCTACCTTGACTTCGACAAGCGTTCGATCGACAACGGCGAGGTGGTCAATGCGATCACGCTCAACCCACAGACGCTGGCCATCGTGAGCCCGTTCACTCCGATCGCTGTGAGCCCCCTCCAGCACTTATACGTCGGCGCGCGAATCGATTATCAAATAAACTCGAAGAATACGATGACGGTCCGTTATGAACCGTCATTGAACACGGCTCATAATCAGGGTATTGGAAATTTCACATTGCCCTCGCAGTCCTTCCAGTCCTCGATGATGGAGCATTCCATTCAAGCCACCGAGACGATGTTGGTTGGCGCCAGCATGGTGAATGAAACGCGCTTTCAATTTCGCCATCAAAATGCGCCGCAGACGCCAGATAGCACCGATCCGTCGATCATCGTTTCCAATGCGTTCAATGGCGGCGGCGCCTCGGCGGGCCTGCACGACTTTATCCACCATCACTACGAAGTGCAGAACTGCTCGACCAAGATTACGAATGCGCATACCTGGCGTTTCGGTGCGCGACTGCGCGCGGTGTCGATAGTGGACGAGTCCGAGCAGAATTTCAACGGAACCTATACTTTTGGCGGCTCGTATGCTCCGGTTTTGGATGCCAATAACCAGCCTGTGGTGACAGGTGTGGCTTGCAATCCGGCCACTTCGACGGCGGGATGCACGACAATCAGTTCGATCGAGCAGTATCGCCGAACGTTGCTCTTCGGGCAAATGGGGATATCGCCGCAGATGATTCGGGCGCTCGGCGGAGGCGCGACTCAGTTTTCAATCAACGAGGGCAACCCAACGGTGTACGTCGGTGGCGTGGATATTGGCTTGTTCGTCGGCGACGACTGGAAGGTAAAACCTAATCTGACACTCAGTCTCGGAGCACGATACGAAACGCAGGACCACATTCGGGACCATTCCGACTTTGCCCCGCGCATCGCGTTTGCCTGGGCGCCGGGAGGACCAGCGAAGAACAAGACTCCGAAGACTGTGATCCGCGGAGGATTTGGTATATTCTACGATCGCTTCTCGGAACAGAACAT
>Ga0163163_10001719_pt1 | contig 18478 bp, 19 predicted proteins | sample S65metaG_FD_119766 | JGI IMG/M metagenome (GOLD analysis project Ga0163163, IMG submission 119766) | Switchgrass rhizosphere microbial communities from Kellogg Biological Station, Michigan, USA - S6-5 metaG | ecosystem: Host-associated > Plants > Roots > Rhizosphere > Soil | place: USA... | reverse complement strand
GACTGAACCCATGGCGTATGCCTTGAACGGCCTCCGGGTTCTGTGAGACAGTTGGTCGGAAAAAAAGGGGGAAACCATGTCCACTCTCGATGAATTACGTGCTCGCGTGAATGGTCAGACGATCGTGCCCGGAGATGCCGCTTACGAGGAAGCCCGGAAAGTCTACAACGGAATGATTGATCGACGGCCCGGCGTGATTGTGCGATGCACCGATGCCGCCGATGTGATGGCGTCGGTCCAGTTTGCTCGGGAACAGGGAAAGGACCTTTCGATTCGGGGCGGTTCGCACAGCGTTCCGGGATTCGGTACAAACGACGGCGGCGTGGTCATTGACCTTGCGCCGATGAACGGCGTCCGCGTCGATCCGAATGCTCGAACTGTTCGCGCCGAAGGCGGATGCACCTGGGGAGGATTCAATCATGCGACGTACGCATTCGGCATGGCCACAACGGGCGGCATTATCGCCTCCACCGGAATCGCCGGGCTCACTCTTGGAGGCGGCATTGGATATCTCACGCGAGCATTTGGTCTCTCGTGCGACAACCTGATATCGGCCGACGTGGTCACCGCAGATGGCCGGTTCCTCGTCGCAAGCAAGAGACAGAATGAGGATCTTTTCTGGGCACTTCAGGGTGGCGGAGGGAACTTCGGAGTCGTCACGTCGTTCGAATACCAGCTGCATCCCGTGAAGGACATCGTCGCGGGACTCTTTTTCTTTCCCCTCGACCACTCGCGTGCTGTTCTCGAGTTCTATCGCGAGTACATACAAAAGGCGCCGGAGGAACTCGGCATGTTCCCCGCATTCCAGATTGCGCCCCCGCTTCCGTTCATTCCTCCGGCCGATCACGGCAAGACGTTCTGTGTTCTCGTCTGCTGCTGGGCGGGTCGTCCCGAAGATGCGGAAAAGATTTTCGCGCCGATCCGCAAGGTGGGGCCCATCGCGGCGGAAATGGTTTCGCCGATGCCTTATCCCACATTGAACGCCCTTTTCGATCCGCTGTTACCCGCCGGATTGCAGCACTACTGGAAGGCCGCATTTGCCACGGATCTTACCGATGGCGCAATTAAGGCACATCTGGAATTCGGTCCGAAGGTTCCCGTCGTCAACTCCACGATGCACATTTATCCAATTAATGGTGCAGCTGGCCGTGTGGCCTCGGACGCGACGGCATTCGCGTATCGCGATGCGAAGTTTGCGACCGTCATCGCCGGTATGTGGCCGGACCCTGCGGACAACGAAAAAAATACAAAATGGGTGAAGGATTATTTCAAGGCTCTTCAACCGCATTCGTCATCGGGCGGGTATGTGAACTTCATGGCGGGCGACGATCAGGAACGGGTCCGCGACAACTATAAAGGGAATTACGACCGGCTTGTTACGATCAAGAAAAAGTATGACCCGGGCAACCTGTTCCACATGAATCAGAACATCAAGCCGTAACACGCGCAGGGCGAATCCCTCTCCCGAAGGGAGAGGGTGACGCCCATCGCTAGATGGGACGGCGGGTGAGGGGTGAAGAAATGGTTCCCTTCACCCCTCACCCGACCCTTCGGGCTACCCTCTCCCTTCGGGAGAGGGATTGACCGGCATCTGGATGCAAACAGCCATTTATACAATTCTTGCGCTCATTGCGTTTGCGGCCAACTCCGTATTGTGCCGGGTCGCACTCCGCAATGGCGCCATTGATCCCGCGAGCTTCTCAACGATCCGGTTCGCTTCCGGCGCGCTCACGCTGTTGGTCGTCACCTCATTCACCGGAAAGCGAACTTTGCCTGCAGGTTCGTGGACGTCGGCCGGCATTTTATTTCTATATGCGATTCCATTTTCATTCGCATACACCCGAGTGTCCGCTGCTGCAGGTGCGCTGATTCTCTTCGGCGTTGTTCAGCTGACAATGATCACTGCCGGGCTTTGGAAGGGCGAGCGTCCTCGACCTTTGCAGTGGTTCGGTATGGGATTGTCGATAGTTGGACTCGTTTATCTTCTGCTGCCCGGTTTCGGGACACCATCATTACCCGGTGCGGCGCTGATGTCGCTGGCTGGGTTCGGTTGGGGGGCATACTCCCTGAGGGGACGCGGGGCAGCGAGCCCGCTGGCGCAGACGACAAGTAACTTTGTGCGATCCGTACCGCTGATTTTCTCCGTGAGTCTGCTGACGATCTCCAAATTCCATATCGAAGGCATTGGCGCACTCTTTGCTGCAGTGTCCGGTATTGTGGCCTCCGGGGCGGGATATGTAATCTGGTACTCGGCTCTGAATGGGCTCACTGCAACCCGAGCGGCCGTGGTTCAACTCGCCGTTCCCATTCTTGCGGCTGCGGGAGGAGTGGTTTTACTGGGCGAGAGGCTCTCGCCGCGTCTGGTCATTGCATCCGCGATAATTCTGAGTGGCATTGGGATAGCAATAAGGGGTCAGACCCCTCGTTCCCCTCATTTCCCCAAATGACATATCCCCGTTTCTGATGGGGACGGGGATTTGTCATTTGGAGAGGAACGAGGGGTTTGCCCACTATTTCCAGTTATTGGATCTTCCCGATTTTCCTGCCCAGCGCCTTCGCCTCTTCGATGGCTTCGCCCGGTGCAAAGTCTTCCATTTCGAAGAACTGCCGAAGTTCGAGTTCGCCCTCCTGGAACGGAGTACGCTTTGCCCATTCGATGGCCTCCTCCCGGGATTTCACCTGGATGATCCAGTAACCGGAAATGAGTTCCTTTGTCTCTGCGAACGGACCATCGATGACGGTGCGCTGAGATCCATTGAATCGGATGCGGGCGCCTTTCGAACTGGCTTGAAGACCGGCGCCGTCGATCATGGCACCGGCATTGACGAGCTCTTCGTTGAATTTTGTCATGGCGGAAATCAGTTCATTACTCGGCATCACTCCGGCTTCGCTGTCTTTGGTGGCTTTTACAATCATCATGAATCGCATAGTCTCTCCTTTATTAGTCTGATGGCAGTCCGCTGATTTCCATCACCGGACGAATTTCGACGGTGCCCCATCTCGCGCCGGGTATCCGTTCGGCGATACGGATGGCTTCGTCGAGGTTTTTTCCCTCAATCAGGTAATAGCCACCGAGTTGTTCACGGGTTTCCGCAAACGGCCCATCGGTGACAATCTTTTTTCCGTCACGCACGCGCACGCTGGTGGCGGTCGCCGTGGGGTGCAGAGGTGACGCATCCAGAAATTGTCCATTGGAATGGATTTCCCGCGCGAGCTGGGCGGATTTGACATAACAGTCCGCCCGTTCGCCTTCATTCATGGCGTTTTCGTCCAGGTAAACCAGCAACATGTATTTCATTCTCTGCCTCCATTGGTGAGTCGAACAGTGAGGGCTTCAATCGACAGCCTGCTCGAAAAAATCTATCCTTGAGTATGCTACTGAACGCCAACCTGGAAATCGAAAAGGTCTACCGCGCCGATTGGGGCCGGATTGTCGCAACACTGATTCGTCTCTACGGCGATTTCGAACTCGCCGAGGAGGTTGCTCAGGAGGCGTTTGCCGCGGCGGTGGATCAGTGGCGCGTGTCCGGCATTCCGGAATTTCCCCGCGCATGGGTCATTCAGGCCGCCCGTCACAAGGCGGTGGACCGCATTCGCCGCCGCGTGCGATTTGCAGAAAAACTCGAAGCCATCGGTCCTCAGAATGAACCTTTCGTTGACGAACCGGATCTGGACGCCAGTGACATTCCCGATGATCGGCTCCGTCTGATTTTCACGTGCTGTCACCCGGCCATCGCGCATGACGCGCAAGTCGCTCTGACTCTGCGTACACTTTGCGGTCTGGAGACGGATGAGATTGCCCGTGCCTTCCTCGTTCCTTCGACAACGATGGCGCAGCGTCTCGTGCGTGCGCAGCGGAAGATTCGCGATGCCGGAATTCCATATGCCGTGCCCGCCGTCGATGAGATTCCGGCGAGACTGGATGCCGTCCTCACCGTAATCTACCTCATCTTTAATGAAGGCTACGCGGCGACACGGACCGACACCCTGGTCCGCGCCGATCTCTGCAATGAAGCCATCCGGCTTGCCCGTCTTGTTCGCGCACTTATGCCTCCACGCTCTGCTCCGGAAGCAACCGCGCTACTCGCCCTGATGCTGTTGCACGATTCTCGCCGCGATGCGCGGCTGGATGATGCCGGCGACCTGATTCTTCTCGAACTGCAGGACCGAAGTCTATGGAATCGAGCGCAGATTGCCGAGGCAATTCCATTGGTCGAAGAGGCAATGCGTGGAGGTCCGGGTCCGTTCTCCCTGCAGGCCGCGATTGCCGCACTTCATTGCCAGGCGGCAAAACCCGACGCAACGGATTGGGCGCAGATTGTAGAGCTTTACGGACTTCTGGAGGTGCTTCAGCCGTCGCCGATTGTCACACTGAATCGGGCAGTCGCTGTCGCCATGGCGGAAGGGCCGGAGCAGGCTCTCCAATTGATCGACAGCCTCGTCGCAGACGGCAATCTGGAGGACTATCACCTGCTTCATGCGGCCCGCGCCGATATGCTGCGACGTATCGGATCCACCAATGAAGCGGCTAAGAGTTACTCGCGGGCGCTCGCACTGGTGACCAACAATAGTGAACGTCGATTTCTCGAACGCCGCCTCCGCGAAGTTCAGGCTGCGGGTGGAGGTTGAATCAATTGTTTCCGGCCGATGCTTTGATGGAGAGTAACGACACGAAGAACTTCCGATACTGCCAGGCCAGATAGAGCCCCAGCAGCAGAAACACCGCGGCAATCGGCAGTCCCATGTGCTCGAGGAAGATATGAAAAGCCATCGCGTTCACGATGAATGGTGCAAACAGAACGAGAGCCAGCGGCACAAACCGGTTCGCCAGCAGCAGCACGCCGACAATCAATTGCGTGATGAAGATCAACTGAAGCATGTATCCGGTCTTAATCAGCGCATCGGAAAATGCCATGGCACCCTCGGCCAGGGGAGTTGTGGGCTGTGGGGTGAGATTCAGGAGTCCGAAAAGGCCCGAAGCGAATAAAGGAAGCCCAAGAAGGATTCGCGCCACAGCAGGGAAGTAACGGGTGAACGACTTCGAGTTTGTCATCTGTGCCTCCACCGTTTAGTCGAACGTTCGCATTCGAGATCGACACCTTCCAGGAATTTATTTTACCCCTCGCCCGAAGGGAGAGGGTGGTGCGAAGCGCCGGGTGAGGGGTAAAAAGATGCTTCTCGCCACCACTCCCTTCAGGAAAAGGATGTGAATCGGTAGGCTTTGGGGATAACCGTGATGCCGCTTTCGGAGACGGTGAAGCGTTTCGCGTCGCATTCCGGATCGAAGCCGATTCTCTCGCCTGCAGGAACCGCTACATGTTTATCGATGATGCAGCGGCGCAGTTGTGCACCCTCTCCGACGGTCACGCCTTCGAATAGAAGGGAGTTCTCCACCACCGCACCGTCTTCGACGCGAACGTTTGGAAACAGGATGGCGTGTCGAAGAGTTCCACCAACGATCAGCGTGCCGGAAGCGAGCATGCAATTGACGATCTCGGCTTCGCGACCGGACCGGCCGTGGACACTGCGGGCTGGAGGATGTTGTCCTTCGTAGGTGCGGATGGGCCAGTCGCCCTGGTACAAGTCGATTGCGGGCAGGGGCTGTAACAAGTCCATGTTCGCTTCGTAGTACGCATCGATGGTTCCGACGTCGCGCCAGTATTGGTCTGCGGTCACGCGTCCGCTGGAGCCCCCGAAACGATAGGCATGGACTCGATTCCTGCCCATCATCGTAGGAATGATGTCTTTTCCGAAATCGTGACCGGAATCTCCACTGTGATCTTCATGGAGCAGCTGAATGAGTAGTTTCACCGAAAAAACATAAACGCCCATGGATGCAAGCACGTGTTGCGAATCGCCGGGAATGGTTCGAGGGTGTTCCGGCTTTTCCTGAAACGAAACGATTCGGTCCCGCTCGTCCACCGTCACGACGCCGAAGGACTTTGCCTGCTCCACCCCTACCGTGAGGCAGGCGACGGTCAGGTCGGCTCCGGAATCGCAGTGGTATTGGAGCATCGCGGCATAATCCATTCGATAGATGTGGTCGCCGGAGAGAATCAGCGCATACTCGGCGCCGCTGCGTTCCAGCAGATAGAGATTCTGGTAGATGGCGTCCGCGGTTCCGCTGTACCAGGATTCGCCGGTCCGCATTTGCGGGGGAACGGGAGTAATGTACTCGCCGAGTTCAGAGTTGAAGATCGACCAAGCGTCGCGCAGGTGCTTTTGCAGCGACTGGGATTTGTACTGAGTCAGGACGAGGATGCGCCGCAGCCCCGAATGCAGGCAGTTGCTGAGCGTGAAATCGATAATGCGATATCGTCCGCCGAACGGAACGGCCGGTTTGGCGCGCTCCGCAGTTAACGGATGCAGTCGAGATCCGACTCCGCCTGCCAGAATAATGCTGATCGTCCTGTCATGCATGCGCCCTGCGATCCAGGTCAATCGGAACAGCGCGCGGTTTCGGCGCATACTTGCGTTCCAGCCGGGCGAAGTCGCCATAGGATTCGGTCAGCATCGGGTTTGACGGGAGCTCTGCTGCAACGGGTTCCACCTGTTCCTGATCGATTTGATTTCGGAGCAGCTGGATCAGGCGGCGAGAACTACGCACGAATCCAGCGCCATGTTTCGGGTTCAGGGAGGCTTCAATCGATCCGATGAGTTCCTGAACGTCGGCCTGCGGATACCGCTCTCCAAAGACACGGAGAAATTTGATCACCGTACGGATATCGAAAATTTCGATCAGCTGTCCCTCTTCCATTCTTTGAACCATGCGGTCGAGAATATTCATTCCGCGACGCACAGCCGCATGATCCTGGGCGATAACTTCTGTATACCTCATAAGGACGCCTTCACTTTCTGTTCTTGGCAAAAAAAAACGCCACGGAATTTTCGCGATTCGCGGATTCCGGGACGTCATGGTCCGATTTGCCGGTACGACTTTGTACGGGGAGACGTTATTATCCGGCGGCCTCGCAACGTCTGTCAAGCGGACCTGAGTTCACGGCGTGGGGATATTCAGGAAATTCCAGAATGTTCGGCCTGATGCGGAAGGGCGGCTGAGCAGCTGATCCCTTCCGCCTTTGCCTTCAATCAGGGAAACGTTGCGGACGTTTGCGTCCAGTGGCTCGAAGCGCAGAACCATTTCTTCGTGTTCAGCGTAGTCTCGCTCGGCGGGGCAGGTCGTGATGTTGTCGCCGCTCAAAAAGCGGAAAGTTTGTCCGTCGATTTCCAGATATGGAGCGTCCACTCCCTTATTCGCCCAACAGACGCCTTTCAACGAGACCTGTGTCTGCAGACGCATGGTCGTAAACTGAGCCGATCGGTTCACTTCGATGACGGCGACTTTCACCTTGCCCTCAGCCGGAACGAAGACCTTGCTTGATCTTGAAGACGCAGGTGTCGCGTCAACCTTCGCTGCAGTTTGTCCGGACCTGGGCGGTTGCGGTGCATGTGTAGTTGGAACGGAGGCCGCAGCATCGCCGCTGATGGAAAACGTGCACGCGAGCAGCGTCGAAACAATAGCTGTCCGGAGATTGGAAATGAAGTCGAGGAGAGATTTGCGGTTCGAATTCATACGATCCGTACTTCCTTATACCACGGCAAGATGAGCGACGGCCGGATCACAGTCGCTCGAGACCCGCCTTGCGTTTCCCGTGAGACACCGTTTCCCCCGTTGGGTGCTCCCTAAAATGTTCGGACGGCTCCGGCATTCGGTCCCTTACAATCCGCGAAACTGGAGACGATAATGCGAACATGTTTGCTTGTATTCTCGGTGCTCGTTGCGGCTTTCATGCTCGTGGGCTGTCAGCCTTCAGGGGACGACATGGGCCGCACCCGCATGGACGAAATCATTCGCTTTCGTGTGGCGAACAAGGATTTCGCAGGTTCCGTGTTCGTCGCGAAGGGGGGAATCGAGCTGCAGCAGGATGGGGAAGAGCACCGTGCAAAACGTGTTGTCGAACCTGCTGAAGTGACGTTGCCCGTGGAGAAATTGCTTCGATACGCGGGAATTTACCAGATTGCGCCTGGTGTCGACGTGGTCATGACCGTCGAAGACGGCCGACTCATGGCGAAGCCGCCATCGGATCCGAAACAGGAACTTTTTGCGGAGACCGAGAACAAGTTCTTCTTCAGTACATTCAATGCCCAGGTTGAATTCACGAGAAACAAAGCCGGCCAGACGACAGGTTTGATTTTTCGCAACGCCGGAAATGAGAGCCGGGCCATTCGCCGCTGACCTTGATTGAAGGTGCCCAAGAAAAGACTGGACATTCCAACTGGGTATACATAGTATACACACATGGATTCCGGAATCCTCATCTCCCAGTCCGACAAGCGACCGATATATCTACAGATCATCGAGCAGATCAAACGGCGCATCGCGGTCGGAGACTGGAGTGAAGGCCAGTCGATTCCGTCCATTCGGCAGCTTGCCGTCGACATTCAGGTAAGTGTTATCACGGTGAAGCGGGCATATCTTGAACTGGAACGTGAAGGTGTGATTGTTACGCAGCAAGGCAGGGGATCGCATGTCGCGTCCACTCCAGGCCTCGGAATACGGCTGCATCAGGAAGAACTGCAGCAACATTTGAAAGAAGCCATCCGGCTTTCCGCTCTCCTCGGAATCGAACCCAAAGAACTGGAAAGTCGACTTCGTGAGGCCAGCGACGACATCGCTGCAAAGGAAAGGTCATGACGAATTTCGCTATCAAGCTCGACGGCGTGGGCAAAAAGTATCGCTATTTCACGCTCGACAACATTCAACTGGAGCTTTCTCCAGGTCAAATCATGGGACTCATCGGTCCGAACGGTGCCGGCAAGTCCACGACGATTCGTATCCTGATGGGACTGATTCATCAGGACCACGGCGATGTTCGCGTGCTGGGTCATCGCATGCCCGCCGAACAGGTGGCCGCCAAGTGGGACATCGGGTTCGCGTCGGAAGATATGCGGCTCTATGATGCGATGACTCTCGACTGGCACATGCGCTTCATCCGGTCCATCTATCCGCAATGGGACCAGACATATGCTCAACTTCTGCTCAAGCGATTCGGCTTGAGAGCGGAGCAGAAGATCAAGGGCTTTTCGCATGGTCAGCGCGTGAAGGCGACTTTACTCCTGGTGCTGGCGCGGCGCCCGCGACTTCTGGTTCTGGATGAACCCACAACCGGACTCGATCCTGTCGCCCGGCACGAAATCCTGCGGGAGCTGACCGCCGTCATGAATGATGAAGGCCGCAGCATTCTCTTTTCATCGCACAACACCCAGGACGTCGAACAGATCTCCGACCAGATTACGTTCATTGACCGCGGCCGCATCATCGACTCCTTGGACAAGGAGGCGTATCTCAATCGATGGCGCCGGCTGCGCCTGGAAGCGCCATTGGGAATCGAGTTGCCGGCGCTGCCGGGAATCATCAACATCCGGCAGAGTGGCCGGCTGGCCATTGCAACGGCTAACGAGTTCGTTCCGGGAATCGCCGCGGCATATGAAAACTCCGGCGCTCGGATTCAGATGATCGAGAACATGACCCTCGAAGAAATATTTGTGGCAAAAGTCGAACTCAGCCGTGACGAGCATGAGGAGGTAGGCGCATGAAACGCTCCGTAATCCAGACATTGATTCTTACAGATTTGAGACGACATCGGCTGCCCATCCTCGCCTGCATCGCTAGTGGCATCTTTGCTCTCGGGTTGATTCGGATCGGTGGTGAATTGCCGGTTATCCTCGGCACCATTTGGTTCTTTACAGGGTTGATCGTGCTTGGATGCCTGCTTCCGGGAACGAACGTCATCAACGAGAGAAAGAAACAGACACTGCCCTTTTTGATGAGTCTTCCGGTATCCATCACGCAATTTACGACCGCGAAGATCGTATCTACAGTAGGAATGTTCATTGTGCCGTGGTTAACGCTGGTCATCGCTGCTGTTCTTTTCATTCTGGGGCACCCGCGTCTTCCGGACGGGATGATTCCCGTAGTGCTCGCTATTGCCACGCTCACACTTGTTGGCTTTTGCCTCATTGCGGGAGTTGCGCTGGTCAGCGAGGCCGAAGGGCCAATGGCCGCGGCCATGGTGGTCGCCAACTCGTCTTACGGTCTCGGTTGGTATCTGCTTGTGCGGATGCCGGGGGTACGCGCGGGCCTGGCGAGTCCGGAGATCATCTGGGGAAAAGAAATACTGACGGTTCTCGGGTTCGAATTCGCGGTCATCGTCCTGATCCTGGGACTGACCATTTACCTTCAATCGCGGAAGCGGGATTTCGTGTAGGGCTCTCTCAGAACTACCGATCTCAAATTAACAAATGACTCCAGAAAGGAATGCCATGCGATACGTGTGCCTGCTTGCTTTGATTGTGATGTTTCTCTCTGCACCTCTTCTTTCCGCGCAGGACGGAGCCGCAATTTACAAGGAACGGTGCGCATCGTGTCACGATATTCCGGAAAGCCGCGCCCCCGCTCTAAGCGCGATCAAGGCGATGAGCGGAACAAACATTTACATCGCTCTGACCAGTGGGGCCATGAAGACACAGGCGCAGGGCTTGTCGACGCCGCAGATCTTTGGGCTAATCGGATACATTGCGCCGACTGGAGGAGAGTCAACAGAAGCTCCGAACCTGACGCGAACCTGCAAGGCGGACGCGGGCTTCAAGATCGCTGCAAACGCGCCCCGCTGGAATGGATGGAGTTCCAGTGTCACCAACTCGCGCTTTCAGGACGCACGCAACGCGGGCCTCACGGCCTCAAACGTGCCGAAGCTCAAACTGAAGTGGGCTTTCAATCTGGGAGATGTGACCATGGCGCGGTCCCAGCCCGCTGTCGAGGGCGGACGAGTATTTATCGGGTCATTGACAGGAGTCGTTTACTCCCTCGACGCCACAACCGGCTGCACCTATTGGGGATTTAAGGCGAATACCGCGGTCCGCTCGGGAGTCACACTGGGCGATGTCAACGGCACTCCCGTCGCTTATTTCGGCGATATGAGCGCGACGGTCTTCGCCGTCAATGCCGCGACCGGCGAACTGATCTGGAAGATCCGCCCGGTGGATCACTTCACAACCATGATTACGGCAGCGCCGCAGGTCCACAATGGAGTCGTTTACCAGGCCTTCTCTTCCTTCGAGGAAGCACTGGGTCCCGACCCGACGTACCAGTGCTGCACCTTCCGAGGGAGCGTTGTTGCACTCGAAGCTGCAACCGGAAAGAAGATCTGGCAGACGTTCACCATTCCGGAGGCTGCAAAACCCACGCGCAAAACCTCCGCAGGAACGCAGCAGAACGGGCCGTCCGGCGCCGGGATCTGGTCGACGCCGGCTATCGACGAAAAACTCGGAGTGCTTTACGTCTCGACTGGAGACAACTATTCCGACCCGGCCTCGAAGACCAGCGATGCGGTTCTGGCGATGGACCTCAAGACTGGCGACTTGCTCTGGTCACAGCAAATGACAGCCAACGATGCTTTCAATTCAGGCTGTACCACACCGGACCTTACGAATTGTCCCGACGCGAAGGGGCCGGATTTTGATTTCGGTCAACCGCCCGTGCTGGTCTCACTCGGAGGAGAGCGGCGAGCACTGGTCATCGCTCAGAAATCGGGAATGGTTCACGCGCTCGATCCGGACAAGAAGGGCGCCATTTTGTGGCAGGCTCGTGCGGCGAAAGGGGGCTATCTGGGTGGCAGCCAGTGGGGCTCGGCATCCGATGGACAGAAAGTTTACGTGGCCACATCGGATGTCGAACTCGGCGGCGTCCCGGATGCGACCGTCCCCGGAGGATTTCGCATCGTCGCGGATCCAAAGACGGGAGGTGGACTGCATGCTCTCGATTTGAAAACCGGAGCCACGGTTTGGGATGCAAAGCCGGTGCCATGCGTCGCAGGACAGGCGATATGTTCGCCCGCTCAATCGGCAGCAGTGTCCGTCATTCCCGGAGTCGTGTTCTCCGGTTCTGTCGATGGGCACCTGCGCGCGTATTCCGCGACCAACGGCGCCGTGCTTTGGGACGTCAATACCGCTCGCGAGTATGAAACCGTCAACGGCAAACCGGCTCGCGGAGGGTCACTGGATGTTGCGGGGCCGGCCATCGTCAACGGAATGGTGTTTGTGAATTCCGGCTACGGTCAGTGGGGCGGCATGCCGGGGAATGTACTGCTCGTCTTTTCCGTCGATGGAAAGTAGGGACGGTCATTCGTAAGGATGCCTTTGGAAATCGGGAAATCGGACGATCTCGAAATTGCACGATTCCTGAATTTCCAATCCGAAATTTAAAGTTTAAGATCCGACGACCTGACACCGGGCCCTTCGGATTTTAAACTTTAAATTTCGGATTGGAAATTCAGGAATCGTGCAATTTCGAGATCGTCCAATTTCCCGATTGCCCGATCGCCCGATCGCCCGCTTCCCGCATTCACGGAACAAACGGAATGGGAGCAACGGGAATGTGGTCTTCCCCCATGATCAGGTCCGGCGCCTGATTATTCTCCTGGCAGACGAACTCGAAACTCTCGCCCGGTGTCCAGCGCAGGTAGAACCCGCTCTTCCATGTCGCGGTATAAGCCCCGGGATCATCGATGGTGATTTCGTATGTAATCGTGGAGTAGTTGGTGCGGGTGATCTTCTCGATCGTATGTAATTTATCCGTCGTGGGCATTCCCAAGTTGTCGATCCATACCTTTTCGTTGAATCCGACGGTATCAATGACAAGCGAGTCGCCTTCCCATTGGCCCACGGAATGTCCGCGGTCGCTGGGTGGAAGTTTTGCAGGATGAGCGCGGCCGTCCATGAATACCGTGCGGAAGCTGTGCGCGCCGCCGGTCTCTATAATGTAGAAACGCTGAAGTTCGGGCACTTCGAGGAACTGCGTACCGTAAGCCGTTGCAACTTGCCGTGCACCGCTGGATGGTTTGCAGCGAGTGTATGGTTCCTGCCGCGACAGCACTCGAACGGCGAAGAGACTCCGCGCCCACGGCTGAAACGGAATCTGGCTCAGCTTGGGTTTCGCCGCAAGAAATGGATCCGTGGGCTCGCGCGCATCGGCAGCAAAGAGACCGAAGTCCGACGCGACGTCCGGTCGTGCGAGCGGAATCTGTGTCGGAGTCGCATCCCAGAGTCCCATTTCGCTTCCGGGAACAGGTCCCAGATTGACATGTCCGTCGGGCCAGCGCGGCGCAGGACGCGTGTCGGGTTGCGCTGCGCCACCTCGCCCCTGAGCAACATACGATTGCCGGGCGAATAAAACCAGTGCGAAGATCGCGAACGCTGACATTGTAGAAATCTTTCTCACGGAGTTCTCCTGTACCCGCTATGCGCGGTTATCCTGACAATAAAACGCGGGGAGTTCTTCACCGGCGATCCACTGAAGAGTCCAGCTTGCCTTCCACGCCCGGGTGTAAGCGCCGGGATCATCAATGGTGACCTCATACTTCAGAGTGTCCATATCCGTCCGTGTCAACCGCTCGACCAGGTGAAGCTGTTTCGTGTGCGGCATGCCGCCATTGCTGAACCAGAACCTTTCGTTGAAGCCGATCGAGTCGACCACCAGTGTGTCGCCGTCCCAGCGTCCCGCTGCTTGTCCATAGTAGAGAGGATTGTCCGCGTTGCCTCGCGCATCGCCTTTCTGTGCGCGTCCATCGGTATAAATAAAATGCCAGTCGTGATTGCCGCCGCCATTCATGAGGAATATGCGATTGAAGGATTTGTCTTCGAGGAACTGAATCCCGAACGGCATCTGAAACTGACGTAGAGCACCGGCCGGGTAGCACTGCAGCGACATGGGATCGTCTTTCAAAAACGTGCGCTGGCGATAGGCGAACAAGTCTCGAGCCCACGGTTGGAATGGAGCGATCTTTGCGGCATCGTTAATGTTCTTCAACAATCCATACTGGTCGACGACGGCGTTCACTCCGTCTTCCATCAATCCTGTCGCGCTGGGCCTCGCCCAATATCCGGTTTCGCCAGGAGTCGGACCCAGCCGCGGTTTGCCGTCCGGCCATCGTGGCGTCGCACGGTGGGATGCATTTCGGGCCGCTGAATAAGTGAAGAACGCCAGCGCTTCTGGCGTCATTGAAAATACCCGACGCCCTGTCGTGACAAGTACAACGGAGTCTCCCCAGATTTGTTTGCTTCCATCACGTGCCACGGGGCCTTGTACGGTGATGGCATCGCCAGGCTTCAGCGAATCCTGATTCCACGCGCTTCGTTCCAGCTCCAGCTGGCTTTCCAGTTCAACAGCCCAGCTGACGGGTATTGCGGCATCCGGAACGTTCATCAGGATATGCACGTGAGGATTAGACCAATCCACCCGCGTCACAATTCCCTTGAGAGTCGTTCGCTTGTTCATATCGAACTTGGCCGCAACCGGACGCTGTGCCGTCATCGGGGAGACCAGAAAAACAACGGCTGCTCCTGTCGCGAAACACCGCGCCACCCGATGCAACATTCCACTAGCCTCCATAAAACGACAGTCTGCGATCCGACAGAAGAATACACGTCTTCCAGTCGTAAGCGGAACTGTCGGTGTCGATCAATCGGCGAGAGCGGCCAGAGCCTCGCGACTGCCCTGAGAACTCTCGTGGTATTCCTGCGGCAAGCCCGGCGACATGCGCGAATCCATGTTCGATCGTCGCCAGGAAACCGCGACGTCCACAGGATGTGACGCGAGTCATTAACTTCGATACGCTCTCTTCAAATTCGCCGACTTTCTTCGTATCGCCCGCACCTTTCTGCGACGCGGATTATACGCGATTTGAGCCGGCACAATTTCTGACTTACGAAGCCTCGACCGAAGCCCCGCCGCGAAGTATCGGAAAAAATCTCGCGAATGCGGAACGTTTGGCCGACACTTTCGTAGTAGCAGGTAAGAGGGAGGGGAGAACTATGGATTCATATCGACGGATATTGCAGTTTGTGGCTGCGGGCCTTTTGCTATCGACGATTGCGATTTTCGGTTTGCAGGGCAAACAGGTCACCGATGCGGCTCTGAAGAATTCGGGAAAGACGGGCGAAGAATGGCTGACAGTCGGGCTCAACTATGCGGAGCAGCGCTTCAGCCCTCTCAAGCAGATCGACACCACCAATGTGAGCCGGCTGGGTCTGGCATGGACCTACGAAATGGGAAATGGCGGAGGCAACCAGGAGGCCACTCCAATGTTTGCCAACGGCATCGTGTACGGCATCACGAACTGGAGCATCACATTCGCCGTCGACGCGCGCACCGGCAAAGAGATCTGGCGCTACGATCCGATGGTCGATCACAAAATCGACATTCCCGGCACGCCCGGTACGGATCGCATCTGCTGCGGCGTCGTGAGTCGGGGCATCGCGTTGTATCAGAACAAGGTCATCATTCCAGTAATCGACGGTCGTCTGGAAGCCGTCGATGCGACGTCGGGAAAGCTGATCTGGTCGGTTCTGACAACACCGAAAGACAACATGGCCTATTCGCTCACGATGGCCCCGCGAGTCGTGAAAGGGAAGGTCATCATCGGAAATGCCGGCGCGGAGTTTCCGCCATATCGCGGATACTTTTCCGCCTTCGATGCGAACAACGGAAAAGAACTCTGGCGGTTCTACACGGTTCCCGGCGATCCGAAAAAACCTTTCGAAAGCCCGGCTCTGGAGAAGGCTGCAAAAACATGGTCTGGGGAGTGGTGGAAGCTGGGCGGAGGCGGTTCCGTCTGGGATGGCACGGCTTACGATCCCGACCTCAATCTTCTCTACGTCGGTACCGGCAACGGCACGCCGTGGCCAACCGAGCTTCGACAGGGGAAGGGTGCGAAGCCGCTCGACAATCTTTATGTGGCCTCGATCCTTGCAGTGGATCCCGACAACGGTCAGCTCAAGTGGCACTATCAGGCGACTCCCGGCGATATCTGGGACTACGACGGGGTCGCTCACCTGATGCTTGCGGATATCCGCATCAACGGCGTTGTTCGCAAAGTGATTATGCAGGCGAACAAGAACGGATTCTTCTATGTGCTGGATCGCACCAACGGTCAGTTCATTTCCGGCGAGCCGTTTTCGAAGGTGAGCTGGGCTTCCGGCATCGATCCGAAAACGGGACGTCCGAACATCAATCCCGAAGCCTATTACACCACGGAACGTGGCGCGACTGTCGCTCCAACTGGTGGCGGCGCACATAGCTGGGCGCAGATGGCGTTCAATCCCACGACAGGTCTGGTTTACATGCCGATCATCGCGGACAGCACGTTCAATTACACGACAGACCCGAATTTCAAAGTCACTCCGGGTGCGATGAATCTCGGACTTGATCTCGGAGCGCTGTTCGGCGGCCCTCCCGCTCCTGGTGCTCCTGCGCGTCCGCCGAACGTGGTACCGAAATCCATCGCGCCGGTGCGGGATCCGGCGCTGCGTGCAATGCTCTCGGCCTGGGATCCCGCAACTCAGAAAGAAAAGTGGACTGCGCCGGTCGGCGGCGCCAGTGGTGGGGGCGTGCTTTCGACGGCAGGTAATCTCGTGTTTCAAGTCACCGCTGGTGGCCGGCTCTACGCGTACAGTGCGGACAAAGGGCAAAAGCTACTCGAAGTCGCGCTTGGACAAAACGCCGCGGGTCCGCCCATGACATACATGTTCGAGAACAAGCAATACATTGCGGTCATGGCCGGACATGGCCTGCCGGACGCGCCCGCATTTGCGCCGCCTCCGGGCACGCCTGTTGCGCCTCCTCCAAGCGGCACACCGGCGGTCAAGCCTCGCCTGTATGTGTATGTGCTCGACGGAAAGGCGCCAAACCCAACTCCTGCGCCTTAACCGACCCTGCCAGTAACAATACTGGACTGACAGATCAAGCGAATCCCTCTCCCGAAGGGAGAGGGTGCCGCGAAGCGGCGGGTGAGGGGTACCACATGGAAAATAATTTCGTGCGGTACCCCTCACCCGGCTCGCCGGCGTGAGCCACCCTCTCCCTTCGGGAGAAGGATTCGCCCCAATAATCTTCCACACCTACAATATTTGTCTTTCCCATTCGTCTTCAGTAGCAGGTGGACGAAGCGCTGAAACAACAGTGTGCGATGGCAGAACAGGACCAGCAGATCTCCGAGGCGATCAAGCGAGAGCGCGACAAGCTCCGCAACTTCATTCGCCGTCGTGTGCCTGACCCCGGAGACGCGGAAGACATTCTTCAGGATGTTTTCTACAAACTCGTCGAAGCGAATCGCCTGCTGATGCCAATCGACCACGTCACCGGTTGGCTGTTTCGAGTGACTCGAAATCGCATCGCCGATCTGTTTCGCAAGAGGAGGACGGAGAACATCGGCACGACGGATGTCGTGAACGACAACGACGAACTTCTGCGGTTGGAAGACCTGTTGCCGTCGCCGGACGCCCTACCGGACGCAATTTACGCACGTAACCTGATTCTCGATGAACTCGAGATGGCAATCGACGAACTGCCCGAGGAACAGCGCGAGGTGTTTGTCGCGCATGAACTGGAAGGACGCAGCTTCAAACAGATCGCTGCCGAGACTGGTGTGAGCCTGAACACGTTGCTTTCGCGCAAACGTTATGCGGTGCTGCATCTGCGCGAGCGACTGGCGGACATTTACGAAGAATTTACCAAAGCGTGAGGGAGTGAAAATGAGAATACCGAAATGGCTCTTTGTGGCAGCGCCGATTGGGTTTGCCGTCTTTATCACGGTTGGCGGCTGGATCGTGATGTCGTTGTGGAACTGGCTGGGGCCGGAGCTGTTTGGAGTGCGCCAGGTAACCTTCTGGCAGGCGCTCGGGCTGCTGGTGCTCTGCCGAATTCTATTTGGCGGCTTTGGTCTTGGTGGCGGCGGCAACAGACATTCCCGCAAATCCAGGGACCGAATGGCCGAACGCTGGATGAACATGACGCCGGAGGAACGGGAAAGCCTCCGGCAAAGCTGGCGGGGCCGAATGGGATTCTGTTCCTCCAATGTCGACACTGAGAGCAAGACCAATGAACCCATGAGTTAGGAAGAACGGCGGCAATTGGGAAATCGGAAATTTCGAAAACGAACGATTCCTGAATTTCCAATCCGAAATTTAAAGATGGACGATCCGGTGGACGAGTGTCCATCGCATCATCCATCTTTAAATTTCGGATTGGAAATTCAGGAATCGTTCGTTTTCGAAATTTCCGATTTCCCAATTCTTCCCATCCGCTTAGCGGAAAAGCGACGGATTCCATATGTACCTGCGGAACACAGACGGCCACGGCATAAACACCATCGGGATCACAACACTGAGAAAGGCATAGGTCAAATATCGGGGCAGAATGCCGTCTTAAGGCTCACCATCCTCCTTCGTCTGGAATTCCAGCGTTTAGAACTCCAGCCGCTCTTTCACCTCGCGCAATCGGTCTCGAGAGATCGGCAGCTCGGTCCGTTTCCCGTCCTTCATGCGGACCACCATTCCGCCACCGAACCATGAGCTGACCTCATCCACATAGTTCAGGTTCAACAAGGTCGCCCGGTGAATGCGAAGAAACAGCGCCGGGTCG
>Ga0163163_10001716_pt1 | contig 18486 bp, 17 predicted proteins | sample S65metaG_FD_119766 | JGI IMG/M metagenome (GOLD analysis project Ga0163163, IMG submission 119766) | Switchgrass rhizosphere microbial communities from Kellogg Biological Station, Michigan, USA - S6-5 metaG | ecosystem: Host-associated > Plants > Roots > Rhizosphere > Soil | place: USA... | reverse complement strand
CGGCATCCCATCCGGGACGAAGCTGCTCGGGATCGCGATCAAGAATGGGGTCGCGACGGTCGACTTCTCGAGCGAGTTCGAGTCCGGAGGCGGGAGCACGTCGGCCGCCTATCGACTCGGTCAGGTCACCTACACGCTGACCCAGTTCCCGACCGTGCGCTCGGTGCTGTTCCAGGTCGAGGGCACCACGGTCACGACGTTCGGGTCCGAAGGGATCGTCCTCGACGGCCCGCAGACCCGGAAGGATTTCGAGGCCCAGCTGCCGTCGATCTTCGTCGACCGACCGGCATTCGGTGCGGCGGCCGGCAACCCGGCACGGATCACCGGGAATGCCAACGTCTTCGAGGCCACCTTCCGGGTGGCCCTCCTCGATGGCTCGGGCAAGAGCCTTGTGGACCAGCAGGCGATGGCCACGTGCGGTTCCGGGTGCCGTGGCACGTTCGATGTCACGCTGCAGTACGACGTCCCGAAGGCGCAGTACGGGACCCTCCGGGTCTACTTCGGCTCCGCGCAGGATGGCAGCCCGCAGGACATCCGCGACTACCCGGTCTGGCTGACCCCGAACTAGATCTTGCTCCTGGGCCAGGCCCGGCGTGCCGGCTCCCGCCGGTCCGCCGGGCCTTTTGCTATCATCCGCAGGCTCTGTACAACGAGCACCTCGGTCGGGGCGTGGCGCAGCCTGGTAGCGCGCATCGTTCGGGACGATGAAGTCGGAGGTTCAAATCCTCTCGCCCCGACCAAACTCACCTATCTCGTGTTCGAGTTCGATCCGGTGAGGCAGAACGGCGTCCAACCCTAGGTCGAGCGCGTCTGCGGTGAGCTCGAACTCGAGCCGCTGATATCCGAGGACATCCAGCCGGGCGAACAACGCTTGGACGAGGGCCTGGCGGCCCGTCGAACTCGATTCTGCCCAGAGGCGCGGCAGCGATCGGGCATATTCGACGATCTCGGCCGCAGACAAGGGTTGAGACCCCGTTGGCTCTCTAGCGACGCGCTCCTCCTCATCGAGGCGGCTCGTCGTCACTTGCCATTTGGCAAGGTTGCGCGTCTCGGTGAGCTGACGTGCGGCCTCCTCCCTCGCCCGCGCGATCCGCGCCAAGGCCAGCTCGTCCGCATGCGGCGCGAATGACTGATGTAGCCGGACGATCTCGCTGATCGAGGCCTCGTCGAACCGGCCGATCCGCTCGAGGAGTATCTGTGCCTTCCCGTTCCCAGAGGTCTGTCGCAGCAGTCGATCGATCTCGACGAGGTGTGGCCGTCGCTCGGATGAAAGTCCGGCGAGGAGCACCCGCCTGCCCTGTTCCTCCAACGCACTCAGGCTCGCTATCCGGGTTGGCGGCGATCGACGTCGTGGCCACCGTTCGGCCAGGGCGAGGCGCCCGACTCGTCGCCGTCGCAGTCATCGCGGTGCTCGGTACGGCCGGGAGCCTGTTGCTGCCTCAGGATTTCCTCACGAGCTACAGCAATTTCCTGTTCCTGGTCCTGTATTTCCTCACGCCGTGGACGGCCGTGAACCTCGTCGATTTCTATCTGGTCCGCCGAGGCGATTACGCCATCTTCGAGATCTTCAAGCCGCACGGCATCTACGGCTCCTGGAACCGGCGCGGTCTCGTCGCCTACGCCGTCGGGTTCTTGGCGATGGTCCCGTTCTTCAGCACGGTGCTCTATACGGGCCCCGTAGCCCAGGCGCTCGGCGGGGCGGATATCTCGATGTTCATTGGTCTGCCGGTCGCGGGCGTCCTGTACTGGATCCTCACCCGAGATCTCGACCTCACCGAGGAACGGAGAATCGCCGCGGCCGAGGCTGACGAGCTCGAGGTGCCCGGTGCGGCGCTCGAGGCCGGGAACCCGGAGTAGGTCGTGGACCGGGTAACCACCTTTTCGCTGGTCGGACGCTGTGCCCGGACAGGCCAGTTGGGCGTCGTCGTTTCGACCGCCGACGTTGGAGCCGGCCGTCTCGTGACGTGGGCTCGTGCCGGGGTGGGCGCTGTCGCCACCCAATCGTGGCCGAGTCTGTACCTCGCGATCGATGCCCTGGACGCGATGGCCCGCGGCTCATCCGCTCAGGAGGCACTCGACCGCGTCATCGCCGACGACCCCGGTCGATCCGTTCGCCAGCTCGGCATGGTCGACGCGAACGGAGGAAGTGCGTCGTTCTCTGGCGACGAGTGCACAGCCTGGTACGGCGAGGTCACCGGCCCCGATTTCGCCACGCAAGGCAACATGCTGGTGGGTGGGGACACCGTCTCTGCGATGGCTGACTCGTTTCGATCGACCGCGGAGCTTGACCTCGCGGAGCGGCTCGTGCGTGCAATTGAGGTTGGTCAATCGGCCGGCGGCGACAAGCGCGGACGCCATTGCGCGGCGCTGTTGGTCGTCGATCGCGAGGCATTCCCGTTATGGGACCTGCGCGTCGACGAGCACCCCGATCCGGTGCCTGAGCTTCGACGGATCTACGAGATCGCGCGTCTCGACCTTCTGCCCTTCGTCGCAGGACTCCCGACCCGCAGCGCGCCGCTCGGCTCGCTTTCCAACGAGTTCGTCGAGACGAACCTGCTGCCCCCGCCGCAGCGGCCGGGCGGCGGAGGGTCGGGACCGTTAACCGGTTGAGGCGAAGGCGACGAATGGATCCGATGTACGTTGCACGAGTCGCGACCGGTACGTCGATGACGAGACACTCGTTGGTCGAACGGCGCGCGTGTACGTCCGGAGGCTCCCCCTCGCTTGGAGCGGTCACAATCGGGTCGGTGACACCGCTACGGGATCTGGACTAGCGGAGTCGGCGCTCGAGAAACCTCCCGCGTTAGGACCGCCACCAGCGCCTTAGGTCATCGTCGTCGTCGATCGTTGTCGCGGCCACGAGGATGAATGCACCCATCACGACCGCCCAGACGAGGGTCAATGGCATGCGAACCACCAAGGCACGAGACGTCTAGAGTACGCGCCGCGTATTCACAGGCCGAGGAACCGGACCGCATTCACGCCCAAGATCGCCTCCTTCTCGGCCATCGACAGCGCGGGCAGCTCCATGACGAGCTGTGCTGAGTGGTCGATGTCGTACCACGGGAAGTCGGACCCGAGAAGGACTCGCTCGACCCCGACTTCTCGAATCAGGTCGACGAACGCGGTAGGGTCGGGGGCGTTCGCCGCCCCGAGCCACTCGATGATCTCGCAGAGGTCGAAGTACGCCGCAGGGAAGTCCCGCGCGAGACCGGGCAGTTGGCGCCACGCGGCTCCGCCCATGTGCGCGACGACGACACGAAGGTCGGGTTGCGAGCTCAGAAGCGAACGAATAGCGTCGGGCTCGGCGTAATGACGCCCGCTTCGGCTGGGCCCGGAGTGGGTCAAAACGGTGAGATCGAGTCGCCGACATGCCTCGAAGAGCGGAGCCAGCGCAGGGTCGCCCAGGTCGAGCCGCTGGAGCACCGGGTGGAGCTTGATCCCTCGCGCGCCGTGGTTCTCGGCTAGATCTCCGAGGTGGTCGACTGTCGCGGACACACCCAGGATGCTGGGGTCGACCGCCATGAACGGCACGAACTCGTTATGGTCCGCGGCGACATCGCATAGCCAGCGGTTGAAGTCCTTGAGGTCGTCGGCTAGCGGGACTCCTTGCCGCGGGACGTCTAAGAGGTTCACCACGACAGCGCGATATGCGCCCGCGGCCCGGATAGCGGCTAAGGCGCTATCGACGTCGCCCGATGCGTCACTGAAGGCGACGGGAGTGGGGCGCGCTCCATACTCCCAGATCTCGTACCCGTGTTTGCCCTCCTCACCCTCTGCGGCGCTCCTGTAGAGGTGCAGGTGGACGTCGACGATCGGGCTTCCGCTCACCGCCCAGCCTCCGAGTTCCGGCGACGCTCCGCTCGTTCAGCCCGGCGTTGGGTCCAGCGCGGCTGGGCGCAGATGTGGCCGAGGAATTCGATGATCGTGTGCGCCGCGAGATACGACGTGACCCCAGTGCCGACGTCGAGCAGCGGATTGACCTCGACTAGATCGAAACCGACGACGTTCGTGTGTTCGGCGATCGCCACGAGCATCTCCCGAAGCTCGTCGTACACGAGGCCACTCGGTTCCGCGGAGACGCACCCGGGCACGAGCGACATGTCGAGGACGTCGATGTCGATGCTCACGTAGACCGGAGCGTCGGTCGGGAGGTTGCCAAGGATCCCTGCGGCCTTCAGGTCGCGGAACTCCTCGACTGCCAGCACGCGATTGCCGTCGGTAACCGCGTCCTCCATGGCCTCGCGAGAGTTTCGAAGGCTTCGGATCCCGAGCTGGGTGAGGCTCTGGACATGGGGCATCGCCCGGATGTGCCGAAACGGGTGCGTATTCGTGTACATGAACCCGTGCTGGAACGGCGAGTAGTCGATGTGTGCGTCGAAGTGGATGACGTGGACTGGCTCATGCCACGCCTTGACGACTGGCGCGGACACGGCATGATCGCCGCCGATGATCAGCGGCAGCGCTCCCCGGTCGAGGAGCTGCTCGACCGAGTCGGTGATGTTCGCCCACGTTACCTCTGTGGCAGTCGGCAGGACGTCGACGTCGCCGACGTCGACGATGTCGCCGGCCTCGAGCGCCTCATCGAGGAACATGCGCTCCTCGCGCGCGTCCCAGTAGCCACGCGAACCAAACCGCAGCGAGTGCTCCCGGATCCGGCGCGGGCCGAACCGTGAGCCGGGCATGAACGGCGACCCTTCATCACTCGGGATGCCCAGCACGGCGACGTCGGCGTCGAGCCGTGAAAGGTCGGCCTCGATCGGTGCTCGCAAGAACGACGGGATCCCGGCGAAGGGGTAACTGAGCGACGCTTGAGTTCCGATCAAGGGGCCGTTCGTTTCCATCATCACTCCCGTCCTCCTGGCGATGCGGAATCCGGCGCCCGCCTATGAAGACGGGCGCCGGGTTGAAGCGAGTGGCGCGTCTAGAACGTTGCCGCGCCGCTCTTCAGATCGTCCTCGGCCGCCTTGACAGCGTCCTGTGCCGCCTGGGGAACCGAGGGAGCGTACGCTCCGAAGGACACGACGCCTTCCTTGACGCCCTCCTGGTGGACCTGGCCGTCGAGCGGCTTTGTCACCGCGAAGAAAACGACCGCGGACGCATCGGCCAGCGCCGCACCGATATGCGACTTCGGGCCAAGCTTGCTCTCGTCGGCGTAGAGGCCGATCGCAGACGCGCCCTTGTCATCTGCGGCGGCGAAGACGCCGGCGTCAGCGGCATCGAGCACGTGCCCGAGGACGTCCGCTCCATCGCTGATGAGCGCGAGCGCGGCTTCGCGCGCCTTATCGACGTCGGCCCAGTCACCCGTAGCGGTGGTCTTGACCTCGGCGGACGGGTTGACCCGCGCGCAGCCGTCCTTCCAACCCTTGATGGCGTCGTTGACGATCGGGATCGTCTCGCCGGCGACGACGCCGATCTTGTTCGACTTCGTGACCGAGCACGCCAGTACCCCGGAGAGGTACCCCATGTCGCCGTAGCTGAGGGCGAGAGACGTGACGTTCGCCGCGCTCTTGTCACCGTTGGTCACGACGAACTGGATGTCCGGGAACTCGCCACCGACCTGGATCGCCGAGTCCATGTACTCGCCGCCGTGGCCGATGATCACCTGGTTGCCTTGCTGGGCGTAGTTGCGGAACACCTCGATCTGCTGGTCCTGCGTGACCTTCTCGGTGTACGCGTTTGTCGCGCCAGCTTCGGACTCAGCCTTCTTGAGGCCCTCGAACCCAGCCTGGTTCCACGAACCGTCATCGACCAGGCCGGGGAATAGAGCTGCTGCCTTCACTCCTGCCGCTGCGGCACTGCCGGACGCTGACGCCGCTGGGGCGCTTTCCGAGGCCGGAGCAGCGGAACTGGCGGCCGGCGCTGAACTGGCCGGAGCGCCAGTGCTGCAAGCCGCGAACGCTATCGCTGCGGTCGCCGCGAAAGCGGCTAAACGCTTTGTGATCACGAAAGATCTCCTCCTCTTCCCCTGGTCTGTTTAGGTGGCGCCAAAGTGCGCCCGCTCGCGGCGTCAGGCCGGCCCGAGGACGGCGTCCCCGAATTCCGCAGTGATCGCCGCAGCTACGCCCGCGACGGAGTCGTCGAGCAGGTCGTTCCCAGCGTCGGCGGATGCCCGTGACGGATCCGAAAGGACGCCCGATGCCGGGACGAACCCTTCGAGCTGGGGATACATGTCGTAGACCGGGAATGCGTCGCCGCCGTCGCTCGGAACCGCATCCATGCGGACCAAGTCCGGCCGCGCCGCCAACATGAGCGAGGTCTCGAGATGTGCTGCATGCTCGAGCGCCCAGCCTGGAAAACCGTCCGGCCACGCTCGGTCGAGCGTCTTCTGCTGGATCGGGTCGACCCACAGGATCTTCATGATCCTGAGGTCGGGTGGTGCCCCCGCATCAAGGACCAGGTGGATGCCCTCGTGGAGGAACATGTTGTTCTCGTAGTGCCCGTCGAGCACCACGATCCGTCTGGCGCCGTGCCTGACGAGGGCCGTCAGGATGTCACGGACGACGTGGATGAGCGTCTCCCCGGTCAAGCTCGTCGTCCCCGTGAAGAGCTCGCCTCCACCAGAGCGAGGCGCCGAGCGATAGCCGTAGGGGATCGTGGGGGCCACGATCGCCCCGATCTGCCTGCCGACTCGCAGGCCGACCTCGGCGACTGCCAGAGCGTCGGAACCGAGCGGTAGGTGCGGCCCGTGCTGCTCGGTCGACCCGACCGGCAGGATGACGACGCGTTCCGCGACGAGCGCTGCGTATTCCGGCCACGTCATCTCGGCCATCAGGACTGTCTGGGGTCTCCTGTCCAGCATCGCACCTCCATCGTTCATGATTGGGTCCAGCTCGGGATCGAGGGAACGGTTAGTGAAAGGTGGTTCATCGCTCGCCTCGCCGATACGGCCGCCCGAGCGCCAGCGGCGGCGAGCTCCTGCCGATGGCGCCGGCTATCGCGAGGACGGCGAGCAGGTAGGGCAACATGACGAGGAACTGGTAGGGGATCCCGATCGAAAGCGCCTGAGCGCGGAGTTGGAGGGCGTCGGCTGCTCCGAACAGGAGGCACGCGAAGCTCGCCAGGATCGGATTCCAGCGACCGAAGACGATCGCCCCGAGCACGATGAACCCGCGGCCGGCGGTCATGCCCGGGGTGAAATAGCGCACGGCACCGAGCGCTAGAGCCGCTCCTCCGAGCCCGGCCATCATGCCGCTGAACACGACAGCGACGTATCGCGTGACGGTGACCGATAGCCCTGCCGTGTCGACGGCGAGCGGGAAATCGCCGGCCGCCCGGATGTTGAGGCCCCACGTCGTGCGGAACAGCACGAACGCCGCGATGAACGGGAGGACATAGGCGACGTAGACGATCAACGAATGGTCGAAGAGGATCGGACCGAGGACCGGGATGTCCGCGAGGATGGGGATCCGGATCGTGGGGAAGCCGGCCACACGCTCACGTCCGGCGGATCCCCAGACCACCCGGTAGAGGGTGTTCGTCAGACCCAGGGCGAGGATGTTGATCGCCGCTCCCGAGATGATCTGGTCGGCTCGACGCGTGATCGACAGATAGGCGTGGACGAACGCCATGCCCCCGCCGGCAAGCATCGCGGCGATCGCCGCGCACAGCGATGCCACCGCGGGATCGGCAGCCCCGAGGAAATAGCTCACCGCGACGGCGACGAATGCGCCGGACAGCATCATCCCCTCGATCCCGATGTTGAACACACCGCTTCGCTCGGCGTAGACGCCGCCCACGGCAGCCAGCACGAGCGGCGTTGCCAGCCGGATTGCGGCGCTGCCCCAATCGATCAGGAACGCGACGTCAAGCTGCATCGATCAACGAGTCCTGGGCGAGGCGGGGCGGACGGCCGGCGCGCGAACCGATCCAGTCGCGCAGTGGTCGGAAGATCAGGAACAGGATCGTGAGCGCCTGGATGATCAGGACGACCGACGTTTCGATCCCGGTGGCCTGCTGCATCGAGTTGGCACCGGCGCGGAGCGCCGCGAAGAACCCCGACGACAGGATGACGCCGAGCGGGTTCGAGTTCGCCAGAAGCGCGACGGCGATCCCGTCATAGCCATAGCCGGGCGAAAAGTGGTCGAACAGCCGGTACCGCAGGCCGATGACTTCTACCGCGCCGGCGAGTCCGGCGATGCCGCCCGAGAGCAGCATCACGGTCATGATCTCTCGCGCGCTCTTCACGCCGGCGAACCGTGCGGCGATCGGGTTGGCTCCCAGCATCCGCATGCGAAAGCCGAGCCTTGTGTACCCGATCAAGATCCATAGCGCGACGGCAAGCGCGAGCCCGAGGATCAGCCCGGCGTGGAGGCTGGTGCCGCGTAGGAGGATCGGGAGCTTCGCCGCTGGGTCGATCACGGCCGACTGCGCATAGGCCGCCCCGCGCTCGCCGATGGGACCGACGAGGGGGTCGACGAGATAGCTCACGAGCTGGATCGCGACGAAATTGAGCATCAGCGTCGTGACCACCTCACTGACCCCTCGATACGCCCGGAGGTACCCGGGCACGAACGCCCACGCCGCCCCGCCGATGAAGCCGGCGATCAGTGCCAGTGGGATGTGGATGAACGCGGGTAGGCCGATCGGCAGCAGCGCGACCGCGGCACCGAATGCGGCACCGAGATAGAGCTGGCCCTCAGCGCCGACGTTGAAGATGCCGGCACGAAAGCTGACGGCGACCGCAAGACCCGTGAATAGGATCGGAGTCATCCGGACCCCGGTCGTCGCGAGCGCCGTCTGAGAACCGAAGGCTCCGTTCAGCATCGATCCGAATGCGACGATCGGGTCCGTACCGACGGCGATGATGATCGCCGCTGACACGAGGAACGCGAGGAAGACGGAGAGGACCGGCGTGACCGCTCGATACGCGGCGGTCCGGAGCATCTGCCGGAGGCTGTAGCCTCGGCCGATCGCCATCACGCGACGGCACCCGCATCGATCGATTCCAACGACCGACCCATCATCATCTCGCCGATCCGTCCGAGCGCAGCCGGATCGGGCGGCACCTCGCCCATGACTTCGCCCTTATGCATGACGACCACTCGGTCGCTCAATGCCAAGACCTCGGATAGTTCGGTCGACACGAAGACGACCGCCGCGCCGCGGTCACGCTGCTGGCGAAGGAGGTTGAGGACGGACTCCACAGCGCCGACATCGAGGCCACGCGTCGGCTGCGAGGCCACGATCAGCGCCGGATCGTCCTGGGTCTCGCGCGCGATGACGACCTTCTGCTGATTCCCTCCCGAGAGCGACCGGACAGGTGCGAGCGGCCCCGGACAGCGGATATCGAACGCGGCGATGCGCTGCGTCGCGTTATCCCGGATCCGGCCCCACCGAAGGAACCCGTTCGTGGAGTACGGAGGTCGCTGATAGGCGCGCAGAACAAGGTTCTCGGAAACATCGAAGTCGCCGATGAGCCCCTGTTCGTAACGATCCTCCGGGACGAGCCCGAGCAACCCCGGCTCCCGCAGCGCGCTCGATGGCGGCCGGCCCTCGACAAGGATCGTGCCCGCCGTGACCGGGCGGAGGCCCGCGATGCACTCGACAAGCTCACGTTGGCCATTCCCGTCGACGCCGGCGATGCCGAGGATCTCGCCCTTTCGGACGACCAGATCGACACCGGTGAGGCCTGGCGTGCCACGGTCGGTCACGCAATGCACGCCGCTGATCTCGAGGACCGTATCCGTTCCGACCACGGGCGCCGTGGTCCTCGCCAGGGAGATCTCGCGGCCAACCATCATCGTCGCGAGGGTGTGTGCCGTCGCCTCACGAGTCGGCAGGGTGCCCGTGACGCGCCCTAGACGAAGGACCGTGACGTGGTCGCTGACCTCGGTCACCTCGGACAGCTTGTGGCTGATGAACACGATCCCGCGGCCTTCCGACGCCAACTGACGCATGATCCGGAAGAGTCCGCCCACCTCGGATGGAGCCAGCACCGCGGTCGGCTCGTCGAGTACGAGCAGCCGTGCTCCTCGAAACAGCGCTTTGAGGATCTCCAGGCGCTGCTGACCACCAAGCGACATCTGCCACACGGGCGCATCGGGATCGACGCCGAGGTCGTACTCGCGCGCGAGCTCGACGAGTCGCTTGCGCGCCGCCGCGAGATCCAGCATCGGGCGGCGCTCCGCGCGCATCCCGAGGATGACGTTCTCGGTAGCGGTGAGGTTGGGAACCAGCATGAACTGTTGGTGCACCATGCCGATCCCGTGCGCCACAGCTTCATGCGGTGAACCGATGGTGATCTGCCGCCCGTCGAGCCAGATCTCTCCGGAGTCCGGCTGATGAAGACCGTAGAGGACCTTCATCAGCGTGCTCTTCCCGGCGCCGTTCTCACCCAGGAGCGCGTGGATCTCGCCGACACGAACGTCCAGGGTGACGGCGTCGTCGGCGAGCAGGGGGCCGAAGCTCTTTGTGATCCGGTCCATCCGGAGGAGCTCGGGGGTCTGGTGGCGCCCGTCCTCCAAACCACGTCCTCCGACTCCGTGGACTCCGGCGTTGACGACCGAGGTGTCGGAAGATAGCCTGTCGATTGTCGACAGTCAACCAAGCATGCGCGGTAGAACCGATGCGCCGCCGCCAGGTTGAAGGCGAGGGAGACGAGACGGCGATGGATAGGGAGGACCTACCGACACTCGCCCACACAAGCCTCGCCGAGGCGACGACAGAACTCCTCCGCGAGCGGATCATCCAGGGCACGTTCGCCCCGGGGGAGCGCCTCGTTGAAGTCGAGATCGCGCGTCAGCTCGGGACCAGCCGCGGCCCCGTTCGTGAGGCACTCGCAGCACTTCGGGCCGAAGGGTTGACGCGGGACGATCCCCACCGCGGCAGCTACGTCACGTCGCTCCAGGACCGCGACATCATCGACGTCTATGAGGTGCGCGCGGCCCTCGAGACAGGTGCTGCCTTCCTTGTGATCGAGCGGAACGACCCTGAGACGCTAGTCGCCCTCGAAGCTGCTCTCGGCCTTATGCGCGCGGCCGTGGCAGCCGAGGATCGAGCGGCGTTCGTCGAGGCGGACCTCTCATTGCACGCGACCCTGTGTCGAGGCTCCGGGAATGAGCGCCTGTACCGCATGTCGGAGACCCAGACGGGGCTCCTGCGGACGCTCATCCGCCTCGAGGTCGAGCGCGTGGTCCACCAGTTCGAACCCGTGATGGAGGAGCACGCCAATCTGGTCGCCGAGATCCGGTCTGGCGACCGGATGAGGGCCGCCGTCGCGGTATGGACCTTGTTCCGGCGGACGAGCCGGGTCCTGATCGGTGAACCGGAGCCAGCGAAGGAGATGACCGGAAAAGGCCGATCACGATCGGCCACCATGTAGGCATCGGAGGACAGATGGGCGACTTCTACGAGCAACCGAAGCCACCGCGTGATATCCCACATCTGATGGTCCCGGAGCTCCGGAAGCGGCTGCACTGGAATGATCCCCACGAGTGGAGGGTCAACAACTGGATCGAGCCATGGGACTGGCAGTCGCAGTTCGACGTCGGCCTGATCAGCGTTCCTTCGAGCAAGACCTCGATCCTCGCCAATGGCGCATACGGCGCGCCGAACTCGATCAAAGAGAGTTGGGCGATCAATACCACCTACACGCCCGACTACGACGTCGACCTCGCTGAGCTAAAGGTGCGCGAGATCGGCGATGTCGCCACGCCGGTGCTCGACCTGCGCCAGGGGATCGTCGACATAGAGGAGAGCCTTCGGGGAATCTTCACGCAGCCCGAGTCGTTCCTGCCGATCATCATCGGCGGTGACCATGCGATCACGGCACCCGCCGTTCGCGCGTTCTGCAAGGCGAACCCGGACAAGCAGGTCGGCCTGATCCATTTCGACGCCCACAACGATGTTCGCGTCCTCGATCACGGTCCGACGAATGGGACGCCGATCCGGGGGATCCTTACGTCGGGCGTTCGCGTGTCAGGCAAGAACCTGGTCCAGGTCGGCATCCACGGCTTCATGAACGCGAGCTACTACAAGCGGTGGGTGGAAGGCAAAGGCGGCACGATCATGACCGCGCGCGCCATCCGTCGAGCCGGCATCGAAGAGTCGATCCGTCAGGCGATCGAGATCGCGGGTCGTGACACAGATGCGATCTATGTCACCGTCGATATCGACGTCCTTGAGCTCGGATACGCGCCGGGAACGGCGGCGGCGACAGCGGACGGCATCCATCCGACGGACCTCTTCGAGGCCCTGTTCATCCTCGGTCAGGATCCTCGTGTCGCAGCGATCGACTTCGTCGAGCTCGACCCATATCGCGACGTCGCCGAGATCACGACGCGGACATTCAACTCGGCGATGCTCACATTCATGGCTGGGTATTTCCTGCGCGTCAAGGACGGCTACAAGGGGTACGACGACACGCCGATCGCGGAGTGGTGACGGCGTCATCCGAGATCGAACCGACATGAGAGCCGTCGTCGTCGATCAGCCGGGCGGGATCGAAGCCCTCCGGCTGACTGAGGTGCCGACCCCGGCACCCGGGCCGAGGGAGGTACTGATCCGCATCGCGGCATCGACCGTGAACTGGGGCGATGTCCAGAAGCGCGAGAACATCTACCCGGACCCTGTGGCCTTTCCCGCGATCCTCGGTATGGAAGTCGCTGGGATCGTGGGCGCCGTCGGTAGCGACGTTCCCGAGACGTGGATCGGGCGTCGCGTCACGGCCCTGGGCGGCCCCAGACTGGTCGGTGGATATGCGGAATCCATCTCCGTGCCTCTCGAGTACGTCCTGCCTTTGCCCGACGACATCGACTGGCGCACGGCAGCGGCGTTCCCTCTGGCGAGTCTGACGGCATGGCACATCCTTCGGAGCGCAGCGTCCGTCGGCCCAGGGGACGTCGTCCTCATCCATGCGATCAGCGGGTCGGTCGGCCTCGCGCTCGCGCAGATCGCGGACCTGTACGGCGCGAAGGTGATCGGCACGGTCGGTGATGCGTCGAAGGTAGACATCGCGACCTCGGCCGGCGCGAAGCTCGTCATCGACCGGAGTCGCTCGGACTTCGCGGACGAGGCCATGCGGTTCACCTCCGGTCGCGGCGTCGACCTCGTCGTCGACTCGCTTGGAGCCAGTGTGTTGCCCCACAGCTTCGATGCACTCCGAACGTACGGACGCGTCATCAACATCGGGGAAGCAGCAGGCGAACCCGACTTCAATGTCCGCAAGAAGCTGTACGAACGCTCGACGTCCCTTTCCGGCTTCGAGGTCCTTCATGCGATCCCGGGATCCGAACGTTGGCAGGCGGGGGTCGACTTCCTGCTCGCACATCTCGCCGACGGGTCGTTACGGATCCCGGTCGGGACGACTCGACCCCTCGAGAACGTCGCCGAACTGCACGCGGCGATCGCCGCGCGAGGCACGACAGGGAAGCTGGTGATCGACGTCGATCCATCCGTGAACTGATGACAGAGGCGACGCCCGTCCGACCCGTGCTGCTCACGGGTGGCACGGTCGTGACCATGGATCCCGCTCGCCGCGTGTTCGACGACGGCGCGGTACTCGTCGTCGACGGCCGGATCGCATCGGTGGCGAACAGGGAGGCCGTCGAAGCGGTGGCCGCAGGCATATCGGCGGAGGCCGGGGTCATCGAGCGCATCGATTGCAGTGGGCAGCTCGTCATCCCAGGCTTCGTGAACACGCATACGCATCTCTTCCAAGGTCTGCTCAAGGGACTGGGCGACGACAAGCCGCTCCACCGATGGCTCGCCGAGATGACACTGCCCGCGGCGACGGCGCTGGAAGAGGACGATTGCGAGGCTGCGGCAGGCTTGGGCGCTGTCGAGGCCATTCGATCGGGGGCAACCACGATCGTGGACTTCATGTACGCCCACCCGCGCCCGTACCTGGCCGACGCCGTGTATCGAGGGCTTGATGGGACAGGGGTACGCGCTGTCGTCGCCCGAGGGTTCCTCACGCGCGGTGAGGAAAACGGCGTTCCGCCCGCGCTCATCGAACCCCTCGGGCAGGTACTCGCGGACGTCGAGCGACTTCGGGCGACATATGAGTCCGGTGATGGACGGATCACGTTCGGGATCGCGCCATGCCTCGTGTGGATGGTCGATGAAGCTGGCTTTCGCGCGACGCGCGAGTTCGCGGATGCGACGGGCTCGCTGATCACGTACCACATGGCCGAGACCTCATTCGAGGTCGAACAGACCGAACGCCTCTACGGGATGCGCGAGACGGCGTTCCTGGAGCGAACCGGGTTTCTCGCCCCCGATCTGCTCGCCGTGCATTGCGTAAAGCTCGACACCGGCGATGACATCGCGCGGCTCAGGACGCACGACGTTCGTGTCTCGCATAACCCGGTCAGCAACATGTATCTCGCGTCGGGTGTCGCTCCCATCGTCGAGATGGACCGGGCTGGGCTGACGATCGCTCTCGCGACGGATGGGCCAGCCAGCAACACCAACCAGAACATGCTTCAAGTCCTCAAGTTCGCGGCGTTGCTCCACAAGGTCGCGCACGAGGATGCAGAGGCCATGACGGCCCCACGCGTCCTCGAGATGGCCACGTTGGGCGGCGCGCGCGGGGTCGGGATGGACGAGGAGATCGGGTCGCTCGAAGTCGGCAAGCGTGCCGACATCGCGGTGTTCGGGCTCGACGGCGCGTTCGCAGCACCAGTCCACGAACCGGTCTCTGCGCTCGTGTACTCCACGTCGGGTAACGAATGTCGCACAGTCCTCGTCGACGGGCAGGTCTTGATGCTCGATGGTCGCCTCACTACGATCGACGAAGAGGCGGTACTCGATCGAGCGCGGCGGGCGGCCGCAGAGCTAAAGAAACGCGCCCGCATCACCAGGAAGCGCGCCTGGGCATGACGGTGCGATCTGCCTCGACCCTAGATCGCCTGCCTCACCACGTTCGGACGCGCAGCGTCTGGCAGAGTCGCCATCCGATGAAGATCGCCAGCGTCGGCTGTTTCGGCTACCAGCTCCGCTCCGCGCAACGGCGACGTCCCTTCCGGCCTAGTTCAGCACGAACCACGCAACGAGCGTGTTCGAACTAACCGCCCGGTTGAGGTAGATCCGGACTCTGCCGTCCGCGGGGTAGTTCGGGCGGACGGTAGTTACGAACACACCTGGTCGGTAGGACATCAGGTTCGCGAAACACAGCGGCGTGCCTATGAGGCCGCCTTTCTGGCGCAGATTGACATCGACGAGCGAATTCCCGGCGCTCACGGTCACTCGCCCACTGCGCGACGCGAGCTTCAGTCAGAGTAGCTAACGGAATGGCAGATCGGTGCTCCCGATGGGGCAGCTGGCTTTGGGGGCTCGCGGCTTCCGGACGCGCTGTCGGCAACCGTTGCACGGGTAATGGGCGAGGCGCAGCCTCGGTCGCCCTCGCATTGGTGTGACTCGGAGCATCAGGGGTCCTCGATTCCTCGAGCTACCATCTGGAGCCGCGCGCAGGGACCGAACGAGCGCCGACGATCGACGAAGACTCAATGAGCGACTTCGGGCGGCGTTCAACGCCGGGGCCGAGGAGGACAGCCGCCGACGAATGGGACGTGGTCTGACCCGCGAGGAACTCGAGCGCGTCCTGCGGCGCTACCCCGGCGACATCAACGGATGAACCGACGACGGTCGCGGCGGAGCTATGTCGTCGAGATCTTGTTCACCATGGCGCTCGTCGACCGCATCTACTTCTTCCTGACCAACGGAGGGCCAGCCTAGGCCGGTCAGTAGCTCGCCGACCAGTGGCCGACGACCTAGGCGAACTCGCACTCCATCGAACGACGGGACGCATCGTGTGCAGCAGAGGAGCCGGCTCCACACCCGGAGAGCCGTCCCTCACCCGATCGCCAGCGACACCTCGTCCATCCGCCCCTTGTACCAGTCGCCGCCGCTGCCAGCCTTCGCACCGATCGAGAGCTGGGCTGTGTTGTCGATCCGACCGATGGTCGTCGTCGACGTGTAGCGTTGACCGTCGACGACGAGCGCGACCTGCGTCGCGTGCTTCTCGCAGGTGATCGTGTGCCACTTGCCGTCAGCTAGGCTCGGGCCACCGGATTTCCCCTTCGAAGCCTTCGAGCCCTTCCAATAGCAGTACGCCACCGCCTTGCCGCTGCTCCTGATGATCTCCATCTTCCAATCCCCGCCGGAGCTCGAGCTCAGACCCTTCCGGATGAGGTCGTAATCCTCGCCCGGTACGGTCGTGAATGACACGCGCAACGTCGCGACGATGTCCAGGTCGCCCGCGCGGAGACCGGGCGCGTCGTTGACCAGGATCCGGGAGGACGTCCCGTTGAACTCGAACGCGCTCCCCACGACACCGGCCACGCCCAACTTCATGTTCTTGATCGCACCGTCATAACCGTGGCCTGTGGAGTCGTGAGCGATCGATCCCGACCGCTCGTCGAGATGCCAGAGCGCGGTCGGCGATGCCCCGGATGCCGGACCAGCCATCACCAGGATCGCCGTGATCGCGGCGGCGAGTCCGCCCGCCCATGTTCGCCTTGCCACGCGACTCCCCCCTCACGTTCTGCGCCCTCGGCGACTGTCGGACTCACCCTACACCCGATCCGGTCAGCCGTTGACGTCCCAAGGGTGCCGCAGTCAACTATTCACGCATAGTGGTGAGTCGCGTCACGGCGCGCTAACCGAATTGTGGCTGCCTATCGGCGGCCGTTCGGCCCGTGGACATCGTGACTAGGTTGGGCGGCGAGGATCCGCTCCGCAGGTCAACGGGTGCTCAATCTGAGCGCGCCGTTCGGCAATCTCGAACGCCACGCGCGGATTCCCAGCCTGCCGCGCGCATCTCGGCCTCCTCTTCCGGCGATTCGGGTCCGGAGGCGCTGTCCCTCTCGCCCCGACCAGCTTGACCTCATCGCTTCGCGACGAAGTCCGCGATCACGTCGACGATGCCAGGCGCGAGGCCATGGCCCTCGTCCGCATAGCCGGCAACGATCTCCTCGGGCCTGAGCGTAGCCGGCGCCCGAGGCTCGGACTTGTAGACGTGATTCGCATCGGGGATCGTCGCGCGCGACTTGTCCGTCGGGCTGCTTCCCAGTGCCGCGAAGATCCGATCCCCATCCGACTCCGGCACCTGGGCGTCGTTGGCCGCAGAGACGACGAGAGCACGACCACGGTAGGCGGGCAACCCCGACAGGGGGTCCGCGAGCATCAATTCGCGGGCGACCGTCTGCTGGGCGGGCGCATGGGTCGCCTGCCAGAGCACTGCGGCTTCCGGGATCGAGGACAGATCCGGCGCGGCAGCCTCGGGGCTCAGCATCGCCTCGCGAAACTCGCCGAGTCGTGCATCAACGATGGCGGGATCAGCCGCCGCCGTGAGGCGGATCGCGCGGATCTGCTCGATCGCCGTGTCAAGGAGCGAGCGGGACGGTCCAGACAAGCTGATGACGCCACCGAACCGCGGATCTGCCTGCTTCTGGCTGGCGGCTGATAGCGCGTGGATCGACCCTTCGCTGTGGCCAAGGAGGAAGACCTGGCCGCATCCCTCCCGAGCGGCGACCTCGTCGAAAGCCCCAAGAGCCTCGTCGACGTAGTGGTCGAGCGATAGGACATCGAGCATCGCGAGATCCGCCGGATCGGCGCTCCTTGGCATGTTGATCCCTGAGCCGACCTTGTCGAAGCGGATCGATCCCACACCGCGCTCTTGGAGCGCGACGGCCAGCTGAGCGCCACTGCCGTTGCTGCCGGGAAGGAGTGGCGACGTCCAGTCGCGGTCCGTTGGCCCGCTCCCGGCGAAGAACACGATGCACGGAGCGGGGCTGTCACTCGCCGGCATGGCGATCGTCGAGGGCAACGAATAGCCCGCGCGGCTGATGACGATCTCCTGGTTTGTGGCGGCGTACTTCATCGTCAAGGGCCCCGAGGCCATGGCTCGTCTCGGTGCGAGCTGAGCACCCACGTTACAGCAGGGGGGGCAACGCCACGACGGTCGTGTTTTGCGCCATGCGGCAGACTCGTCGCGATGAGCGACGACATCGACCGTGAGTCGAAGCCTCCGACCGACGCCCGAACGCCGCGAGGCATTCGCCGGGTCGCACGGCCTGCTCGTGATGCCATCGCGTCTGTCGCGGCTGCTGCGGAGCCGCTCGTCGGCCGGATCGGCGATGCGGTGGAAGGAGTCGAGCGGTCGATCGCGGAGCGCCCCGGGATGCGTATCCGCCGCGTCCGCAGGCGCGCCGCGAACCCATTGCCCTACCTCAACGAGACCTATCCCGATGTGCGCCAGGCCCGCTCGGTCCAGGTCGGCCTGCGGACGATCCCGGTCGATGAGATCGCCGGGACGGCCGTCGGAGGCGGCGATCAGCGCGGCGGCGACTTCCTCCCGCTCAAGCCGTTCCGCGGGGGCAACTGGCAGTCGCGCTGGCAGCGGCTGAACCGGGCCCAGGATTCCCTGGCGATCCTGCCGCCGATCGAAGTGGTGAAGTACAACGGCCGGTACTGGGTCATCGACGGGCACAACCGGGTCGCCCTGGCGCTCTACAGCGGGCAACCGGAGATCGACGCGTCGGT
>Ga0163163_10001713_pt1 | contig 18496 bp, 17 predicted proteins | sample S65metaG_FD_119766 | JGI IMG/M metagenome (GOLD analysis project Ga0163163, IMG submission 119766) | Switchgrass rhizosphere microbial communities from Kellogg Biological Station, Michigan, USA - S6-5 metaG | ecosystem: Host-associated > Plants > Roots > Rhizosphere > Soil | place: USA... | reverse complement strand
TGACCGCGTTCGGCCGCGTCGCGGGCGCGCCGTGGCAGCAGGCGGTGTCGGCGGACACGGTCGCGCTGCGCGGCATCTCGACGCTCTGGGCGCGGCGCAAGATCGAGAACGCACTCGATAGCCGCGTCGATGGCGTGAGCGCGGAGCTGATCCGCAAGATCGTTCTCGACGTCGCGCTCGAGCACAAGATCGTGAGCCCCTACACGAGCTTCGTCGCGGTCGACCAGGAGCAGGCGCGCTCGAGCTCGGAGGCCCTGGGGCGCCGGAACGTTGCGAACATGGCGCCGGCGGGACAGACCGCCGCGGCGGTGCCACAGACCGCGACACCGGCACCGCTGTTGCGCGCGCTCGGCATGTTGCTGATCGCGGCCGCGGGATTCTTCCTGCTCGGCCGCCGGTTGCGGCTCGCGGCGTGAGCCGCGCCGAGGCAAGCGGCGCGCGCACGCCGACGCGCGTGCGTCGCGGCCGGCGCGGGCGAATCTGGGCGTTCGGCGCGGTGCTCGCGCTCGGCGCGGTGTCGCTCGCCGCCGGCGTGTGGTTACCGCTCAAAGCCGCGCTCGCGGAAGAGCTGCTGAATCGTGCCTGGGTCGCCGCCCGCAACGGCGATATCGCTGCGAAACCGTGGCCATGGGCCGACACATGGCCGGTTGCGCGCCTTCGTCTTCCGCCGAGCGCGGGCGCCGAGCCGCTGATCGTGCTCGCGGGTGCCAGCGGCCGCGGCCTCGCGTTCGCCCCTGGGCTCCTCGACGGCAGCGCGATGCCGGGCGAGCCCGGCGTCGCGGTGATCGCGGCGCATCGCGACACGCACTTTCGCGCGCTCGCGCGCCTCGCGCTCGGCGACCGCTTCCGCGTGGAGCGCGCGGACGGCGAGACGTTCGCCTACGTCGTAACGGGCATCGAGATCATGGATACGCGAACTGCTTCGCTGCGTCTCGACACGCTCGACTCCGTGGTCGCGCTCGTCACGTGCTATCCCTTCGACGCGCTCGTGCCAGGCGGAACCCTGCGTTACGTCGTCACGGGCGAATTGACGCTCGAGGATGGCGCCGCCGCGGCGGCGCCGCGGAGGTGGGTGCTGTAGATCGCGCGCCGCCGAATCGGCGCGAACCCGCTACTTCAAAACGCTACTGAGCAGCTTGCCCGCGTCTTCGCCGCCGGTCTTCGAGACGATTCCCGGCAGCTCGGACAAGAACTTCGATGCCGTGTCGGGCTTGATGCCGAGCTTCCCGAGCGCGCCGTTGAGCCCGCCGAGGTCCTTGAGCGGCCCGGTCACCGCGCCGAGGCTCTTGGCCTTGTCGAGATATCCGCTAGCCCCGGGAATCGCGCCAGCGAGCTTGTCGAAGTCGCCCTTCTGGAGCTTCTCTTGCGCGAGCTTGAGCACCGAGCCGAGACCGCCCTGGATTTGATCCTTCGACAAGCCGAGCGTCTTTCCGACCATCTCGTAGGGATCGATCGCAGCGTGCGACGGCGAGACCCGTCCGGAGGCGAGAAGCGCAATCAAAGCGAGACCGGCAGTGATGAGAGCTCTGCGTTGCATTTGCGTCTCCTTGTTCTTCGAGTGGTGGGCAAACGCGATGAGACCGCACGAGTTGGCTTCATTTAGAGAGCGAATAAAAAGTCTACGCCGCGCATCGTAAAGTCTCAATTCACGAAGCATCCGTTGCGCGATTCGCAGGTGAGCCAATGCGCGCAAATGCCGCGCCCCACGCCGCCGCTGTCACGTGACGGAACGCGAACGGTGTCTAGCCTTCGGCGCCGCGGTCGCCCACACTGCAACACCACTGCAACAAAGTCGCTCGCGCATTTCGTGATTCGTCTTCTCGCTCGCACCGTTGTATTGCCGTGTTGCTCGTTAACGCTCGTCGTCGGCTCGGCAGCTCGAGGCGCGGAGCCCGACACGGCGAACGGGGCGGTGCCAACGCTCGTCGTGATCGGCACGATGCCGTTGCCCGGCCACGAACTCGATCCGAGCCGGATCGCCGCACCGGTGCAAACCGCTACCGAGGAGCAGATCGATCGCAGCCATGCGGTCGATCTGGCTTCATACATGGACCGGATGCTCGGTAGCGTCTACGTGAACGACATCCAGAACAATCCGCTGCAGCCGGACATCAACTATCGCGGCTACACCGCCTCACCCCTGCTCGGCACGCCACAGGGTCTGTCCGTGTACATGGACGGCGTGCGGCTGAACCAACCTTTCGGCGACGTCGTGAGCTGGGACCTGATTCCGCGCGTCGCGATCTCCTCGCTCACGCTGATTCCGGGGTCGAATCCTCTGTTCGGTCTCAACACGCTCGGCGGCGCGCTGTCCGTGCGCACGAAGGACGGCTTCGACGACCCCGGCAGCAAGGTCCAGCTTGGGCTGGGCTCCGACAACCGCGCGCAGCTCGAGTTCGAGACCGGCGATCACGCTGCGAGCGGGCTCAGCTGGTATGTCGCGGGCGACCACCTCGAGGAGGACGGCTGGCGCCAGGACTCGCCCACCAACGCATCGCAACTCCTCGGCAAGATTGGCTGGCGTAACTCGGCCACCGAGCTGTCGCTGACCGGCGCGTACGCCGACAGCGATCTCAACGGCAATGGGCTGCAAGAACAGCGCTTTCTCGCGAACGACTACGCGAGCGTCTACACGAAGCCCGACAACACGCAGAATCAGTCGAGCTTGTTCAACGTCACGGCTCGCCATACGTTCAGCGACCGGCTGTCGTTCTCCGGCAACCTCCACCATCGAGACGTCAAGACGTCGACCATCAACGGGGACATCAACGACGACTCGCTCACGGAGAACGTCTATCAGCCGACGCCGGCGGAGCAGGCCGCGCTCGCGGCCGCCGGCTACACGGGCTTCCCGACGAGCGGCGAGAGCGCGTCGAACACGCCTTTCCCGTACTGGCGCTGCATCGCGAACGTGCTGCTCAATACCGAGCCGAACGAGAAGTGCAACGGGCTCTACAACCGGACGCACACCGCGCAGAGCGACACCGGCGTCTCGGGCCAGCTCACGTGGGGCACGGATCACGGCGGGCGACGGAACCAGTTCACCGTCGGCGCAGCCTATGCGGAGAGTCATGCGCACTTCACGCAATCGTCGCAGTTCGGTTATCTAGCGCCGGATCGCGGCGTCACGCTTGTCGACGGGCCTGGCGCTTTCGCAGATGGGACGCAGAGCTCCGAGGGCGCGTTCGACGCGCGAGTCGACCTGATCGGCCGCACGCACACCGCGAGCGTGTTCGCGAGCGACTCCGTCGACTTGAGCTCGAGCGCCACGCTCACGGTGTCGGGCCGCTACGACCGTACCGAGATCGACAATCGCGACGCGATCACGCCTGGCGGCGGGCCCGGCTCGCTCGACGGCGATCACGTGTACAGCCGCTTCAACCCTGCTCTCGGAATCACCTTCCGGCCGAACACTTCGTTCGGCGCTTACCTCGGCTATAACGAAGGCAGCCGCGCGCCGTCGTCGATCGAGCTCGGTTGCGCCGATCCCCTGAACCCGTGCCGTCTACCGAACGCGATGGCCGGCGACCCGCCGCTCGACCAAGTCGTGACGAAGACCATCGAAGCCGGCATCCGCGGCAATGCCGGCGACAAGCTTGCCTGGAACGCGGGCGTGTTCCGCGCCAACAACCACGACGACATTCAATTCGTCGCGGACCAGCAAGACGGCTTCGGCTACTTCAAGAACTTCGGCGAGACGCGGCGGCAGGGCGTCGAGCTCGGTATCAGCGGCGGCAAGGGGAAGTTCGGCTTCGGCGCGAGCTACACGTGGCTCGACGCAACCTATCGCAGCGACGAGATCGTGAACGGGGACGCGAACAGCACGAACGACGGTCCCGCGCCCGGATTCGAAGGCGCTATCAATGTGCACTCGGGCGACCGGATACCGCTCGCGCCGCGCAACTTGTTGAAGGCGTATGCGAGCTGGGCCGTGGCCCCGAAGTTCTCGGTCGACGTCGACGTGGCGTACGTCGCGGGCTCGCTCGCACGCGGCAACGAGAACAACGCGCACGAGCCCGATGGCATCCACTACCTCGGTCCGGGCGAGACGCCGGCCTATACCGTAGTCAATCTCGGCGCCGACTTCAGGCCGAGCGAGCGCATCAAGGTGTTCGCGCAGATCGACAACCTGTTCGACGAGCGCTACTACACGGCTTCGCTGCTCGCCGCGACAGGCTTCACCGGGAGCGGTGCGTTCATCGCGCGGCCGTTCCCGACGCCAGTAATCGACGGCGAACGCGCGGTCGTCAGCGCGACGTTCTATGCGCCCGGCGCGCCGCGCTCGCTCTGGCTCGGAGTGAACTACTCGTTCGGCAGCAAGGGCCGCTAGTGCGCGCGATCAAAGCGCCCAGTAGAAGATCAAACCGAGCAAGCCGACCAATAGCACTTTCTTGCCGACGTAGTAGACGGGATAGTTCCAGTTCTTGATCCGCCGCCCCCACGTCTGCACGTTGTGGAAGTACTCGGCGAGCGTGCTCAACACGCCCTGCCTGTCGCCGACCTGATTCGGCGAGGCTCCGGCGCGCACCATTCCGTGGCCGATCACGTGGTTGATCCAGCGCACGACACGGTTCTTGAGCGGCCGCTCGATGTCGCAGAGCAAGATGATCCGCGTCATCGGCGTGCGATTCTCGGCGGTGTGCACGTAAGTCTCGTCGAAGATCACGCCTTCGCCGTCCTTCCAGAAGTACCGCTCGCCGTCGACCTCGATCCAGCAATCGGGCGAGTTCGGCGTCACGAGCCCGAGGTGATAGCGCAGCGAGGCCGCGACCGGATCGCGGTGCGCGCCGAGCCGCGCGCCCGGCGGCAATAGCGCGTACATCGCGGCATTCAACGACGGGATCGTGTTCACGAGCGCCGTCGCGCGTGGGCACAGCGCCTGCGCAGAAGGCAACGGATCGTCGTACCACTTGAGATAGAAGCGTTTCCAGCCGGTCCGAAAGAACGTCTGGAAGCCCGCGTCATTGTGCTTCTCGGCGGCCTTGATGTGGCCTTGATCGAACAGCTTTAGGCCCTCGTCACGCAGGAGCTGCCACTGATCGGCGAGCGGCTCGAGCTCGGGGAACTCGCGCACGTCGACGTACGGCGTCGTCGGCTTCGAGGAGAACGCGTACATCAGCAGGTTGTACGGCGCCGCGAAAGTCGAGTGATCGAAGATCTGCCGCTTGAGCTTCAACCGCACGCGGCCGCGCAGCTGGATCGCCGTCGCGGTCACGGCGAACAGCACCACGACCCAGAACGCGGGCGAGATGAAAACACGGTAGAGACCGCTTTCGAGAGACGCGAGAACGTTCACTGGCGAGGTTCAGCCTCGGCGCCGGCGATGCCGGATCTAGGTTGCTTGCCATGGTAGCCGCCGGCCGAGTCGCATCCAACCGCCACGGCCCGAGCTCGACGCAGTCACCGCGGCCACAACCCGCGCTGCTCTTGGGTTTCCGGGCGTTTCAGCCGCCAGTCATGTGCCGGACGGCATGCTGCGTGTCAGGTTCGTCATCGGCCTTGTCAGAAATGAAGAGCCATTGGATTTACGCCGCACTCGCGATCGCGCTAGCTGTGCTGCCCGTGCACGCGGACGAGACGCTGTCGCACGGCCGTTTTGCAACCGTCACGATTTATCGCCCGGCGGGCGACGTGAAATCGGTCGTGCTGTTCCTGTCCGGCGACGGCGGCTGGAACCAGGGCGTCGTCGACATGGCGCAGGCGCTCTCGCACGAAGGCGCGCTGGTCGCGGGCGTCGACGTGCCGAAGCTACTCGCGAATCTCGACGAGGATACCGAGGCGTGCGTGTCGCCCGACGGCGACCTCGAGAACCTCTCGCACTACGTCCAGAGCTACGCGAAGCTGCCGACGTATCACACGCCCGTGCTCGCCGGCTATTCGTCTGGCGCGACGCTCGCGTACGCGATGCTCGCCCAGGCGCCCGTGAACACGTTCGCGGGCGGGCTGTCGCTCGGCTTTTGCCCCGACCTGCTGCTTCACAAGACCTTATGCCGTGGCGAAGGTCTGCACTTCAACCGGCGAAAGCAGGACGGCGGCATCGACGTGCTGCCGTCCGCGAAGCTCGGCAATCCGTGGATCGTGCTGAACGGGGCGCAAGACCAAGTCTGCGAGCTCGCGGGAGCGCGCGAGTTCGTCGCGCAAACGCACAACGCGACCTTCGTCGAGCTGCCGAAGGTCGGACACGGCTACTCGGTCACGCGCAACTGGATGCCGCAGTTCCTGACCGCGTTCCACTCGCTCGAACGAGACACGCATGCCGCACTGCCGCCACCACCCGCGAGTCTCGCGGATCTGCCGCTCGTCGAGGTTCCGGCAACAGGCAACGGCGACGTGTTCGCGGTTCTTCTGTCGGGCGACGGCGGCTGGGCCGGGCTCGACAAGGACGTCGCGGCCGCGCTCGCGGCACAGGGCATCTCGGTGGTCGGGCTCGACTCGCTGCGTTACTTTTGGACCGCGCGCACGCCCGACTCGCTCGCCGCGGATCTAGACCGCGTGCTGCGCTACTACGCCGCGACGTGGCACAAGTCACATGCCGTTCTGATCGGCTACTCGCAGGGCGCCGACGTGCTCCCGTTCGCGATGAACCGCCTGCCCGCGGCGTCCCGCGCGGTCGTCGAGCGCACGGTGATGATGGGGCTCGGCGAGAACGCGTCGTTCGAGTTCCACTTCACGAACTGGCTCGGCGCAGACTCGGGCCTGCCGATCCTGCCCGAGGTCGCGAGGCTCGATGCGGGCAGCACGCTTTGCCTCTACGGCAAGGACGAAGGCGATTCGCTCTGCCCGAAGGTGCCGGCGGGCCACGTGCAGGCCGTGCAAGTGGCGGGCGGGCACCATTTCAGCGGCGCGTACGACTCGCTCGCGCGCCGTATCACGGCCGGGCTCTACACGCACGCGAAAGTCGGATAGAAGCGCGGGTTCTACTCGGGCGCGGCGCGGGTAGCGCTTAGTGCGTCATCGCGTACATCGCGACGTTCACGGCAAGACGCAGAGACAAATTGACGAGCTCGCCCGGATAGCGAGGATCGTCGGCCCACTGCCACGCGTCGCCGTTGTCGTTGTTGTACGCGATCAGCATCAAGAGCCGGCCCTTGTCGTCCTCCACGCCGCGCCAATGGGGCTGCAAACCGTACCCCATTCCGCCGCGGCCCCCTCTCATCACCATGCTCACGTGCGGAATCATCACCTTCGTCATGCCCGGCAAATCGAATACCGTATGGAAAATCGGATGGTCGTCGGTGAGATCGATGATCGGCCGATCAGGGAACACGCGCTTCAAGCTCTCCTCGAAGGAGTCCCAGTTCCGGTCGCCATACCCGCCGCCGAAAAAGCTATCGCAGAACATGAACCCGCCGCGCAGCAGATACTCGCGGATGTTCGCGGCCTGCGCGTCCGTGAGCTGCCAAGATCCCGCGAGGCCCACGATCATGAAGGGCCAATAGTCGATGTCGTCGCCGTCGTCTGGGTTCACGGGCTGCTCGACCGCGCGGACGTTTGCGCGCGAGAGGCGCCTCAACATCTGCGCCAATAGGCGATCGGCCTTCGGATAGTCGTCGGTCCAGCCCGTGCGACCTTGCCGCCAGTCGCCTCCGCCGAGGAAACCGCCGCGTGCGCTGGGATACATGAGCCGCCCGATCACGAGCTCGCCCGGGACCAGCGCATCGTCGGGCAGCGCCGCCGCGGAGTCCGCGCCCTCGAAACCCTCGAACTCGCGCCACGCCTTCGGCTGCGCCGCTGCCGAGTGCACCAGCAACAACATCAACGCGACGGCGACGGCCTGCATCACCGCGCCGACCGTCGTCTCGAAAATCGCCGCGCCCGTGCGACTGCGATCGCGCATGCTACTTCCGTCCGTCCGCTGGCGAGCCACCGAGCGCGGCGAGGATCTTGTCGAGCCGGCGGCTCCGCGTCTCGGCCTTCTTGGCTTCGAGCAGCGACTTTGCGTGCTCGCGCTTCATGGACGGGCGTAGCCGCTCCCATGCGGCCGCGGCGCTCGCGCTGCGCTTCAGCGCTTTCGCCAAGCCGGGCGGGACCGCGTCGGTCGGCAGCGGCTCGGTGTCCGCCTCGATGCTGACTTGCACGGCCGCGGGCGGCCTGACCTCGGCCTCGGCGAGCGTCGCTTTGTGCACACCGAGGTGGAACACGCCGCTGTACATCATCAGCGAGCTGCGATAGCGCGCACCGTTCACCGTACCCCGCACGCGCTGGCCATGCCGGAGACCCGCTGCCCCGGCGATCGCCTTCGGCACGACGACGTAGTGGCCTCCGTGCGGCACGGGCAGCAGCTCCGCGGTGAACGACTTGGCCATCCCAAGCATGCTCACGCAGCCCGGGACTGGGGGTCAAGCGGGCTTCGCTCTGCCTCTGGCCGAACGCGGCCGAGAACGTCAAGCTAGTGAGACGCGGCGCGCCAGCCGTCGAGCGATCGGAGGTATTTATGCGATTCCGTCCGGGCAGCCTGGTGGCTCTGTTCGCGCTGCTGTCCGCCTGCGCCACGAGCCCGACAGGCCGTCACCAGCTGTCTCTCGTTTCGGAAAAAACGGCGATCGAGGCGTCGAAGGAGTCGTACGTCACGCAGATGAGCGAGCTCAAATCCCAAGGGAAGCTCGTCACGGATCCGAAGGTGATAGCGCGCGTGGATCGCATCACGAGCAGGCTCGTCGCGCAGGCCGTGATGAAGCGTCCCGAGAGCGCAAAGTGGGAGTGGAGCGTCGAGGTGATCGACGATCCGATGACGGTGAACGCGTGGTGCATGGCCGGCGGCCGCATGGCGGTGTACACGGGGCTGCTGCAGAAGGTCGACCCGACCGACGACGAGCTCGCGCAAGTGATGGGCCACGAGATCTCGCACGCGCTCGCGAATCACACCGCGGAACGGATGTCGGTCGCCATGGCGACGAAGGCTGGCGTCGCGCTCGCGGGAATCTTGTCGGACAACGCCGTCGCCGCGATGAGCGTTACGGCGCTCGCGGCCTCGGTCGCCGTCGAGCTGCCGAACAGCCGCGCCGCCGAGTCCGAGGCAGACGAAATCGGCATCGAGCTCGCCGCGAAAGCGGGCTACAACCCGAACGCCGCGATCTCGCTCTGGCAGAAGATGGGCAAGGTTGGCGGCGAGACCCCGCCGCAATTCTTGAGCACGCATCCGAGCCCCGGCAATCGCCAGGAAAAGCTTGCGCAGCTCGCGCCGAAGATGATGCCGTTCTATCAGCAGAAGGGCGAGCGGCCGACTTACCCACTCAAGAACGATCCGCTAGCGTCGCGTTAACGGGCGCCCTCTCTTTTTAGAACAACAGAACGACTTCGGAGGATCCAATGTCGAGTCAACCCGCCGCGGCGATGCCGCCAGCCGCTCAGCTGATCCAGATGGGCATCGCGTACTGGACGTCGCAGCTCGTGTTCGTGGCCGCGCAGCTCGGGCTCGCGGACCGTCTCGGCACGGGGCCGAGAGTGTCCGACGATCTCGCGCGCGAGCTCGGACTCGACGCCGCTGCATTCCATCGCTACTTGCGGTCGCTCGCCGGGCTCGGTCTGCTTACCGAGGTCGACCGGCGGGTATTCGGCCTGACGCCGCTCGGAGAGGCCCTCAAGAAAGACGCGCCCGGATCCGCGCGCGCCTCGATTCTCATCTTGGGCGGACCCGTCGGCACCAAGTCTTGGGGAGAGCTGCTGTATTCGCTGCAGACCGGCAACACGGGCTTCGAGAAGCTCGTCGGCAAGAATTTGTTCGAGTATCTCGCGGAGCACCCCGCCGAGGCCTCGCTCTTCAGCGAGACGATGGTCGGCTTCCATGGCGCCGAGCCCGCGGCCGTCGCGGCAGCCTACGATTTCTCGCGATTCGCGACGGTGGTCGACGTGGGCGGCGCGACGGGCAACATGCTCGTGAACATCTTGAAGCGCCACGCGAGACCGCGCGGCCTCCTGTTCGACCTGCCGCACGTAGTCGCCGACGCACCGGCGTTCCTCGCGTCGCACGGCATGGCGGAACGCGTGTCGATAGAGTCGGGAAGTTTCTTCGAAAGTGTGCCGGCGGGGCACGACGCGTACATCCTCTCGCACATCATCCACGACTGGGACGAGGCGCGTTGTCAGACGATCCTGCGCAACGTACGTCGAGCCATGAAGCCCGACGGCAGGCTGCTCATCATCGAGATGGTGCTGCCCGAAGATGACACGCCGCACCCCGGCAAGATGCTCGACATGATGATGCTCGTCGGCCCGGGCGGACAGGAACGCACGCCGAGCGAATACGAGCAGATTTTGCGGCCCGCGGGATTCGAGCTCGCGAGAGTCGTGCCGACCCAGTCCGCCGTCGGCGTCGTCGAGTGCGCGCCTAAGTGACGGGTCGCCGCTCGGCTAGGGCCGCGGATCGCTGCGCCACGCGTATGGCGATTCGGTCAGGTCTACAGGAAACCGATCATCCGGCCCGCGATCGCGACGCTGAGCCATAGGCCGATCGATACGACCGCGATCGCGCGCGCACCTGGCGTCGCGCCCGTCGTGGTGTTGCGCAGCGCATAGGGCTGGCGCACCGCGAACGTGAAGATGATCGCCGCCGCCAGCAGAGACATCTTCCACCAGAAGCCGATGTTCCAGTAGTACTTGCCGGCCGCGAGCGACGAGAACATGCCGTAGCCCGTGATGATGATGAGGATCAAGCTGCCGATCAGCCACGGACGCGCTGCGGCCGCGACCTCCGAAACCTTCTGATTGCGGAAGCCATATCCGAGCAGTCGCGCATCGACCATGACGATCGCGCCGCCGATGATCGCGAGCGCGAGTATGTGGAAGCACTCGATCACCGCGAACGCGTATTTCGAGTTGTTGATCCACATCGCGAGCTCGGTCTGCTCGATCCACTGAAACAGCGGCTGCACCGTCATTGCGCTTCTCCTACTGAATCGGTGGGAACCAGTTGTAGGCGATCAAGCGCCCGCAGAACATGATCAGCACCCAGAGCGTGATGGACGCGATACCGACGTAGTGTGCCGATTTCGGCAGCGGCGTCGTATCCCAGTTCACGAGCTTGCGACCGATGCCGTAGTGAAACGCGACAGCGTTCAGTCCCGCGAGCGCGAGGAGGACCAACTTCACGCGGAAGAAGATGCTGGCCCAATAGCGCACCGGCTCGCCGCAGAAAACCGTGATGCCGCTGATGACCATGATCACGAAGCCGACGAATATCCACGGCGACAGCCTTGCCCACGTTTCCGCCGGCGTCGCGCTGCGTACCCCGCGGTTGAACAAGCGCAGCTCCCAGAACAGCAGCGGCCCCAGGAACAGGCAGAGCCCGATGACGTGAATGCCGTCGACGCAGCCCCAGATGTACGTGGACTCGCGAAACGACGTGCTGAGCTCGGTGTCCTGAATCGCTTGCAACAAATTCACGAACGACGACGACACGCTAATTCCTCTTTAGAACCTTGTTCGACTCACGCGACGACCCCGAGTTCGATACGACGCCGAGTTGCGGGGCGCGCGGCATTCTACGTGCGCTCGCCGAGAGCGGCCAACTCGACCTGCGTGAAGATAGTTGAAGCCGCTGAAGACGCTGCCCGCGCGCCGCCAAAAAGATGTCGGTGTGCGGGCAATGGTTGACAACTCTCAGCCACATGTATAACTTTACGGTTATAGAACCTACAGGTTATGCCATGGACGACACTAGCCGCCTAAACGCCACGTTCCTCGCCTTGGCCGACCCCACGCGGCGCGCGATACTCTCGCGGCTCGCGTCCGGCGAAGCCTCGGTCAACGAGCTCGCGGCGCCGTTCCAAATGAGCCAGCCCGCGGTCTCGAAGCACCTCAAGATGCTCGAGCGCGCCGGGCTCATCTCGCGCAGCCGCAACGCCCAGCGTCGGCCATGCCGGATCGAAGCCAAGCCTCTCGAGGACGCCTGGAGCTGGCTCGAGCGCTACCGCGGAATCTGGGACGCGAATTTCGCGCGGCTCGACGATCTTCTCGACGAGCTCCAGACAACGAAGAAGGCACGTAAGCGATTAAAGAAGAAATAGGAGCACCGCAATGGCGAAGGTATCACCGTTCTTATGGTTCGAAGGGAACATGCAGGAGGCCGTGACCTTCTACATGTCCGTGTTCAAGGACGCGAAGCTCGTCTCGATGAACCCCGCGATGGCAACGTTCGAGCTGCTCGGTCAGCGGTTCCTCGCGCTGAACGCTCATCCGCATCACAAGTTCAACGAAGCGATCTCGTTCTTCATCGACTGCGACACGCAAGCCGAGGTCGACTACTACTGGGACAAGCTCGCCGAGGGCGGCGGCCAACAGCAGTGCGGCTGGCTCAAGGACCGGTTCGGGCTCTCGTGGCAAGTGATTCCGAAGGCGCTTGGGCGATTCCTGATGGATGAGGATCGTGAGAAGGCCAATCGAGTGATGCAGGCGATGCTCAAGATGAAGAAGATCGTGGTCGCAGATCTCGAAACGGCCTACAGAGGCTAGGAGAAACCATGGCAACGCAAAACAAGAGCACGGTGGCGCTACCCAACGATCGTGACGTCGTCGTCACGCGCGCGTTCAACGCGCCGCGAGCGCTCGTATACGACGCGTACACGAAGCCCGAGCTCGTGAAGCGTTGGCTGCTCGGACCGCCGGGCTGGACGATGCCCGTCTGCGAGATGGACGTCCGCGTCGGCGGCAAATTCCGCTGGCGCTGGCGCAACGAGACCGGAACCGAGTTCGGATTCAGCGGCGTGTTCAAGGAGGTCGTGCGTCCGTCGCGGGTCGTGCACACCGAGGTCTACGACCCCGGCGACGTCGGCGGCGAGATGGGTGAGGCGCTGATCACCGCGTTGTGGACCGAGAAAGCCGGCGTCACGACGCACACGATGACGATCCGCTACGCGTCGACAGAGGCTCGCGATGCAGCCCTGAAGACCGGTATGACGGACGGAATGGAGATGAGCTTCCAACAGCTCGACACGCTGCTGGCGGAACAGGGCTAGCGCGAAATCAACGACTGCGTGGAGCGCCCTCGCCGCGCACGCTGGCCGAGCCCTCGGGCTGGCAGATGTCGGTGATGCAGATCGACTCGAGCGTGCGCCCTTCCGGCGGAACCTTGAGGCCGCGCTCCACCATGAGCTTGCGGAGCAATGCCGAGGTCTCGGGATGCGGGATCGCGGACTGCACGCCTACGCGCACCAGACCGTCCGCGTAGTCGATCGCGCGCCAATAGACGCCGGCGAGCTTGTGAATGGTGTCGCGGCTGCCGATGTCGTGGGCATCCAAGTCGGCGCCGCGATCGACTAGCATCTGCACGATCTCGTTGCGGCCCTTGTGCGCCGCGCCCATGAGCGCGGTGCGCCCCTCGGAGTTGTGCATGTTCACGTCGATCCCTGCATCGAGCAGCATCTTCACTGTCTCGACGTTCGCGTCTCGCGACCACTCGTACGTGACGCCCTCGACCCAGCCTATGCCCGCAGCAACCATCAGCGGCGTCGTACCGTCGTCCGTGTCCAACTTCGGATCGGCGCCGTGCTCGAGCAACAGCTTCATCAGCACGAGGTCGCTCGACTGCGCGGCGCGCAAGAACGGCGTGGCGCCGTCCTCGTAGAGCCATTGGTGCGTGAAGACCGTGCGCGTCTCGGTGCTCGAGTGCATCCGCGTGTTCACGTCGGCGCCGCCGTCGATCAGGAGCTTGATGATCTCGAGGTGATCCATGTCGGGCTTGCGCGTCGGATAGTCGCCGCCTTCGATGTTGCGGTTGTCCGTGGCGAGATAGAGCGGGCTCCAGCCACCCTTGTTCTGGATCCGCGGGTCGGCGCCACGTTCGAGCAGCAACGCCGCGAGCTTGTAGTAACGGTTCTGCACGGCCGCCAGCAGCGCGGTCCAGCCACCCTCTGTCTGCTGATTCACGTCCGCGCCGTGATCGAGCATGATCCTCGCGGACTCGATGTCGCCCTGCCGCGCCGAGAACACGAGCGGCGTTACGCCGCCCCAGATCTCCGGCGTGCGGTTCGGGCCCGGCGCAGGCGGCGCGTCGACGTCGTCGGAGCCGCCGCTCGCGGCGGGACCGGGGGACGCCTCGAGGGCCTTCAACGCTCGGTCGCGCTGCGCCTTGAGCACCGCGGCTTCCTTCGGGTCGTCGGGTGGAACCTCGCCGAGCCCCGAGCGCGACTGAACTCGCCGGCCGGCCTGGCCGATCTCCCTCACGAACTCGTTGAGGCGGCTCTGCACGGTGGGTGCGAGATACGGCCGCCGACCGCGTGGAATCGCCTTCGATTGCGCCGCGACGTCGGCCCCGCGATCGAGCAACAAAGCGACGGCCGCGGGGTGCTCGTACGCGGCGGCCCACATCAGCGGCGTTGTGCCGCGCAGACTTTCGATCGCATTCACGTTCGCGCCGCGCTCGACCAAGAGTGCGAGCGTGTCGGTGTTGCCGGTACGCGCGGCCATCATCAGCGCCGTCTCGCCATGCGGCAGAGTCTCGTTCGCGTCGGCGCCCGCATCGAGCAGCAGACGGACGACCTCGGGATTACCGTTCTGGCACGCGAGCGACAACGGCGTCGCGCCGTCGCGGTTCGCCTGCGTCACGGAAGCGCCCGCTTTGACCAGGGCCCTCGCCGTCGCGACATCGCTGCGGTAGACGGCCCACTGGAGCGCCGTCGCCCCGTCCGCCTGCGCAGCGTTCACGTCGACGTGCTGCTCGAGGAGCGTCTCGACGGCCTTCGCGTCGCCGTTCATCGCGGCGTCCGCGAGCTCGGTGGCCGCTTGGGCAAGCCCGACGGCGCCGAGCAATAGCAGGGCGGCGCCGGCCCAAAGGCCCGCACGTAACGGCAATCGTCGGCAGTCCTTACTCACGCCTAATCCTGAGACTCCTCGATAGCTTATATGCTAAAGCAGCCGGTCAGACGCGGCCGAGACGCGGACCCTATATTTTTCTTGGGTCTAATACGGATTCGCGATCGGCAGCTCCTCCGCCGGGAACAGCGTGATGATCTTCGCGCCCTCGGGCGTGAGCACCACCTCTTCCTCGATTCGCGCAGCGGAGACGCCGTCCGTCGCGGGACAGTACGTCTCCACGGCAAACACCATTCCGACCTTCAGCTCGAGCGGATCGCGGAACGACGTGACGCGCGAGATCAGAGGCCGCTCGTGCAACCCGAGACCCAAGCCGTGGCAGAAGTTGAGGCCGAACGCGTCGATTTCGCTCGCGAAGCCGATCTCGTCGGCCGTCGGCAACGCGTGCGCGACGTCGTCGCTTCCCATGCCAGGCTTGAGTAGCGCGATCGTGTTGTCCATCCACTCGCGCGCCTTGCGGTATGCGGTTCGTTGCGCGCTCGACGCGCGGCCAACCGAGAAAGTACGGTAGTAGCAAGTGCGATAGCCGATGAACGACTGAATCACGTCGAAAAACGCCTGATCGCCCGGCCGTATGAGCCGATCCGTGAAATTGTGCGGATGCGGTGAACACCGCTCGCCCGAGATCGCGTTGATACCCTCGACCAGATCGGAGCCCATCTCGTACAGACGGCTCGCGGCGAGCGCAACGATCTCCGATTCCTTCACACCGGGCTTCAGCGCCTCGGAAATGTCCTGATAGACGCCGTCGACCATCGACGCCGCCATGTTCAGCAACGTGATCTCGTCGTGGCTCTTGATCTCGCGTGCGAGCAGCATCGTCTGCTGGCCGTCGCGCACTTCGATGCCGGCCTTCTGCAGCTCGAACAGCATGGGCGGCTCGATGACGTCCACGCCGAGCGGCATGTGGCCGACGCCTTCCGCATCGAGGAGCGTCTTGATCTCGCGCGCCGCATCCCGGAACAGCGTCGGATCGGCGCCGACTGCGCCGCGCATGCCGGTCATTCCGGCGCGGCAGTGGTCGTTCTCGAGCCACGGCGCGTAGAGCTTGTGGTGCTTCGCCGCGGAGCCGAAGTCCCAGATGTACGGTTCGCCGTTGCCGGTAAGTAAGGAGTAGCGCAGCAGCTTGTCGCGGGCCCATTCGCCGATGACCGTGCTCGTGGTGTAGCGGATGTTGTGCTGGTCGAACGACAGCAGAGCACCCAATCCCGAGCGCGAAAGCGCGTCGCGAACTCGCGCGAGACGATAGTTGTGCAAGCGGCGAAAATCGACACGTTGCTCGAAGTCGACCTGCGTGTGGCCAGGCGCCTGCAGCGGCCGCTTCCACTGATGATTCGGGTCGATGTCGCTGCCCTTCACCACCTGCGGCTCGACGAGCGCCGACTTTCCGCCTTTCCTGATCGGCATGGCCTTCGCCGCCGACTTTTTCGTACCCGCCTTCGCGTTCGCTTTCTTTGCCATGCTATCCCCTGTTGAGCGCCGAGCTCGAACGCGGGATTGTACGCGGGGCCGCGCGCAGCAGACAGCCTGCGGTCATCGTGCGTGCCGATCTGTATTACACTCGCCTTGGTCGCCGGGGGGATTGGCCATCGACAACGAAAAATTCGGCGGCACGATCGGCGTCCGTTTGCGCGGCGCAGACGTGCTTCGTGATCCACTGCTGAACAAGGGCACCGGATTTTCGGCCGCGGAACGGCAGGGCCTCCGTATCGAAGGCCTTCTGCCGTTCAAGAGCGTCAGCCAGGAGCAGCAAGCCGCGCGAATCTACGAGCAGCTCCAGGCTCAGCCCGACCCGTTGCAAAAATACTTGCTGCTGAGCGCTCTCCAGAACCGCAACGCGCACCTCTTCTATCGGCTGCTCGGCGACCACCTCGAGGAGCTAATGCCGATCGTCTACACGCCGACGGTCGGCACTGCGACGCAGAGGTTCAGCCGCGTGTTCCAAGGCGGCGGCGGTGTCTGGATCACGCCCGACATGAAAGGCCGTATAACCGACGTGCTCCGTAACGTCGTCGGCCCCCGCAGAATCCGGTTGCTGGTCGTGACGGACAACGAGTCGATCCTCGGGCTCGGCGACCAAGGCGCGGGCGGCATGGCGATCTCGGTAGGCAAGCTCGCGCTGTACACCGCCGCCGCGGGCATCGATCCCGCTGAGGCGTTGCCCGTGAGCCTCGACTTCGGCACCGACAACGAAGAGCTGCTCGCCGACGATCAGTATTTTGGCTGGCCCACGCGACGCCTGCGCGGCGCCGAGTACATCGAGCTCGTCGACGAGTTCGTAACCGCCGTGCGCGCACTCATGCCCGACGCGCTCGTCCAATGGGAAGACTTCCGCAAGGACAACGCACTCGCGATCCTCGACCGTTTCGTCGACCGCGTGCCTTCGTTCAACGACGACATTCAAGGCACGGGCGCCGTCGTCGTGGCGGGGATCAACAGCGCGCTCAGGGTGCTCGATGAGCGCCTTGCCGCGCAGCGCGTCGTGATCTTCGGCGCAGGCGCCGCGGGTCTCGGGGTCGCACGCCAGATCAAGGCCCGGCTCGCGGAGGAAGGTGTGCCGAGTGCCGATCGCTCTGGCGCCGTCGCGGTGCTCGACCGAAACGGGTTGATTGTCGACGACGGTCGAATTCGCGACGCGTACAAGCGGGAGCTCGCGTGGCCAGCCGCGCTCGCGCGACGCCGCGGCCTCGACGGCAACGCGGGACGCTCGCTCCATGACGTCGTGCGAGCCTATCGGCCGACCGTGTTGATCGGGCTTTCGGGCGTCGCGGGCTCGTTCGACGAGCGCGTCGTTCGCGAGATGGCCGCCAGAGTCGAGCGCCCCGTGATCTTCCCGTCGTCGAACCCGAGCTCGAACTCGGAGGCCGTGCCCACGGATCTCTACGCATGGACCGACGGCCGCTGCCTCGTTGCGACGGGCAGCCCGTATCCCGACGTCGAGTACGCCGGGCGGCGCATTCGCGTCGGCCAGGGCAACAACGTGTTCGTGTTTCCGGGCCTAGGCCTCGGCGCGCTCGCGGTACGTGCGAAGCGAGTCACGGACCGCATGACGAATGCGGCGTCCAAGGCGCTCGCGGCCCAAGTCACTGACGCCGAGCTCGCGGCGGGGCTGCTGTTCCCGTCGGTCTCGCGGCTGCGCGACGTGTCGTTCGAGGTCGCCACGGCAGTCGCGCGCGAGGCGATCCGAGAAGGCGTCGCTGCGCACCCCGACAACGATATCGAGCACGCCGTCAGGACGACCGCGTGGGAGCCGACTTATCCCTGCTTCGAGCCCGGTTGAATTTCTCTCGAGTTGCCCTCCGACGGCGTGCTCTCGATGAAGCGAACGGCCGAGGCTGAACCTCACGACACGCTCCGGCGAGGCGGCGATGCAGCGACGTGCGTCGCCGTCTGCCGGCGCACGGTCGACATCGTCGAGGCCGAGTTCGCGAAGCGACGAGCTGAAGGCGCCGCGATCGCCTGTGCACCAGGCTGCACGTTCTGCTGCCATCAACGCGTCGGCGCCTACGCCCACGAGGCGATCGCGCTGTGGAGCCGGCTGCACACGCATCCGCTCGCGGCGCGTCTCATCACGCGAATACTCGCGAACGCGCGCGAGATCGAAAGCATGACGGTCGAGGCGCACCGTAAGGCCAATCTCCGCTGCGCGTTGTTGGTCGACGGCCGCTGCGCCGCGTACGAAGTGCGC
>Ga0163163_10001709_pt1 | contig 18542 bp, 16 predicted proteins | sample S65metaG_FD_119766 | JGI IMG/M metagenome (GOLD analysis project Ga0163163, IMG submission 119766) | Switchgrass rhizosphere microbial communities from Kellogg Biological Station, Michigan, USA - S6-5 metaG | ecosystem: Host-associated > Plants > Roots > Rhizosphere > Soil | place: USA... | reverse complement strand
GTAAATTAAGGCGCCGATCGGATTCGAACCGATGCATAAAGGTTTTGCAGACCTCTCCCTTACCACTTGGGTACGGCGCCACAAAGAACAGCCCGGGCAGGTTTGCCCGGGCTTCAAGAGCGGGACACGGGATTCGAACCCGCGACTTCGACCTTGGCAAGGTCGCACTCTACCACTGAGTTAGTCCCGCAAGCCAAACCAGAATAAAGCACAAAGGCCCGAGGGTCAATCGGGCCTTTTACCGCCGGTTCGGTGAATGTTACTGTGCGGTTATTATTCGGGCAGACCGTTGATCATGTACATCGCCTCAATCGCGTCTCCCACTTTGCCGAGGGCGCCGAACCAGCTGTCATAAATCGGCAGGATCTCGCCCGAGCGGTACAAAGCTGCCAACCCGCGATTGACTGCCAGCCGAAATGACGGGTCATTGCGGCGCAGCATGAAGGCGTAAGGCTCATAGGAGAAAAGACCATCCGCAAGTGCAAATCTCTTCGGGTCCTTGGCCGTCAGTGCCTGCGCAATGAGGATGGCCTGATCCGACGCGAAAGCCTCAACGGTTCCATTTTCAAGTGCCGTACGTCCTTCCAAATGATCTTTGACCGGCAACAGCTGTACAGCGGTGACAAACTGCTCTTTGAGAAATTTGGCCAACGCCGTTTCAGTCGTCGTACCTGTAATGACCGCAATCTTCTTACCGGAAAGATCCGTTAAACTGCGAAGTGGGGAGTTGGCGAGTGTCAGCAAGGTACCGCCGTCGACATAAGTCATCAGGCTGAAGTCCACTTTTTCGTAACGCGAAAGGCTGGTCGTTGTTGTGCCGCATTCGATGTCGACTTTGCCCTGCTCCACCATGCTGATGCGATTTTCTGCCGTGACCGCAACCCAGTTGAGTTTGAGATTCACATTGAGCTGCTTTTGAATCGAGCTGGCAATGCGCGTGCAAAGTTCAACGGAATATCCGGTGGGTTTCTTATCGGGTCCGAGAAAGGAAAACGGGGGGGCGTCGGCAAGATACCCCAGGTTCATCGTGCTCGAGTCTTTAATTTTCTTGAGCGTGCCTTCGAGTGTCTGGGCCTCCACGGACTGAACCGAAAGCAGAGGCATTACAATCAATAGCGCGGTTATCCCGAAAATGATCCTCCTGAAATTTAGTCCAAACTTCATGCGTTCCTCTCTTTCTCGCTTCGACATTTTTAAAGAGTTCATCGTAACGTTACATTCTTCCCGAGAACTGTGAAAGAGTGGAACTGTAACTTAAGGCAGGTGGGATACGAGGTCAGTAATTCTGCGGCTCGCGGAAGGCGTCTCGCAGAAGCCGATATGTCGGTTCGCGGCCCGACAATGCTGTGACTGCGAGAATATCAAACCGGTACGAGATGTCATAGTGACGGTAACGGGAAAGGTAGGAGTGAGCGGCTCGAATCACTCTCTGCTGTTTTCGGAAACCGACGGCCTCTTCCGGAGGGGCGTCGGAATGGCGAGCTTTCACTTCGACGAATACCAACTGATCGCCGTCCCATGCAACAAGGTCCACTTCACCCTCCGGAATACGGTAGCCCGACGCCACGACCCGGAATCCCAGAGCTCTCAGATAGGCAGCGCCATCGATTTCCGACCGGCGACCAAATGGAATCAGACGAAACCACCACAGTGGAAACGGCATGGTCCTATATGGAAAGTGCGGCCATTGCGTTTGTGAGAATTCCCACTGCGCACTCGGCCTGTTCCTCATCAATCATTAATGGAGGCGATAACCGGATGCTGGATGCACCAGCGCCAAGAACGAGCAGTCCCCGGCTGAAACATTCCTGAATGAGAGCGTCCCTCAATACGGGATCCCACTCCCGGTTTCCGGGACCGCGCACCACCTGAATTCCAATCATGAGACCAAATCCTCGAACATCCCCGATGCGTGGATGCTGCGCCATCAGCTCCATCAAACGGGATTTCAGGAATGCACCAACTCTCGCGGAATTCGCGACATATTGATTCTGAAGCAGGCGAACCGTTTCCAAAGCGGCCGCCAGACTCACCGGATTTCCTCCAAACGTCGACGCGTGAGCGCCGGGCTCCCACGTCATCAGGTCGGACCGCGCCATCATGACCCCCAGCGGCAAACCCGAAGCGATTCCTTTTGCGAGCGCGATGATGTCCGGCTGGCAATCGAAATGTTCGAAGGCAAACATCTTTCCCGTCCGTCCCATTCCGCTCTGCACTTCGTCCGCAATGATGAGAATGCCGTAGTTGCGCGCAATCTCCTGAAGTCCCTTCAGGAAATTCACAGGAGGAACAATGTAGCCTCCTTCACCCTGAATGGCCTCGACGACAATCGCGGCAACTTCATCGGGAGCGACTGTGGTTCGAAAAACGACATCTTCCAGATACTCCAGAACGGCCTCGCCGACATTCTCCGGTTTTGCACCCAGCGGACAGTGATACGGATCCGGATAAGGAATATGCGTCACACCTGCAAGAAGCGGCCCGAACCTTTTTCGTTGAACCGGCTTCGATGCGGTCAGAGACAGCGCTCCCATCGTCCGGCCATGAAACGAATTGTGAAAGGCAATCAGCTGGTGGCGGCGCGTGGCATAACGCGCCAGCTTGATGGACGCTTCAATCGCTTCGGCTCCCGAGTTTCCAAAGAAACAACGCCAGTCTTTACCGGATTGGTCGCCGGGAATGAGGGATGAGAGCTTGCTGGCCAGCTCCGGCATCTGGCGATAGTAGAAGTCGGTACCGGACATGTGAATCAGCGAGGCCGCCTGGTCCTGAATCACGCGAACGATGTCGGGATGACAGTGACCGGTGGAAACCACGGCAATTCCGGCACTGAAGTCGAGGAAGCGATTCCCATCCGGATCCTCAACGATGGCGCCGCTGGCGCGTTCTGCAACCAGGGGATAGGACCGTGTATACGAGGGGGAAATAAAACGATGATCGCTGGCAATGATGGCCTTTCCTTTAGGCCCCGGTAAAGGAGTGACAATACGTGGAAACTTTCCCAGACTCGCTACTTGCGTCGCCATTTCATGCCCTCGCGCGTGTCCTCGACGAGGATACCCATGTCGTGCAGTTTTGCGCGGATGCGATCGGATTCGGCGAAATCGCGATTTTTTCGCGCCGCAATACGCTGCGCAATCAGGGCTTCGATATCCGCGTCATTGCTGTGGGCGTCCTGGCTCTGCTGGCCATCCGAAGGAATAATCGCGAGCCGTTCGTCCACGATCGATAGCCATTGAAGAATTTCGTTTCGGTTGTCGACCTGTAGCTTGCCTTCGGTTAATGCCGTGTTGATTTCGCGAATCAAAACAAAGATGGCCCCCAATGCCTGCGCCGTATTGAGATCGTCATCGAGGCCCGCTTCGAACTGGACCACAGCTGTCGACAACGCGGCAGAAAGTTGCGGATTGCATCCTTCCGGCAGTGCCGACGATTTCATCCGGAAAATACATTCCTTGATTCGATCCAGCGAACTCTGTGCCGATGCCAGCCCGTCCAAAGTGAAGTTGAGCTGCTTTCTGTACTGCACCGAAAGCAACAAATACCGAATGGCAAGCGAGTTGTATCCCCTGTCAATAAGGTCTCTTACCGTGTAGTAGTTTCCCTTGGACTTCGACATCTTCTCGCCTTCAACCAGCAAATGCTCGCCGTGAATCCAGAATCGCGCGAAAGGCTGAAAGCTGACGGCCTCGCTCTGGGCGATCTCGTTTTCGTGGTGGGGAAAGATATTGTCCACGCCGCCACAGTGAATATCGAGCGTATTCCCAAGATTTTTCATCGCCATTGCGGAGCATTCCAGATGCCAGCCGGGGCGGCCAATGCCGAATGGAGCAGTCCATCGTGGCTCATTCTCGTCTTTCGGAGCCTTCCATAAGACGAAATCGTTGGGCTGCTCCTTCTCGTATTCATCCGCATCGATGCGTGCGCCGACCTTCAATTCCCGCTGAGCCAGCCGCGACAATCTTCCGTAGCCCGGAAAACTCGAAATGCGATAGTAGATCGAATCTCCTTCACGATAGGCGTGACCGGATTTCAGAAGCCGTTCGACCAGCTGAATCATTTCCGGAATATAGTCGGTTGCCGGCGTGATGATATCGGGCCGCTGGACGCGGAGTTTTTCGCTGTCCTCGAAAAAGGCCTTCGTAAACGGCGCAGTGAAAGTTCGGATATCGATTCCCAGTTCCACCGACTTTCGGATAATCTTGTCATCGATATCCGTAATGTTCATCACGTGAACCAGATTCCATGGCTTGCTCCGCAGATGGCGGCGCAGAACGTCTTCAAAGACGTATGTCCGAAAGTTGCCGATATGCGCAAAGTCGTATACCGTTGGTCCGCATGCGTACATGCGAACGGTCGCCCCATCGGCAGGAGCGAACACGTCTGTGGTCCGTGTCAGAGTGTTGGTCAGTTTAAGCATGAATCAGTGGGAGAGGATTGCCTTTGCCCTGCGTCTAAATTGGAACAAAACAAGGTCATCATAGCATGCGAATAATGAAACAGTTTCCCGTAGTCCTTCTCCTCTGTGTTATTGGATTAACCGCGCTGGCACAGGACCCGCAGTTCACCATCAAAGTGGAATCGAATCTCGTCAATGTGCTGTGCACCGTCACGGATCGCAAAGGCCGGTTGATTCCAAATCTCACCAAAGACGATTTCATCATTGAAGAGGACGGAAAGAAGCAGGAGATTGTCAGCTTTTCTAAAGAGAACGAACTGCCATTGACGCTGGCATTGCTGATCGACACCAGCGGCAGCGTCCGCGAAGTACTCCCGGCGGAGAAGGAAACGGCTTCGGCTTTTATCAATAGCATCCTGACTCCGAGAGATCTTGCAATGGTAATCAAGTTCGATAAAGTCCCGAAGGTAATGCAGGATTTCACAGAAAGCAAAAGACGGATGGGAGATGCCATCGAACTGGTCGGCCCAACTGGCAATGGTACAGCCCTGTTCGATGCCGTGGTGCTTGCAGCCCGAGACCATCTCGCCCACGAAGCAGGACGAAAGGCCATGATCCTGATTTCAGACGGCGACGATGAGGGAAGCTCGCGCAACGAACGCCAGGCGCTGTTTGAATCCCAGTCCGCGGATACCATCATCTATTCCATTTCGAACATTATCGATGGATCGCAGTCGGGAAAAGGCCCAGATACGCTGAAGAGGCTCTCGGGAGATACAGGCGGAGCCGTTTTCTTCATTCGCCGATCTACCGACTTCAAAGGAATCTTCGATCTCATCGCCAGCGAACTGCGTGGCCAGTACAGCATCGCCTATAAGTCCACGAACACCGCCCGTGACGGAAAATTCCGCAATATCAAAGTTCTCGCAAAAGAGGCTTCGATGACGGTTCGTGCCAGGAAAGGCTACTTCGGTCCGACGGAATAAATTCCCGTGTCTTTTTTGTCGATTCGAGAAAACCCTTAAGACTCAGAAATTTGGCTTGACAGGTCATTAAAACACCACAATACTAAGCAGCAATCTGATGGTTAACCTCTATATGTAGGGAGGACACCACAAAATAAACCCTGAAGGAGGGAAGAATGAAGAAAGCTCCAGCAAAGAAAAAGAAAGCTGCAAAGAAAAAGAAGTAACAGGTTTTACAACAATTTAGGCGCGAAGACCGAGATAAGAAAGGGCCGCAATCAGCGGCCTTTTCTTTTTGTGGAAATTAGTTCCCGGCATGTGGATGATGAAATAGCGACAAACCTGAAAGGTCCAGTAGAGGAATTCCCAACCATGGATGTTCATATTTCGGCCAACGCCTTCTGGGCGCTGCTCATATCGGCCATCGAGGTCTACAAGAAGGAATGCTACGGCATTCTTCTTGGCTATCGGGACAGCAGCCACAGCTACGTGGTGGAACACGCCATCTCGTATCAGACTGCACAACGCCGTCACGGCAGCGTGGAACGGAACAATCGCGCTTCGCGGCGTATCCACAAGTTTTTGGATAATCTTCCGCATCTCTCCGTAATCGGCGACTTTCATTCGCACACGGCTTGGGGCAATCTGAAGAGCGTCGGAAACCTCAGCACGGAAGATCTTTCGGATATGATGCCGGATCACCTGAATTTCATTATTGTGGCCAACGACAATCGCCGATCGAGTTCCTGGAAATACAACGGCGACGGCACGCTTTCGGGCACCGTCGATGATTATCACTTTCGAATTGGAGCGTACCATCTCGACGAAAACTCACGCTCCAAACGCGCCAATCTCTTCTGCCCGTATGCGATCGGTTTTAATGCCAAGGAAGTACCTCAAAAGGTTTTCATGCGTTCTGCAGCCTCGAGTCCACGGTGGTTAAAGTCGAAGGCCTGACAAAATCATTCGACGGCCATTCGGTGTTCCGCGATCTGACGCTGGATTTTCCGGCAGGAGAACTCAGCATCATTATGGGCCCCTCCGGTTGCGGGAAATCGACACTGCTGCGCTGTATCAACTTTCTCGAAATGTTTGATAGCGGTCGAATCTCCATAGGAGATCTTTCGGTGTCCTGGAAAGAAGGCGAAGCTTCGACGTTGACGCCAGAGCGACGAAGTGCCGTCCGCAATATGCGGCTTCAAACGGGAATGGTTTTCCAGAGTTTCAATCTGTTCCCCCACCTCACGGCTCTGGAAAACGTCACGCTGGCGCCAATGCAGGTCAAAGGAATGGGTGCCGAAGAAGCAGCCCGTCTGGGAAAAGCCATACTGGAACGCGTCGGTCTTCAGGGTATGACGAATAAGTACCCTTCCACGTTGTCCGGAGGACAACAGCAACGCGTCGCAATCGCGCGCAGCCTGGCGATGCAGCCGAAGATCATGCTGTACGATGAGCCTACCTCGGCGCTCGATCCGCGGCTGGTCGACGAGGTCTTCAATGTGATGCGGGAGCTGAACAACGAGAAGATGACTCAGCTCGTCGTGACGCACGACGCGCGGTTTGCGCGGGATGTGACCAGGCGGGTTCTCGCGTTTGAGGATGGGAAGGCCACGTGGCAAAACGTATAGCGAACTTGTGAAATCGAAAATTTCGAAATCGAACGATTCCTGAAATTCCAATCCGATATTTAAAAGTTCAAATCACAAGACGATAACAACTGAGCAAGAAAAGCAGTGCTTCTGCAGGGTAGGCAAATTAGTGCCCGCGGATCTGAGACTTTAGATTTCGGATCGGAATTTCAGGAATCGTTCGATTTCGAAATTTACGATTTCACAATTCCAAAACGATTCAGTATTTCGTCCGGAGCTTCTTCTTTTCCGCGTGGCGTTCGAAAGCCAGTTCGACCAGGCGGTCCAGAAGCTTCGGGTACGGTAAACCGCTCGCGGCCCAGAGCTTGGGGTACTGACTGATCGATGTGAATCCCGGAAGCGTATTGATCTCATTCACGTAATATTTTCCCGTCGCCTTTTCCAGGAATAAGTCGACGCGGCCCAGCCCTGAACACTCCAGAATCTGAAATACTCTGCGACCGAGTTCGCGCGCTTCCTTCGCCTGGGCTTCGGTGAGTGGAGCGGGAATGAGTATCTTTGAATCGTCGCTGACGTACTTGGCCTGGTAGTCATAGAACTCCCGTGCAGGGACGACTTCGCCCGGTACGGATACATCCGGGTTATCGTTGCCAAGCACGGCAACCTCAATTTCACGCGCATCCATTCCGCGCTCGACGACAATCTTTCGATCGAACTGGGCGGCAGCCGCCAGAGCCGCGGGAAGTTCGCCGGCATGATGCGCCTTGGTAATTCCAACCGACGATCCCAGATTCGCCGGCTTCACAAAGACGGGATATGGAAGACTTCCCGAATGATCACGAATAAACGATTCTATTCCGCTGGACAGCAGCGCCCAGTAGTCCACGATCGGAAGTCCCGCATCGCGAAGCAACCTTTTCATCACGTCCTTATCCATACCGACTGCGGAACCCAGCACACCGGCGCCGACATACGGAAGATCCGCCAGTTCCAACAAGCCCTGAATGGTTCCATCTTCCCCATACGTGCCATGCAGAACGGGAAACACCACGTCAAACCCTCCCGCTGTCTGAACTTCTGCCGAAATTGCGGCGGGCTTCCCGTCGGACAGTTCCTTCTGGATGGTCTCTTTCGGAGCCAGAGCGCGCATGGGATTTCCCGAAGAGAGCCAGCGTCCCTCATGGGTGATGCCGATCGGAACAACATCGTACTTCTGCGGATCCAGAGCCTGCAGAACGGATTCTGCCGACCGCAGCGACACTTCGTGTTCTCCGGAACGTCCTCCAAACAGGACTGCGATACGGATCTTAGCGGGCGTGTTCATGTTTCCTCATAATCTCCGAAGTTGCTTCGATGGCTCGATCGATGGCGGCTCGATCCAATTCAAGATGCGTCACCATTCGAACACGGATGTCATCCACGGGAAGAGCAAGAATATTTCGCTGCCGGAGCGCCGATATAAATTCGGCCGACAGGATTCCAGACCCTTCCAGGCCGAAGATCACGATATTGGTCTGGACCTTCTCCACATTGATCGTGATTCCTGAAATGGCAGCCAGCCCTCGTGCGAGACGATTCGCGTTCTCGTGATCCACCCATAACCTTTTCGGTCCTTCTTCCAGCGCGACAAGCCCTGCTGCTGCGAGGATACCCGCCTGGCGCATTCCGCCTCCCAGCATTTTTCGAATGCTTCGACAGCGTTCGATAAAATCGCGGGAGCCCACAACCAAAGATCCCACTGGCGCTCCCAACCCCTTGCTGAGACAGAACTGAACGGAATCGCACTTTCCTGTCATTGCGGAGACATCTTCGCCAAGGTATGTAGCGGCGTTGAATATCCGAGCTCCATCCATGTGAACGAGAATCCCCGCCTCATGGGCCTTTTCACAAATCTCTTCGACAAGCGCAGTGGGATAAACCGTTCCGCCGGCCATGTTGTGCGAGTTTTCGAGCGAAATCAGCGCCGTTTGCGGCCGATAGTAGACCTTTGGGCGGATCCCTCGCCGTATGCCGTCCCACGATAGAATCCCGTCCTGCCCGGCGACGACTCGCGGCAGGACACCTGCGATCGCGCACATTCCGGCCATCTCATAGTTGTACGTGTGCCCTGCTTCTTCGCAGATCACTTCCTGTCCGGGGCGAGTGAGAGCCATCAGACATATGAGATTCCCCATCGTTCCGGATGGAACATACAGGGCGGCCTCACGCCCGAATCTCTCCGCGGCACGCTCCTGCAAAAGGTTCAGGGTGGGATCTTCTTGAAAGACATCGTCTCCGACTTCGGCAGCCGCCATTGCCATCCGCATCGACGACGACGGCTTGGTTACCGTGTCGCTTCGAAGATCGATAATTGGGATGCCGGACTGGCCCATATTAATTCCTCAGTTACCGAACTGGCGACGAGCCGCCCTTTTGGTGTCAGCTTCAGGACGGTTCCATCAAATTCGATCATGCCTGCCTGCTGGAGCTCATGAACCCGGGACATCCACACCGCGGGAAGATTCAAGCCCATGTCGCTTGCTGCAGCTCGCACATCAAAACCCGAGGTCTGGCGCAGTCCGAGCATGAACGTCTCTTCGATCTTCATCTGACGAGTGAGTATTTCGGTGCCGGAAATCGGCACATTCCCGGCATCGATACGCGAAGCATATTCGTTCAGCGACGACGTATTCCAAAAGCGTTGGACGCCATCATAGGAGTGAGCGCTGACCCCGAATCCCCTGTAAGGCACGCCGGTCCAGTATCCCAGATTGTGACGGCATTCTGAGCCCGGCCGAGCCCAGTTCGAGATCTCGTACTGAATATAGCCTGCGGCGGCTAAGCGCAAAGACGACTCCTCATAGAAGATCGCGAAATCCTCATCCGCCTGAACCGACTGCGTGCGACTGCCCCAGGCACTGCGCTCCTCCTGGTCGAGCATATAGATCGACACATGTTCAGGGCGCAACCGCAAGACCGCTTCCACATTCCGATTCCATACTTCAAGCCGCTGTTCGGGAAGCCCGGCAATCAAATCCAGATTGATGTTGTTGAAACCCAGACGCCGACACATTTCGAAATCTTCATACACCGCAACGGACCGGTGGAGCCTCCCGGCGCGCTTCAGATCCTCGTCTTCCATGGATTGAGCGCCCAGGCTGATCCGATTGATTCCGATTTCACGATACAGTGCCAGCTTTTCAGAGGATATCGTTCCGGGATTTACTTCAATGGATACTTCGCGGTCCGATCCTGGAAACTCACGGAGAACCTGTGAAAGCAATTTCGCAGGGATGATGGAAGGCGTGCCACCCCCAAAGTAAATGGACCGAAACTCTCCTGTAATTCCGGACATTCGAATTTCGTTCACGAGCCGTCGAATGTACGGCTCGTAGGTGTCTTCCGGAGTCGTCACCACGGTGAAGGCACAGTAGTAGCAGCGCTGTTCACAAAATGGAATGTGAACGTAAATACCTTGATTCATTCTTCAACAACCCGAAATGCTCTCCATACCCACAACAGCATGATTGCGATCACGCACCCAATGCAATCCCATCCGACATCGAACATGGAAGATCCCCGCGAGGGAACGAACGACTGGTGAAATTCGTCGAATGTGGCGGCTGCTGCGACAAACAGGACAGTCAGAAATGTCACTTTCGATGATCTTGCAACATCCACCTTGAATGCCCGATGGACCAGCAGGCCGAGGATGCAGTACTCGGCAACATGCGCAGCCTTTCGAATGACGTGATGCCAGAACTGCAACTGTTCCGCTGTCGGGTTGCGAAGCAGGGCTTTCAGAACTGGAACGACGAACCTGGAAGTTTCATCGGAGGAGAAGGCACTGGTTGAGAAGCTGTACTGGACCATCAGCATCACGAGAACGGGAATCCAATAGCGCGTGATGCGAGTGGATGTGGAAATGGGAGACTCGATACTACTCATTCGATACGGACAGGTGGACAAGAGAAAAATAATTCTGCTCCTGAGTCAGGAAGGTGGACCGAAGAGCCGGGGTGGTTCCGGAATGCCATACGGACTCAGGAGGATAATCACCACTCCTGGGAAATTTCTGTAATACAGCCCGACAGCTCATTAATACTCCCGGACTCCCACAACGATATTATTTTCAAATGTTACGAATGTCTTCTTAACGCCCCGGCCGTTGTACTGCCATTCTTCCTGTTCGACGCCGTTGACCTTTTCCAAAGTCTTCCGATCCGGAATTCCCATTGCCAGCAAAACCGTATCCTGGTCCATACCGATAACGGCTTCCCTGGCAAGAACCGCTTCCTTGAATTCCGGCGGGAGCGCATCAATGTTTGTCGAAACGATCGTCTTCTTCGTGAAATCCAGAACGGGAACGAGCAATTGCTGCAGCTGGTCGAATGTCAGGTCGGGAGGGACCTTGCTCGAAAACGACAGGGAAATTTTCGATCCGTTTGCCTTGGGTGCGCTGGACTGCTGCGGGCCCGGAGTGGAGGCACCGCCGACACTGACCTGCAGGTGGTCGGTGAGACGCTTCTTTTCCTTGCCGCCGTGATCCAACTCGATGTCGATGTTTTTGCTGCCAAATTCAACGTTGGTCACCCGAACGACCCGCCCGGCCTGTATCGACAGTCCGTTCTTCTGAATCTGTTTCTTAAGTTTTGACTCGTTGATTTCACCGCGCTCGGAAACCTCGACGCCTTCGCCTCCTAATGGCATGTCCACACGGGCAGCCGCTTCCTCGGCCAGAAGCTTCCGGATAATTTCTGTCTCGGACGCTTTTGAGGCCTGTGCCAGTCCGACAGCCGGCAAGGCCAGACACAGAACGGCGAGTATTATTCCCCGGCGAGTCATGGTGCAAGTCTAGCACCGGGAGGGAGGTCGAAATCTAGTTTTCGATACTGATCAGATTTGCGAACAGCCGGTAGGCTCCGGGGACTCCATCAGGCAGCTGCCGGAAAAATCCATATCCCGTATAGACGTAGGTTCCCTTCCCTATTTTCGCCATGACCATACCGCCCTGCTGGGGTTGTTCGTTTGGATCGGCGCTCTCGAGAATGGGCGTGTACCTTGGGTCCCACGCACTGAGGAAATAATTTCCGCGTTCCTGCACCCAGCCGTCAAAGTCACTCGACGAAATCCGGTTTGGAACATTAAAGAGCTGCAGCGACGGATTGAGAATCTTTACGGGAGCCTCTTCCCGGGTCACCCGGCCATTGTCGTTGATCGTGAAGGGATAGGGCCCGAACGGATTGCGCTGGGTCTCACCGGCACGATTGTATTGAACGATAAGTGTTCCACCGTTGGACACGTAGTCCAGGATGCGTTTGTTATATGTGACAAGATCCTCCCGCACTCCATAAGCGCGCACACCCAGCACGATGGCGGGAAATCGGGAGAGGTCTCCGTTTGCGAGATCGTCGGAAGAAAGCTTCGTCACCTTCACTCCGAGCTGCTGCAATGCTTCCGGAATCTTGTCGCCGGCGCCTTCGACATAACCAACGGAGGTGACGAGCGACTTCACATCGAATATTTCTGCCTTTGATTCGGCAGCAGAGTAGACATATCGCGTTTCAATATGCGGATAAGCGATCGGCGTGTAGCCCGTCTTGAATTCCTGATTGCCGGTCTTTGCGATTGCCTGCACTTTGAAATTACCAGCCGTCGCAGGCGCGGTGACCATAAACTGCGCCGTGGCGAGTTCTCCCTGACGAGTAAATTTCAATGTCCTCGTTGCCGGCTCCACCGACCAGCCTGCAGGAATCACCAATCGAACTTCAGTGTCTGCAGCCGTCGTGTTCTGATTTTCAACGGTGACGTTGAACTCCTTCCTGTGATTCCCGACCAGGGGAATAACGGCGATATCCGGCGAAACACGTATGGAGAAAGCGGGCACAACCTTCAACAGGCTGCGTTGTTCTCCGAGCATGCCGTCGGTGCGTCGAAATTGTGCGGGCTGCTCCATGGAAATCGCGGCGCCGTTGTATTCGATTTCCGCATGTGTCTCAAGCAATGGCGGATCGAAAGGCATATTCGCGGCAGAACCCTGGGGCCAGACAAAGCGATCGCCCTGGCGTGGTTGTTTCAGCCAGTACGGTTGAGTGAATTCGGCGTTCGCGGGAACAGTCACGCTAAACACCTGATCCAGCTTCTGGCCGGGTTGCAGCGAACCCGTCGTTCGCTGAGCTGACGCCGTCCAACCCGCAGGCAGATCCGCTGCGATTTTCGGGACAGGTAAAATCAGGGGACCGCCATTAATGACGCTCACGGTAAGATTGAAAGTCTGGCCGGGAATCACCGTTTCATCTGCAGAAATAACATCCAGAACCAGCCCGGCGGCCAGCCGTGTGGCCTCCTGAAAGTCGGCTTCTTTCTGTTTAAGAAGAAATTGAACCTGTTCATTGGTGGACTTGCTCCGAATACGCTGTAAAAGCTGGAGTGAGGCTGTGAGATCCGGAACAATTTCTGCGGGACGGAGCAGATTCACCTTCTGGCGAATCGAAGCGATGCGCGATTGAAGGTCCGAAACGTCCGCGGTGATGCTCGCGTCCAGCTGTGACAGGTCGTTGATCTTGTATATCACGCCGTCAAATAGTGCGGCGGTGTCGGCAACGTCGACAGACTTCTGTACCAGCTGAAGACTGGTGTTATTCGGGCCCTTGTTTTGAGCGGCGCCTTGAGACTGCGATCGATGCAGGCTTCGTCCTTCGGCGGCGATCTCGGAATACGATCGGCCCAAAGCCAGATCAAACTCTCCCACATTGATGGTGATGCCGGCGGGCTGTGGCTGTCCCTGCGCCTGTACTGGCGCTTGCCCCTGCGCCTGTCCACGTCCCTGAGCCTGCCCTTGTCCTTGCGGTTGTCCGCGACCCTGCGCCTGACCCTGGCCTTGCCCTTGACCCGGTCCACCTCGTCCGCCACCATTCAAATAAAGCTTCTTGGCCTGCCAGGGCTTCCCATATTCGGGATACAGTTTCGGATCCGCCGCCGCTTTGAAAGCTTCCTGAGTGATGATCCCGGCAATCTGATGGTGGCCATGGCCGTCGGAGGGAGTGCCGGTGAATCGCGACACAATGATTTCCGGCCGAAACTGCCGAATCACACGCACAAAATCGCCGAGAACCTTATCGTGGCCCCACTTCTCCAATCCTTCTTCGGCCGTTTTCGAAAATCCGAATTCATACTCCGGCGTAAAGAACTGTTGGGCTCCGTCGAGCCGTCTTGCTGCAAGCAGTTCTTCCGTACGGATGACCCCAAGATCTTCAAACAGTTCCGTCCCCAAAAGGTTCTGGCCGCCATCTCCACGCGTAATCGAAAGATAGGCGGTGCGCGCGCCCTGCCCTCGAGACAACCATGAAAGCAATGCGCTGTTTTCGTCGTCCGGGTGGGCGCCGGTATGAAGCACGCTGGCAACAACGTCCAGTCGAGTCAAAGCCTGCGCGAGTCCCATGGCACCGCGATCTTCCGGGGGCTGCGCTGCAGTGGCAGTGAGAGCCAGAATTACCAGGAGGAGCAGAACGGCTTTGGTTTTCATGGTGTGCGAAATTGTACCTGCAACTGGAAGGAACTCAAAACCGTTGGATCCGGGGCACACTTTCTTTATGAATTTCTGTGGTTCCTCAGTGGGACTTCATTGAAACTATCGTCTCGATTATGGAAAAGCTGGCCGAAGGCCTTCTCTGGTACATCGCTTTCCTGTTTTCCACGACGCTTCATGAAGCGTCTCACGCCCTTGCGGCATACAAGCTGGGGGACAAGACCGCCTACGAGGGAGGCCAGCTCACTCTCGATCCAATCCCGCACATGCGGCGCCAACCCATGGGAACCATTGTCGTGCCGATCATTTCTTTTCTGATCGGAGGGTGGATGATTGGCTGGGCGAGCGTCCCCTATGATCCGCATTGGGCCTATAACCATCCTCGATCCTCAGCAAAGATGTCCGCGGCTGGCCCTGCCGCCAACCTGCTGCTGGCCATACTGGCTGCGCTTGCGATTCGCGCGGGAATGGTCGCGGGAGTCTTTTCACCTCCAGACACCATTGATTTTTCTCATGTCATCGATTCAACTTCCGGTGGAGTGTTCGCGACCATGGCGGCATTCATCAATATCCTCTTCTCGCTGAACCTCTTGCTTTTCATCTTCAACCTTCTTCCCATTCCGCCGATGGATGGGAGCGGAATCATTCCGATTTTTCTCACCGAAGAACGTGCGCAGCGCTACCTGGAGCTGGTTCACAATCCGATGTTTTCATTCATCGGTATTATTCTCGCGTGGAATATTTTCGACTTTGTGTACAGCCCGCTGCATCTGGCCTTCGTCAATCTGCTTTTCTATCCGTATGCGTCTTACCAATAGTCAGTTCTTCGTCGTAATCAGAGGAAGTTGAACCGTCAGTGTCTCTCCACGCCTGACGGTAACGGGCACTCCGCGATCTTCAAACCTTGCCAGAAATCCTGCGTTCAGTTCGGCGTTCGGTGGAATGTTGTCCCAGGCGAACATTTTGTATTCGCCTGGGGGAATCAAATTAATGGGTGGGTATTTTGACCCGGCAACGTCAAATATGGAACGTCGGTACAGCAGCGGATTGCGCCGGTGTTCCACTGCCGGAACGAGGGAGACGAATGCGTTTTTTATGGGCTGCTTCCGGTCATCCAGAATCTGAACCTGCACCGTGCCGCACTGTTTGCTGAGTATCACTTCGATGGGCTCAGCATCCATGCCGCCGACGAAACCTTCGTCATAAACACTCTTGCGGCCCTGATGAATATCGAGGATGCAACTGTCGCTCGCATTCTGCGTAATGGAATATCGCGCTTCGGGAACCTGCGAGATGGTGAAAGTGCCCTCCGTGTTCACATTGATCAAGTTCATCAAGGGTGCAACCAGTATCCCTCGAGCGCGCAGGGAGAGAGGTTGCCGAACCGGCGAACCGTCCTCCAGCATCAGGCGTCCCGACAAATCCGTTGCCGGATGCATCTCAATCGACAGATTACGGTAGTCCTCTGTCCCAATATCCAGCGTGATGCTGCCGGAGTAAGATCGCTGCTTCACATTGTCGGAAACGAAGGCAACAAGGATGTACCTGCCGGGAGGTACACTTCGGAGTTCGAATTCACCAACGGCGCGACTTTCGGCGCTTGCGGTATTAGGAATCGAAAAGGTGGAGGGATCCTCCAAACGGTCCGTACCGACCGGCAAAAGAGAAAACTGAATATTGGACCGCGTCATGTTCCCGGGCCCATTGACGGTTCCGGACACCTTCACGGTTCCGCCGTTCGGAATGCTGAAATTGGCGCCGGGCGACTCGCCATTTTCATTCACCACGATCGGCACAGCATCTGCCAGCGTAGTCACTCCCGGAAAATAGACGCGGACGGCTGTCATCGAAGGTCGATAATCGGCACGAATGTAGTATTCGCCAGGACGCAGCCCGAACAGTCGGAAGTTTCCACGATCGTCGGAAATCGATGAGTTTCCCGGGCGGAGAACCTTATGGCCATCTTCATAGCTCAGCGTCAACGCCGTCAGTGGAACGCTGACGAGTGGGGTACCCATCGGATCGAACACGCGTCCGCTGATCACACCGCCGGGAATCAGCGTAAAGACAAAGCCACCCACCTTCTCCTGAGGCTGAATTTCAATTGTTACGCTGGTCGCGGCCGGAGGGGACGCAATGAAGAGATCGTTGGTGCCCAGCTGTGCCTTCAGACTGCTGATCATGGCTGGGTCCGGTCCGGCCGTGCCTACTGGAGGCGTAAAATAGCCCGGTCTCATCCATTGAACGCGATAACGGCCCGGTGCAAGATCTCCAACTTCGAATCGTCCAAGTTGATCTGTGAAGGAACCTTTCGGATTCTGCGCGAGTCCAGGCGCTGTCGCCGCAGGTGTCAGGACGATCTGAACGCCGTCAATCGGCTGGGCGGTTCCTGATTGAATCACGATCCCGGAAATTCTTCCTGCACCCGCAGGCGACTGAAATGGTGCCAGGGAGAATGTCATCGTAAAGACGGCGAGGAGGAGAGTTCTCATTCGGTCGTACTCTAACGCAGCCGGCGTCGACTGGGAAGTGAATCGGTGTGCCGTCTATCCCGTCTGGAATCGGTAACCGATACCGGGTTCGTTATGCAGGAAACGAGGGCGGGCGGGATCGTATTCGAGCTTCTTGCGCAACTGACCCATGTAGACCCGCAGATACTGAGTATCGCACTTCTTGTGGTTTCCCCAGATTTCCCGCAACAGGCAGTGATATGAAAGAACGCGATTCGCGTGACGAATCAGGATCCGCAGCAGATTGTATTCCGTAGGAGTGAGATGAACGTCTCTGCCGGCAACGCGCACCTGCCGTGAATTGAAATCCACTTCGATATCGTTGGACCGAAATAGCCGCTCTTTCGCGCCAGCTGAACCCGGCAATGTTCGGCGAAGCGCCACTTTCATGCGGGCCAGCAGTTCTCCGGGTACAAATGGTTTGTTGAGAAAGTCATCGGCGCCGGCATCGAAGGCGTCGAGTTTGTGCGTTTGTTCCGTGTCGACAGATAGTGCAAGAATGGGAAGCCCGTGCTCCCTGAGACGCAACTGGCGAATGAAATCGATCCCACTCATGTCCGGAAGCTCCAGGGCCATGACGATAAGATCGGGTGGCAGCATCTCCATTTGTGCCAGGGCTTCCGCCGCGGTTGGCGCTTCCTGAAATCGATAATCCATGGTCAACAATGTCGAGCGCAACATGAGCCGCGTATCGAAATCGTGTTCGATCACGAGAACGATTGGATGATTCCTGGAAAGTATCTTCATATGAGTATTCAGTGGAAAGGGCGGGTGAACCGCATCAAGGTCCACCCGCTGACTTTTCTTCGGTCAGGCGCGATGAGGCGCCTTCGATAAGGCTCCCGCATGCGCAGAAGTGGTTGCAGCTGCGTTCATGGAAACATAGTCCGACGTCGTCGTCTGAAAACCAGCATAGGCCTCCATGCCGTGCTCGCCGATATCCAGACCTTCGATCTCTTCTGCCTGGGAAACTCGAAGACCCATCACCGCCTTGATGGCAGCCCAGAATACAATCGAGACAACCAGTGTAAAGGCGATGACGCTTAGCGATCCGAGTGCCTGAATTGAAAGCAGCTTGAACCCGCCGCCGAAGAACAGACCGTTGCCTGTTGCGACGCCCGTAATCTTGTCCTGGGCGAAAAGGCCGACGCAGAGCGTCCCGAAAATACCATTCGCGAGGTGAACGGCCAGTGCGCCAACCGGGTCGTCGAGCTTCAGCTTGTCGAAGAAGAGAACCGCAAAAACCACGAGAATACCCGCGACGCCTCCGATGATGAGCGAGCTGTTCACGCTCACAAACGCGCAGCCCGCCGTGATTGCAACCAGCCCTGCAAGGCAACCGTTGATCGTCATTCCGAGATCCGGTTTGCCCAGGACCAGCCAGGCGGTTGCCGTGGCAGTCAGAAGGCCGATCGCGCCTGCAAGATTGGTCGTATTGAGAATATGGGAAATAGCGCCGGGGTCGGCCGCCATCGTGGAACCGGGATTGAACCCGAACCAGCCCAGCCACAGAATCAGGCATCCAAGCGTGGCCGATGTCATGTTGTGACCCGGAATTGCGTGCACGCTTCC
>Ga0163163_10001707_pt1 | contig 18562 bp, 18 predicted proteins | sample S65metaG_FD_119766 | JGI IMG/M metagenome (GOLD analysis project Ga0163163, IMG submission 119766) | Switchgrass rhizosphere microbial communities from Kellogg Biological Station, Michigan, USA - S6-5 metaG | ecosystem: Host-associated > Plants > Roots > Rhizosphere > Soil | place: USA... | reverse complement strand
CTTGTACGTTCGATATAACAAAGCGCAGCCGGGCCGGCGCACTCCAAAACTTAGTTCAGGCCGGGGTCGTTTTCGACTACCACTTTGGTGGTGAGATCGGAGCCGGCAACACTGACTTTAACAACATAAGTTCCGGCGTCGAGCGGCAAGCCCTGGTTGAAGATTCCACCAAAGCCACCACCGCCGCCGCCGCCGCCGCCACCACCACCACCCCCTCCTCCAAAACCGCCACCGACGGGACGTGGAGGTGGATCACCACGCAGATTCCATTGCACGCGATTTAGACCAACCTCATTTGTTCCTACCAGGTTTCTAACCACCTTTCCTGAGTAGTCTAAGATTGTGATCTTCACGTCGCCGGCTGCCGGCGTCTTAAGGTAATAAGTGATCGCGGTTCCAGGCGCTGGGTTTTGTCCACGAAACAACTTAGACCCGCCAACGTAACGACCGAGCCTCGTATCATTCATCCAAATAGTGCCCGGACGAACATCAAATAGGTGCGCACTCTTATCTAGCACCTTGCTTGCTGACATCTGTTGCAAAGGTGTGATGTCGTCGAGAATGTAGATACCACGCCCGTGAGTGGCGACAATTAAATCACCATCTCGAGGATGGACCAGAATATCGTCGATCCTGACAGTTGGCATACCCGACATCATTGGCTTCCATTCGCCACCACCGTTGAATGAAACAAACAGTCCAAATTCGGTGCCGACAAACAGGAGATCCTTACTCTTCGGGTCTTCGGTAATAACGTTAACCGTTCCCCATGAGGGAAGATTGCTGACGACCGAGGTCCAGCTTGTTCCGTAATCGCGAGTTACAAAGAGATAGGGCTTGAGATCATCGGAGCGATGTCCATCGACTGCGACATAACAAGTGCCCGCGTCGTAATGTGACGGCTCGACTCGGGAGATGTGATAGGTATCGCCAATACCCGGAATGTTTTTCGCAACATTGGTCCAGGTGGATCCGCCATCGCGGCTTACTTGAACATTTCCGTCGTCGGTTCCAACCCAGATCACCCCGGGCATTTTTGCTGACTCAGCAATGGTCACGATGTAGCCATAACTCGTATAACCATCGTGCTTCGAAGCCATCGGATCTTTACCCGGCACCCCCATGATCGGGAGCGTGTTTCGATCGATGTGTTTTGTCAGATCCGCACTCGATGTCCAGGTGTCACCACGATCCAGCGATTTGAAGAACCGATCTCCGCCAACGTAGAGCACACGCGGATTGTGCGGCGACATAACGAGTGGTGTATTCCAATAAAAGCGATACTGCTCATTTGCCGCTGGCGTCGGAACAACATTCGACTGCAGGTTAGCACCACCAAAACCGAATCCTTGCGACGCGGCGAAAGCCGCTAGTTGAGCGGCGGTATCAGGAGTTGCCTCTGGTGACGCTCCGGGTGATGGACTTGCCGCCGGTGCTGGTCCACCTGGTCCACCACGTCCGCCGCCTCGCCTTTGGGGAACGCCACGGGGACGTATGCTTACGCTCCTTCCGGTGCGCATGTCGAGCCGGTTCATTGCGCCATTTTGAGACTCAGAATAGATAATATTGTAATCAGTAGGATCGATCTGAGCATAAAAACCATCACCACCACCCACTCGATACCAATCAGCGTTGGTGATGCCGGCTTGAGCACTTCGAGTCTGACTTGGACCTCCCCACGAACCGTTATCCTGCAGACCGCCATAAACGAAGTGTGGCTTACGCATATCAGCTGCGACAGCATAGAACTGCGCTGCCGGGATTGTGTTCACAAACTCCCAGCTTGCTCCCTGATCGTAAGTGACATTCAAGCCCCCGTCATTGCCAAGCCAGATCTGCTCGCTATTGATTGGGTTGATCCAGATTGCATGATTGTCGCTATGAGCGATTCCGGATTGTAAAGATTTGAAGGTCTTTCCGCCGTCCGTTGACTTGCTGAAGTTCAAACCGCCAACGTAAACAGTGTCCGGATTCTTGGGATCGACTCGAATCTGGCTGTAATACATCGGACGATTGTTTTCGTTGCTAACCACGCGCCATGTCTTCCCCTTGTCGTCAGAACGCCAGACTCCTGGCTTCTTAGGATCGGGCGGTGCTGGTGTTGGCGATGCAACCGGGCTCGCCGACGGCGATGCTGAAGGTGACGGCGAAGGACTCGGACTGGGAGCGGCCTGACCACCAAGCGTTTGTTCTTCTCCACCGGTTCCGACACTCGCGCCCACTTCCATTTGCGCGTAGAGAACGTTGGAATTTGAACGGGAAATATCAATGCCGATCCGGCCCAGGAGTCCTTCGGGTAAGCCGCCGCCTTCGAGCTTTTTCCAGGTTTTTCCGGCATCCACAGTCTTCCAGATGCCTGAGCCCGGGCCACCACCATTAAACCCAAAAGAGGTGCGCCGGCGCTGATAAGAAGCAGCATAAAGTGTTTTTGAATCCGAGGGGTCGATTACGAGATCGGTAAAACCGGTGTCTTCGTCAATAAACTTGACGTTGGTCCAGGTTTTACCGCCATCAGTGGTTTTGTAGACACCTCGTTCCTTGTTTGGCCCAAACAGATGTCCGAGTACCGCTACGTAAACAATGTTCGCGTCTTTTGGATCGATAACTATGCGAGCGATGGTCTGAGTATTCTCTAGTCCCATCTTCGTGAACGATTTTCCGGCGTCGGTTGACTTGTAGATGCCATCGCCAAAACTTGAACTCTGCCGATTATTGGCTTCTCCAGTCCCGACCCAGACAACCTTAGGATCTGATGGGGCAATGGCAATGTCTCCAATTGAAGCCGTGGAATAAGTATCGAAGATTGGTTGAAAGGTAGTGCCATTGTTAGTTGATTTCCAAACACCACCAGTGGCGAACCCGACGTACACGACATAAGGATTCGACTCGACACCCACAATGTCATCAACGCGTCCGCCCATGCTGGCTGGTCCAATGCTACGAAAGACAAATCGCTTGAGCATCGGATCTGTAGACCAATTGACCGGAGTTGGAGTTGGACTAGGGCTCGGAGTTGGTGTGGGTCGCTGCGCGGCCGGTGCCGGATTTTGATTTTGAGAATGAGCAGTGATTGTAGCGAGAGCAGTTGCAGAAATGATTATCAGAAATACTCCGAGAAGATACACGGAGCGCGGCCTGTCTTTCATCGAAAGTGTCCTTTCAACAGAAGAATGCAAACTACACGAGGTAGAACTATTGCCTGGGAAAAATTTTAGAACGGTGTTACATGCACGCTGAGCGATGTGATCGCTGCTTGCTGGGGACTATAAATAACTGACCGACTGAATGCAACTGGGAGTTAGGATCAGGGGACTTTGATCTTTGTAACTTTGATCTTTGAACTTTGAACTTTGATCTTTGAACGTAGATCTTTGGATCTTGATCTCGAGAATGGATGATCAAACATCGAGGCCAAAGCCTAAAGACCTATCCTTGCAATATGGTGCTGCCGGCACTCTCCGCTAGCCGCTTGGCATCGGGTAGAGCATCCAGCGCTCTAAGAACTTGAGCATCACCATCAAGTAGTACACGTGCTCCTGCATCGTTGGAAAATGCAGCGGTCACGATCTCGAGACGTAATCGCATTTTTACGAAATCCAGATCTTCTTCCATTTGAGCGGGTGTGAGTTGAAAATCCGGCTGCGTACGAACAAAGTTCCTGAACGCATCGAGTAGACGATCATTGACCGGATAATCTGTCGGTCGCGCGCTCTTCCCGTATTGAACTTTTTCTATCTTGTAGGCTTCGAATCCTGGAACGATTCCGGCTGCAAGACTACGGGTGAAATAGAACGCAGCTTCCGCAATATGACCGCGATTCGGCGTGCCCGCCGGCTCTTTAACTTCGATGTCGGGAGTAATTCCTCCGCCACCATAGAAGACACGACCCGCAGCGGTCGTCACAGCTGGCCCACTATGCGGATGAGGCGTCGGTGAAGCTAGTGCCAGCGGTAGCTCCAGATTGCGAGCACCCTGGTTTGGCAGCGCCATCTCTGAAGGATCATGTCGAGTGTAATAATCGTAAAGTGATCCGTTCGAGTAATCACGCTGCAGCGAGCGACCGTAAGGAGTGTAGTACCGAGCGGTCGTCAGGGTGAGTCCAGTGTTATAGGGAAGTTGGAAGATCCGTTGCACGAGGCCTTTGCCAAAACTGGTTTCCCCGACAATCAGACCACGACCATGATCTTGAATCGCCCCTGCTACAATTTCTGAAGCCGACGCAGTATTCCGATTGATGAGGACCACCAACGGCACGTCCGATGGTTCGGCGCCAATCGACTTGTAGACAACCGGCTCGTTATATTCAGTCCTACCTTTGACAGAGACTACGACTTTACCGCGCGGCAGGAATTCACTCGCAACGTCGATCGCCTGATCCAGCAGGCCTCCGGGATTACTACGAAGATCCAGAACGAGCTGTCTCATCCCTTGCTCTTCCAACTTCTTTATCGACGTTCGCAACTCATCATCACTTGAACGTTGGAAGCCGCCCGTCAATCCAATATACCCGGTACCGGGTCTAATCATGTAAGCATTACGGATTGTGAGCAGCGGAACCGCGTCCCGGACTAGAGTGAAATACAGTGGAGCCTCAGAACCTGGCCGTTCGACTTTGATGGTGACCGGTTCCCCGATGCCGCCGCGCACATTTTTCGAAACCTGATCGCTGGTCCACTGGCGCGCGTCTTTACCGTCCACCTCGAGAATACGATCACCGTATTTCAAACCTAATCGGGCCGCAGGTGTCCCTTCTACGGTCGACTGGATGTAGACACCGTCGCGGTGCTGAACAATCGTGACGCCGATACCAAAAAAGCGCGAGTCCTGATCTTCTTTCAGCTTCTTGAATTCGTTGTAGGGGAAGTAAGCAGAATGCGGATCCAGCGTAGACAACATTCCTTGAATGGCTGCCTGAGTCGCTTTTTCGTGATCAATCTCACCGGAGTAGTTTGAGGTAATGGTCGAGACCGCCTCGTTGTAATCCTTCTCAATATCGTCAAGAACGCGATAGGGATTGGACTTTCCGGTCCCGTTCAATCCGCTAAACTTTCGAGCGCTACCGACGGTGCCACCGAAAACTGCGGCCAAAACAACAACTGCGGCTGCCGTGAGGAGAAAAGTCTTGCTAATGCCCATGCCCTTGTATTGTGGGGTTGATGGTTCTAATTCACGTGCTACTTCCATGACTTGAAATATAACACAGGAAACGGCGCTCATCCGACAGCGCCGAGACCGGTTTTGACTGTGATATATTGCGATTGAGAATCACTGATGCCCACTTCTCTTTCGATTATCGTTCCTGCTTATAACGAAGCCGATCGACTTGGAAACAGCCTGGGAGCGATCGTCACGTATCTCTGCGATAATTTTCCCGAATCAGAGTTGATCGTCGTTGACGATGGATCGTCTGATAAGACGGCGCAAATCGCCCGCCAACGCCTGGACGAGGGCGCCAATCTCCGCACGTCTCTAATCAGCTACAAATCGAACCTGGGAAAGGGGCGCGCGGTCAGACTTGGCCTGTTGGCTGCCCGTGGCGAGGTCGCACTGTTTTCAGATGCTGACTTATCTACTCCTATCAGCGAAGCTCCGAAACTCATTGGACCAATTGAGCAGGGAGAATGTGATGTAGCATTTGGATCCCGAGCTCTCGACCGAAACCTAATCGGGGTGCGCCAACCATGGCGCCGCGAACAAGGTGGCCGGGTGTTCAACCTGGTCGTTAGACTTGCAACCGGACTGCCTTTTTGGGACACGCAATGTGGTTTCAAAGCGTTTCGCATGAGTGTGTGTCGCCCACTGATCGAAGCGGCGACAGTTGATCGTTTCGGATTTGATGTCGAACTACTTTATCTTGCCTATAAAGCGGGGCTGCGACTGAAAGAGATTCCCGTACGTTGGGACCATAATGAAGGCAGCAAAGTAAACGTCGCCAGCGACAGTCTGAAAATGTTGGCCGAAGTTGGACTGATCAGACAACAGGCGCGTCGCGGAGTTTATGACAGCGCTCTCAAAGCGGTAAGTGCAACAAAACGAAGCTGACAATTCTCCCCGGGGTACAGAACCAGGAGCGAAGCGACTGTAAACCGCACTCGTTCGTCAACTTTGTACAGTCGCTTCGCTCCTGATTCTGTACCCGGGAGAATTGCCCGTATAATTACTTCAACTTGGTGATGCGAATGACTCGGCTCAATGTAAACATCGATCACGTGGCAACGGTTCGCCAGGCTCGTCGGGCACCCGAACCGAGTGTGGTTGCAGCAGCGTTCGCTTGTGAGCTGGCCGGAGCTGATGGAATTACGGTACACCTCCGTGGCGATCGGCGACACATCCAGGATGAAGATCTGTCCCTTTTACGTAAGACGGTTTCCACCTACCTCAACATGGAAATGGCTGCGACCGAAGAGATGCTGAAAGTTGCTCTCAAAAGTCGCCCCGACGCAGTAACTTTGGTCGCCGAAACGCCGGACGAGATCACGACAGAGGGTGGCCTTGACGTCAGATCCAATATCGCCATCGTGAGAGCTGCAGTTTCGAAGCTGCGCCAGGGGGAAATACTCGCCAGTCTTTTTATCGATCCCGATCCAGTTCAGATTGAAGCTGCCCACGATGTGGGAGCCCAGCAGGTCGAACTTTGTACTGCTGCGTATGCAGAAGCAACGCTGGGTGCGCGGGCCATCCACGGTGAAGGTGCGGCTCATGCCGCGCAAGAACTAAGGAGACTGCGAGAAGCCGCCGAGTTGGCCACGCAATACGGACTGCATGTTGCGGCCGGTCACGGATTAACCTATCGAAATGTAGGGTTAGTTGCCGGCATAGGAGAAATTACCGAGTTCAATATCGGACATAACATTGTAGCTCGAGCAATTTTTGTCGGCATGGAAATGGCTGTTTTCGAAATGCGCAAAGCAATAAAGGCCGGATCATTTCGATCCGGCCTTGGAACTATCTCAGATTGAACCTTGCTGTTAAGCCCTGGTGGAAGCCAATTGTAATCGCACGGTAGATCGCTCCAACTCAGCCTGAGCTACAGCCAGATCTTCTTCAGATCCACTCCAATTACTCAACTGCTTCTCGAGTCGCTCGCGTGATTGTCTTGCCTGGGCTGCGTCGATCTCTTCTGGTCTTTCAGCAACGTCAGCCAGTACCGACACGTTATCGTCTCTGACTTCCAGAAAACCACCGGATACGTGCAACTGAAAACTCTTTCCGTCTTGGACGTATGACAAAACACCGGTCTTAAGTTGAGAAATTAGCGGCGTGTGGCCGGGAAGGATGCCGAGTTCGCCACTAAGACCAGGTACTGTGACCATATCAACGGGCTCGGCCAGGACGCGACGTTCCGGAGTAACTACTTCGAGTTGGATTTTATCGGCCATAAGGAAAGTTACGAGCCACGTTCACTGGTCGCAGCCCGTTCTCAAAAGTTACTGGGCAAATGACTTGGCTTTTTCGACGGCTTCTTCGATGGTACCCACCATGTAGAAAGCCTGTTCAGGTAGATCATCGTGTTTACCATCTACCAGCTCTCGGAACCCGCGCACGGTATCTTCCAACTTCACATACTTACCTTGCAGCCCGGTAAACTGTTCCGCCACGTGGAATGGTTGAGAGAAGAACTTCTGAATTTTTCTCGCACGTGAAACTATCAACTTGTCTTCATCTGACAATTCGTCGAGACCGAGAATCGCGATGATGTCCTGGAGATCCTTGTAACGCTGCAACACGCGCTTTACATCCTGCGCAGTGTTGTAATGCTCTTCTCCAAGAATGCGGGGATCGAGAATTCTCGACGAAGAAGTGAGCGGATCGACCGCCGGATAAATCCCCAGTTCAACGATCTGACGCGACAGTGCCGTTACGGCATCAAGGTGCGCGAACGTAGTGGCTGGTGCGGGATCGGTGTAGTCGTCAGCCGGCACATATACGGCTTGAATGGAAGTGACTGAACCGGTTTTAGTCGAGGTGATGCGCTCCTGCATTTCACCCATCTCAGTCGCCAGGTTCGGCTGATATCCCACCGCCGAAGGCATGCGACCCAACAGCGCGGATACCTCTGAGCCGGCCTGCGTAAAACGGAAGATATTGTCAATAAAGAGCAACACATCAAGACCTTGATCACGGAAATACTCAGCGACTGTTAGGCCTGACAAAGCAACTCTGAGGCGAGCTCCCGGTGGTTCTGTCATCTGTCCGTAGATCAGTGCCACTTTCGATTTGCCGATGGTGCTCATATCGACTTTGGAAAGATCGAACTGTCCGGTCTCTTTGAAATGCTTATTGAAGGCCTCGCCAAACTGGATAACTTCGGATTCGACCATTTCTCTCAAAAGGTCGTTGCCTTCGCGTGTGCGTTCGCCCACACCGGCAAACACTGAGAAGCCGGATCGCGCTTTCGCGATGTTGTTGATCAACTCCATCACGATGACGGTCTTGCCGACGCCGGCGCCACCGAACAGGCCGATCTTGCCGCCACGAAGGAATGGTTGAATCAAGTCGATGACTTTGATGCCGGTCTCGAACATCTGCAGTTCGGTTGACTGCTCTTCGAACGTCGGAGCGTGCCGGTGAATTGGATAGCGTTGCTTATGGTCCACGGCGCCCAGCGTATCGACCGGCTCGCCAATCACGTTGAGCACGCGCCCGAGAGTTCCTTCGCCAACAGGCATCGTAATGGGGCCGCCGGTGTCGATGGCTTTCATGCCTCGCACCATGCCGTCAGTTGGCAACATCGAGACGGTCCGCACGCGACCCTCACCCAGGTGTTGCTGCACTTCAGCGATGACATCGATTGGGGTGGGGACATCGAAGCCTTCCGAAACAATTCTGAGGGCTTGGTAAATTGGTGGCAGGTATTTGCCTTCGAACTCGACGTCGAGAACGGGTCCAATGATCTGCACGACTTTGCCGACATGCTGACCTTCGGCGGTCATGTTTCCGTTAGGCGTAGACATACTATCGATGAACTCCTCTTTCTACCTGTAAAGGCGAAGAAAACTGGCAGGTTTAAAAGCCAGACAAGATAACATAAGGGCTAAATTTTAACCAAATCGGTCTTCTCAATCTTATTGGTCCTATCGGGCGGCGGGTAAAAGAAGAAGACCAATAAAACATATAGGACACATAGAACTCATTTCTTTCCTGAAACTTTAGTTGTACTATTGTCGTAGTACAATCTAACAATGAGCGAAATCTTCTCATTAAGCCCTTCGCACCCCATGCCGCTGTACGCGCAACTGACTCGTGCGATTCAGTTTGCGATCGCAACCGGACGCCTCCGGCAGGGAGAGCAGTTGCCAACCGTCAGACAACTGGCGGTGGAACTGCGCGTGAACGCTAACACAGTCGCTAAGGTTTACGCCGAACTTGAACGATCGGGGGTTCTAGAAACGCGAAGAGGAGTAGGAACTTTTGTCTGCGCTCGACAGTTTGCAGCAAACAGCCGGCAGGACCACGAAAAGCAATTGCGGGAGCTGGTTGACCGGTTTCTCGAAGAGGCTGCCGCAATGGGATTTACCGCCGACGACTTGGCCGATCAACTGCAAACGAGACGCAAAAAGGAGACTGAGAAAAATGTCTAACATGAACAACCTGATTCAAACCAGAAACAACCTGCCATCAACTAACGCCCCGCGAGTCAATGTCGTCTCCGCAGTAGCGTTTTTGGTTCCAGTAATTCTGGGTGTTCTATTGACCATCGGTACTTTTAGTCCGTTCGGTGCAATCGCTGGTGTGTTACTCGGAGTTCTGTGTGCTCAGTCGCCAAAAATTGCCCGCCAATGGGAAAGAGCTGTGATTTTGCGGTTGGGCCGTTACGTTGGGTTGCGTGGTCCAGGCTTGTTCTTTGTGATTCCTTTTGTCGATACAGTTTCCGCCTGGATCGACCAACGCGTAATCACAACGAGCTTTGCTGCAGAAGAAACTCTCACTTCAGACACCGTGCCGGTGAATGTCGATGCTGTCTTGTTCTGGATGGTCTATGATCCAGAAAAGGCCGCTCTGGAAGTGCAAAGTTACCCTCAAGCTGTAAGCTGGGCAGCCCAGACTGCTTTGCGCGACATTATTGGCAGAACTTCGCTAACCGATCTTCTCCGCGGTCGCGAACGAATTGAAGAGGAGTTGCAGCAGCTGATCGATGAGCGCTCAAATCCATGGGGCGTCACCGTGCAGTCTGTAGAGATGCGCGATGTGATCATTCCGGCCGCGCTCCAGGACGCAATGTCTCGTGAAGCACAGGCTGCCAGAGAAAAACAAGCTCGTATCATCCTGGGCCAGGCCGAAGTGGAGATCGCGAACTCGTTCGAGATAGCCGCGCGCTCGTACAGAGATAACCCTACTGCTTTGCATTTAAGGGCCATGAATATGCTGTATGAAGGGCTCAAGGAAAAGGGTGCGCTGATGTTAGTCCCGAGCAGTGCGGTCGAGTCAATGGGTATGGGAGGACTGCTCGGTGCCGCTGCACTACGTCAACAAACTCTGACCGGAAGTGACGAAAAGCCTGAGTAATCAGGAATCTGACCGTCCCGGTTTTTCAAAGGAAAAAACCCTGCGACTTCGAAGTTGCAGGGTTTTAACTTTAGGAAAGCGCTTTAATTACAGCTCGGGGTCAATTCGGATTTTCATCCTTTGCAAGACCTGTATATCTTCATCCGTTAGATCGAGGGTTGTCTTGGTCGTTTCGTCTTCGTCATCGCCAGCATGCGGTCGCAAACCGATCTCGAGCCGCAACGTCAGTTCCATCTCATAACCAGCTTCACGGAGCCGCTCGATCGCCTCGGCAACCTTGGTGGAATTCTCTACTGATTCGTTGATTGCCGTACCGATTTCTCGGACTATCTCTTTTGCGTCGTCGTCTATTTCCAAATTGCGAATGCCTTCAATGTGAAATGTTTGAAGTAGCCGCTATGCTACGCGACCGATCTCGGAGGGTCAACCCAAAGTTGGAAAGATTAACGGGATAAATCGTTTTTCAATTTCACGTTAAAGCAATCAAGTTATAGACTGTCTAAATACCGTTGGGCCGGTGGGATTGAGTTTCAGACCCACCACGATGCAGTGTGACTGAGGGCAGAACAGTCGAATGATAGGTACTATCGGAATACTTACTGGTGGCGGTGACGCGCCTGGTCTAAACGCAGTTATCAGGGCCGTCGTTAAAACCGCCACTTGCGAAAACGGAATGCGCGTGATCGGCATCGAGGACGGATTTGAAGGTCTCCTCGGCGCTACGCAAACGCGCCTGTTGATGCCGGGTGACGTGCGCGGACTGCTACCCCGTGGTGGAACAGTCCTCGGGACACGAAACCGCGGAAACTTTGTCGAGAGAACTAAAGACGGAGTTCCCATGAGCGTCGAGGGCGTCTATCAAGAAGCTATCTCGAACATGAGGGTCCTCGGCATTGATGCATTAGTTGTGCTCGGCGGTGAAGGCACTTTAGGCATTGCTTCAGAATTTAACCAAAGAGGGATTCCGGTTTGTGGGGTTCCTAAGACGATCGACAATGATCTCGCTTGTACCGAGCTGACCTTTGGATTCGTTACAGCACTCGATATAGCTACAGAAGCGCTCGACAGACTTCATACAACTGCGGAATCTCATGATCGTGTGATGATCCTTGAAGTCATGGGCCGGCATGCGGGTTGGATTGCTTTACATTCCGGTATTGCCGGGGGAGCAGATGTAATCCTGATCCCGGAGATTCCTTTCTCGCGCGAGGCCGTTGCTGAAAAGATCCGAGCGCGCGAGAATGCTGGTTCAAACTTTAGTATCATCGTCGTTGCCGAAGGCGCTGTTGAGATTGGCCACGAATTGATTTATCAGGACAAGGGTGACGCTCTGCATGCACCGCGACTTGGGGGAATCGGTGCTCACCTCCAGCGAGACCTTGAGGCACTAACGGGACGCGAGACGCGTTGCGTCGTACTCGGACATCTACAGAGGGGCGGTCGGCCCAACGCTTTTGACCGGATGCTGGCTACCAACTTTGGATCATGTGCGGTGAGGGCTTTGTCCCAGGGCGAAAAAGGCGTGATGGTAGCCTTACAGGCAGGTGATATAGTCACAGTACCAATCACTGAAGCTATCAAAAACATCAAGAACGTGCCGCCAAACGGGCAACTGGTGCGAACTGCGCGAGATACTGGAATTTCTTTTGGGTCTCCGGACGAGGCAACTTATCATATTTAAGATTTGACGAAGAAAGAGAGAAAGGTCGTTGTCACAACAAGGTATTAAGGACAAGCTCCAAGGTGAACTTGATGAACTCGAAGCGGAGTTGCGAATTCACCTGCCAAAGGAGATTAAACGCGCGCTGGAGTTTGGCGATCTGCGTGAAAACTCAGAGTACCGGGCCGCCCTGGACAGACAGAATGTTGTAAAGGCGCGAATCGTCGAACTCCGACAACGGATTAGCGAAATAGCCTCAATTGATCCAAACAAGGTACCTCGTGATAAGGCATCTTACGGATCGACGCTGGTGCTTTACGACGCTGAAAAGGACGAAGAAGTGACCTATCGGCTGGTGACTCCTGAGGAGAGCGATCCTGCCCAGGGTTTAATTTCGACGACGTCGCCGGTTGGCAAGAGTTTGATGGGCAAGCAAAAGGGCGACGAGGTCGTCGTCCGAACTCCGGCGGGTGCCCGTAACTTCGAAATCAGGCAGATGAAGACTCTTCACGACGAATTGGAAGCACAAGGCTAGCTGGCGCGGAGATTCGAAAACTTTCAGTCTAACAAAGTACCCTCATTATTCGTTGACATCCCCCTTTCCGCCTCCTATGATTCGCCGCTTACCAATCGGGCTGTAAACTGGTGAAAGTTTTAGGCATAATGGGCTCAAGGAGACCAACCTAACAGATGTTTGGGGCTAGTATTGGCCGCGCAGCACAACGAATCATAGATGCCATGGTGCGTTGGCTGGCTCTGGGTCACATTAATCCAAACATTCTCACTGTCATTGGCGTTGCTCTCAATGTCGGCTGTGGCCTTCTGTTTGGGTACGGCCTTTTTTTTGCGGCCGGAATTGCCCTGATTGTCGCCAACTTGTTTGACATGCTCGATGGTCAGGTCGCCCGATTGTCAGGTCGGGTTACAAGATTTGGCGGTTTTCTTGACTCTTCGTTGGACCGCCTGTCTGATATGGTGGTGTTTGTGGGCTTGATGGTGTTTTACGCTCGCGACACGATACTCCACTCAACACTTAACGTTTTTCTCGCTGGTGCAGGCTTAATGGGGTCGGTTATGGTAAGCTACGCCAGCGCTCGAGCGGAGAGTTTGATTGCTAAATGTGATGTCGGCTTTCTCCGCCGCCCGGAACGCGTCGTTTTATTCATTATTGGGGCACTGAGCACTCATCCCGGTTCTTCCAACTTCTTTGCGAACCGAATGCCAGCTGTACTATGGGTGCTCGCCATCGGCTCCTACTGGACTTTTGCGCACCGGATGTACCATACGTGGCGAGAGCTCAATATTCAGGCCGATAAAGAGAAATCAGCTAAACTGAGCTCGCATTCCCAAGCCACCGGTCAGGGAGAAAGACGCGAGCAAAGATTAGTAACAAACCGGGGTCAAGTTTGAGCATCTAAGGCGCCGGTCGCTTTTTTCAGGTCTTCCCGTTGAGGTATACACAATTGACGATTTGCCCGTGTTGCGGTTTTAAGTTTGAAGGAAAATTGACTGACGGCTGCGAACAGTGCGGGGCACGCGCTGTTGGCGAACCGCTTCCCAGACCAGCAAAAGAACTGCCATCCTACGGCCGTTCACTTGCGCTGGTCCTTGCCGGTACAGCAACAGTTCTAGTCTTCCTGTCGCAAACGGTAATCGCAATGGTCCAGAAGTATTCCGGTTCCTTTGGATTTTGGACTTGGATAGCGGCGGGCGAGACGGCCGCGTGGCGGTTGAAGTGGATCTCAATTCCCTTCCTATTTTCGATCCTGTGGTTTGGCAGAAAGATCTATAAATCAATTCAACAGCAGCCCGAGCGTTTCTGCGGCGTTAACTATGCGCGCAGAGGCCTTCTTGCGTCGGCAACGATCGCCCTCTTGATTGCTTTCTTACTCGGAATAACAGTTCCGGCCCGGCTGCGTCAGCGAGAAATGGCCGTCGACGCCAAAAATGCGGCCAACGGCTTCATAGTTGATCGCGCTCTCTATGAATACAAGATCAAACACAAGTCTTACCCGGATCAGGGCGACTGGAAAGCCCAACTCGCCACCTTGCCAGATCCTGACGGTTCAATCGCTGCCGCCCTTCGAGAGGTCCAATCCGATGGCTACCAACCGCGCGCTGAAGTTGCATCCGTGGGTGGTCCCAGAACGCGAGGCCTGCGCGGAGCGATAATTCAAAAAGCTTCGTTGACGTCCACCGACGACGCTACACCTGGCGGATTAACCTACAGCAGTTATGAATTGTTGCTACCCGGCGAAGATAAAATACTCGGCACTGAAGACGACCTTGTAAGTCGCGACGGCGTTATTTCGAGAGTTAAAAACGTCGCAAAAGGTGGCGTGGGTCGGTCAGTTTCGGCGGGAGCACTCCAACCCTAAGCGACATAATGTCGTTCCTAGATCGGTTTCGTAAAAAAAAAGAAGAAGAACCTGCGCGCATCGCCAGACTGTCCAAAACCGGGCGAATGGCTGACGGTCGAATTATCGATGCTGTCTCGGACAACGACGGTCGCATACTGCAAGTGACTTACACTTACATGCTTGCTGGAGTGCAGTACGAATCTTCACAGCTACTAAGCGAACTGCAACAACAGCGCGCCTCTGAATATGCCCCCGGAAGAAATATTGTCGTCCGTTATGATCCTCGAAGCCCCGCCAATTCAATCGTCGTGTAAGCTGTTATGAACCGGGCACGACGCCGGTCTTCAAATACGACGAGGGACACAACTTTTCAATCACGCACTCAGCGCAATTTGGATTTCTTGCTTTACACGTGTTCCGCCCGTGATAAATCAAAAGGTGTGAAAAGATCACCCAATCTTTTTTAGGCACAATCGGAATCAGCGCTTGTTCGATTTTTTCGGCAGTCTTCTCCTGCGTTAGATCTAACCGGTGAGACAGTCGCGTTACATGCGTGTCAACCACAACTCCTGAAGCAATATGAAACGCATTTCCGAGTACGACGTTGGCTGTTTTCCGGGCTACTCCGGGCAGTTCCAGTAACTGGTCCATTGTGTGCGGAACCTCGCCGCCATACTGCTCGGTCAGGACTTTAGCTGTCCCCTGAATTGACTTCGTCTTATTTCTAAAAAAGCCTGTTGACTGAATGTCTTTCTCGAGTTCGCGAGGCGACGCCTTCAGGTAGTCTTCAGGCTGCCGGTACTTTCGAAAAAGATCTGCAGTCACCAGATTAACCCGTTCATCGGTGCACTGCGCGGACAAGATCGTAGCAATGAGGAGCTCGAACGGAGTGTTGTGATTCAGCGAACACTTCGCATCTGGATAGGTGCGCTTAAGCTTACGAATAATGTCGCGCGTTCTCTTTTTGAGCTCCTCAGCTGTTTCTCTGGCTTGTTTTCGTGTCATCCTGTTCTCTTCAGCTTTCCAGTTCGCTTGGCCCACTCCTCAATTTTAACGAACACCCACAATCCCAACGGCAACAGAACGGCCCCCATGATTGCAAGGATCAGTAACTCGTGGGAAACGGCCGATAGTGGAGCTCCCGCCAGATGCCCTGGCGTCGAACTGCTGCTGCCGACGCCAAAAAGCTTTCGGCAAGCGGAGAGCGTGTATGTCGCCGGTGAAACAGCAGACAGTGGTTGCAGCCACTTCGGCAGCACCTCAATTGGATAATAAACACCTGATACGAGCAGAAGCGAACCTTGAAAGATGTGAGTCGCTTCAGCGCCGCGCTCGGCACTCATCACAGGAAAGACGGCCGCGATTAGACCTAGACCAACAAACGCTATGGTACTGACCGCGACAACAATCATTACACCTAAAAGATTGGCGCCGTGTAAGCTCAGTCCAGTAAACAATACTAGCCCGGTAAGTACAATCACACTGGTAATAATGCTATTCAGTAACGAATACAGACTGATACCCAGCAGATGAACCAGCCGCGAAACGGGCGCCATGAAGGTGTATTCAAGTGTTCCTTCCCAGCGCTCGTAAGCAATCGACATGGCAATTTCGTTGTAAAGCCATGAGAGGTAGTTCCATAACAACGCACCAACCACCAGGGTCAGGGTCAACTGATAGTCACCCGCCGCAACTCCGATTAGCGCCACTGTCGCCGAAGTGACCAATGCGTAGAAGTTAAAAACAACTACCCAACCAATGTAGCGCCGGGTCAGGTGATAGCCTCGGAAGAGAAAGGCCCAGGTTTGTCTCATTACGATTTCCATCTTTAAGCCTCCACGCCGACGAGTTCTTCATCAACCAACTCTTCGCCGGTTAACTTGATGAAGGCATCGTCAAGTGTTTGCGCATGAGCGCGTCTGATTAGTTCCGCTGCAGTTCCCTCAGCTACCAGCTTCCCGTGTGCCAGGAAACCAATGCGTGAGCAAAGCCGCTCTGCTTCCGTCATGTCATGAGTGGTGAGCAAAATGGTCGTGCCCTCACGTTCTCGCAGGTCTTCCAGAAACGTCTGTACGTCTCTGCGACTTTTAGGATCAAGTCCCGTCGTTGGCTCGTCCAAAAGCAACAGCGGAGGATTGAGCACAAGGGCACGTGCAATGCTGATCTTTTGTTGCATTCCGCGGCTCATCTCTTCGAGGGGAGTTGAAAATTTGGCGTTCTCCATCCCTAACTTTTCGAGTATGTCGAGAGCACGTTGTTCAGCCTCGCGACTGTTTTGACCGTAGAGTAAGGCGGTGTACAGCAAGTTTTCGCGCGCCGATAGTTTCTTATAGAACGCGGCATCAACACTTACCCGTCCGATGATCCGGCGCACTTTCTCCTGCTCATCAGGCAGGCGATGACCTAACATTCTGACTTCGCCACTATCCGCGATCAGCAGCGTAGACAAGATCCTGATCAGACTTGATTTACCGGAACCATTTGGCCCAAGCAGTCCGTAAGTTTCACCTTGCTCGACGTAGAACGAAACATCATCAATGGCCCACAGGCTGGAGCTCTTTCTGAATCCAGTTCGCTTACGGAAACACTTTTTCAGGTTGCGTACATCGATGGCTGACTGTTGTTGCATGATCACCTCAAAAACGGAGCGGCGGAACTGATCCACCTGAAAAAAATTGATTTGTAATGGGAACGAGGAAGTTGAAAGGCGCACTGCAACCGTTAACAGAGGAACTGTCAACGGCGACCAACGCCCACGGCTGTAGTCGAAGACTATTCCGTGGGGTTAGTTCAGCGCGAACTCAAAATTTGCCGAGGATACGTAACATGACCGAGAGACTACCGAATAGATTTTCCAATTGCAAGGAAATGGGGGGTCAGGAATCAGGGGCCAGGGGCCAGGGGCCAGGGTTTCGGGGGACCGGGAAAAAAAGCACAATTGATAATTATGAGTTGATAATTCTCAACTGATAATTATCAACCCCTGATTCCTGACCCCTGACCCCGGCCCTGACCCCGGCCCCGACCCCTGGCCCCTATCTTCTTCCGCCTGCGATTTTCAAGGCGTCTGGTAGTTGGCGAAGCCGCAACATTGACAGCACACCAAGTGCTGGTCCAATCGCCAGAATCGCGAAGGCATAACGCCACGTCACCAAATTGACCATCCGCGGAATCAGCTCAATTGAAACAGTCGTCAACAGAAATCCAACGCACATCTGAAGCGTTAACGTTGTGCCAATGTATTGCGGGTCGCCGACCTCGGTGATACACGAAGAGAATTGAGCCGAATCAGCGACGACACTTGCTCCCCAGATTGTTGAAATCAGTAGGAGCACGATGGGATCACCACCATAGAGAAATCCCACTATCAAACAACAGGAACCACTGATGATCATGGCCCATGAAGTCACCATGGTTCGGCCAACTCGATCGGCGATTAGTCCGGCCACGACACAGCCCACGGCCCCTGAGCCTATTACCAGGAAGGATCCTATCTCCGCCCATCTTTCATCTGTACGACTCACTGCCATGCTCGCTCGGAACATTACCGGAATCCATGTCCACATCGCGTACAGCTCCCACATGTGGCCGAAGTATCCAAAATTGGCGAGTAATACCGGTCGGTTACGAAATATTTTCAGAACTTGACGCCAGTCGAACTGTGCTCGAGGCAATCCATATGGGCCATCGCTGACAAAAAGCAAAACAATTAGTCCACCAATCGCCGCGAGTATCGAAACTACCAAAACGTTATAGCGCCAATTGGAACTGCCAATTGCATTGATCAGGTAAGGCGACGCTTTTCCAAGAGTCAGCGCTCCCACCAGCACTCCGAGGGCCAGGCCACGCGAGCGTCGAAACCAACTCGCCATGACTTTCATTCCCGGTGGATAGACTCCGGCAAGAAAGACTCCGGTAAGAAACCGCAGCACAATAGCGATCGTTGCGTCGTGAGCAAACCAGGCAAAAGATGCATTGGTAAGTGCGCCAAGCAACGCAGTGACAGCTACGAGATGACGTGCGCTAATGATGTCAG
>Ga0163163_10001706_pt1 | contig 18571 bp, 20 predicted proteins | sample S65metaG_FD_119766 | JGI IMG/M metagenome (GOLD analysis project Ga0163163, IMG submission 119766) | Switchgrass rhizosphere microbial communities from Kellogg Biological Station, Michigan, USA - S6-5 metaG | ecosystem: Host-associated > Plants > Roots > Rhizosphere > Soil | place: USA... | reverse complement strand
ACATCCAGACTACGCTTAAAGCGTTCAAGGAGACCAAGAAAAAACTAGACGCGGGCCACTACCAGACCACCGAGGTACCAGATACCGCGCACGTATAAACGAAAAAAGCCCGGCCCCTGAGCCGGGTTTTTTTATTCGTTTATACGTGCGCGAGTTCTTAGTTCAGAGTTAGGGTTGGTCAACTCAAACCCTAACTATCTAGTATCCAGCATCTAGTATCCAGCCTTTCCAAAAAAGAAATCCCGCCTTGAGGGCGGGATACTCTAATCAAAAAACCATTAACCATTAAACCTTATCCTATGAAAAACCGAAAATAATGGTCATTTTTTAATTATCAATGTTGAAACAGACATTTTTTTAGAATTTTTATACCCAGTTAAGGGATGGGCAAAAAAAAGGGCCAGGATAGACATCCAGCCCGTCTTTAAATCCAATATCCTATGAAAAACCAATAATTAGACCACCCGGAGGTGCCTAAAGTTGCATTAGTGTGTAAAAAAATTGGGAAAATTTTGGGGGGCGAAAAAAATAAGGGCTGGATAGACATCCGGCCCCGTTTTAAATCCAATATCCTATGAAAAACCATACTATTAACGGGGGTGGGGCTTCCGTATTGCATGAAAATCAATATTTATTTTGTTACCAGCTGGCTTTGAAGGAGTTCTGAAAATCCTGGAAAGGCTGCTTCCCATACCTGTTTTCGCCGAAATATTTCAGGATTAGTTCCATTTCCTGGGGCTTTAAATAGCCAGGAATGGCCTGCGGAGCCGAGCCATCGGCGGGAATGATAACTGTAGTGGGAAAAGCCAGCTGCCCCTGCGTGAGGTACAGGGCATAGGTGTTCACTTTATAACGATCATCGTAGGTAAAATCCTTACCAAGCCAGGAGATGGTTTCCCTGGTCTCAGCATTTAGCTTCACAGCATAAAACTTCTCATTTACATATTTGATCAATTCCTTATTGGTATATGTATTCTTATCCATCACCTTGCACCAACTACACCAATCCGTATACAGATCAATTAAAATGAGCTTGTTTTCAGCCTTCACCTTTGTGGATGCTTCTTTCAGCGAAAGCCATTTCAACCCCTCCCTGGCGGGGTTGTTTGATCTGCTTTCAGAGAAACTGCAGAGCCAGAGTGAGAGCGTTAATACAAGGAGTTTTTGCATACTTTTAATGCCGTTTCTACTGTAAAGTTAAACGATTCTATATGCACAAAATTGTCGTTGCAGCCACCGGTGCCAGCGGTGCCATTTATACCAAAGTTTTACTCGACAAACTCGTGAAACTGAAGGCTCAATGGGATGCTTTAGGGCTTGTAATGACTGCCAATGCAAAAGAAGTTTGGAAAACAGAATTGGGCGGGGAGGATTTTGCCCGGTATCCCATACAGTATTTCACGCAACAAGACTTCAACGCACCATTTGCATCGGGCTCAGGTAAATATAATGCCATGATCATCGTGCCCTGTTCCATGGGCACACTGGGCAGAATTGCCAATGGTATTTCAAACGATCTGATCACCCGTGCTGCAGACGTGATTCTCAAAGAAAGAAGAAAATTGATTTGCGTAGTGCGTGACACACCATTCAATTTGATTCATATCAGGAATATGGAAGCTGTAACGCTTGCTGGTGGCATCATATGTCCGGCAAGTCCTTCATTTTACAGCAAGCCTAAAACGGCCGAGGAAATCGCTGCAACTGTCGTAGATCGTGTCCTGGATCTTTGTGGATTGGATATCCAGACATTTAGATGGGGCAGTTAAAAACTACCGAAGGTCTACCACTTCCACCCCCGGATATTTCTTCGCATCAAATACAAACTGATTGTCGTTAACAGCTGCGTTGGGCATGAGATTGCTGACAGTATATGTATACTTGTTTCCGTTCTTGTCAAATACTGTTGTACCGGCAATAGCCTGGGTATTCTTATTCACATTGACAAGCACTTTAAAAAAAGGTTTGTTCTTGTCAATTGGGGTCAGCTCAATTTCCTGCACAGTGGCTTTACCCTGCTTTTTTTCTCCATTGAGTTTGTAGAGAAAATCCTTGTCGTAAAAATTGGTAAATAGTTTCTGCGGCGTAATGGTATTGGCCGACGGATCGAATTGCGTGATCTGCACTTCTTTTGCACTCTTGTCGTAAGTCCAGATATTGGTACCGTCGCAGAAAATTTCCTGGCCGGTAATATTTACATAGTACTTGGTTCCTTTCATATACACAGTGCCGGCTTTGTTGCCCTGGCTCTTTCCATTTGAACCTTCAACCTTAAGTGCAAATCCAGCTTTTACCGTTTTATAGGTCTTAAATTTTGCACTTACCGCATCCAGGATCTTCTTTGCATCGGGATCACTGGTTCCCATGCCTTTCGGTGGCTGAGCATTGGCGATAAGCAATGAAAATGAGCAGATTATGAATGTAATGAATTGTTTCATGATAGAGTTTTTAGGCAATCATTGAGGCGCAAATATATCATAATAGACGGGATTAGGTCCCGAAGGGTTTATTAGCCCGAACTAGATTAAGAAAACTTTTATCCCAGTGCCTGAAGATGCTGTTCCAGCTCAATCTCGGACTTAATGAGTACATCGCGGGCCTTGCTTCCCTGGTTTGCCCCTACAATTCCCGCGGCTTCCAGTTGATCCATCAGCCTGCCTGCCCGATTGTACCCCAATTTCATGCGACGTTGCAGTAACGATGTTGAACCAATCTGGCTGGTTACAATCAACCTCGCAGCATCTTCGAACAAAGGATCCTTATCATTAAAATCAAACTCCCTGCCTTCGGTATCCTTTTCGTCTATATATTCCGGCAAAAGAAATGCCTGCGGATATCCCCGCTGGTCGCCGATGAATTCTACAACGGCATCAACTTCGGGTGTATCCACAAATGCACACTGCAGGCGCGTGAGATCGCCATTGTAAGAAATCAGCATGTCCCCTTTCCCGATGAGCTGCTCGGCTCCGCCTACATCCAGAATGGTGCGCGAGTCGACCTTGGAGGACACTTTGAAGGCGATCCGCGCCGGGAAGTTGGCCTTGATGGTACCTGTGATGATATTTACAGAAGGACGTTGTGTTGCAATAATGAGATGGATACCCACGGCCCTCGCCAACTGTGCAAGTCGGGCAATGGGCATTTCAATTTCTTTACCCGCCGTCATGATGAGGTCTGCAAATTCATCAATGACCAAAACAATGAATGGCAAATATTGGTGACCCTTTTCGGGATTGAGTTTGCGCGCAACAAATTTTTCATTGTACTCCCTGATGTTCCTGCAACCTGCTTCCTTCAAAAGATCATAGCGGTTGTCCATCTCGATGCACAGTGCATTCAGCGTGTACACTACTTTTTTTGTATCGGTAATAATCGCTTCATCTTCGCCTGGCAATTTTGCCAGGAAATGTTTTTCAATCAGGCGATACAAACTCAACTCCACCTTCTTCGGATCAACCAATACAAATTTGAGTTGAGAGGGATGCTTCTTATATAGTAGTGAAACGAGTATGGCGTTGAGACCAACCGATTTGCCCTGACCGGTAGCACCGGCCATCAGCAGGTGTGGCATTGAAGTGAGATCTACAATGAAATTCTCGTTATCGATCTTTTTGCCAACCGCAATCGGCAATGAAAAATTATTATGCTGAAATTTTTCAGATGCAAGCAGTCCACGCATACTCACCACCGTCTTCTTAACATTGGGCACTTCAATACCAATTGTACCCTTTCCTGGAATGGGTGCGATTATGCGAATACCCAGTGCAGCCAGGCTAAGGGCAATATCGTCTTCCAGATTCTTAATCCTTGAGATGCGAACACCGGCAGCAGGCACAATTTCATACAAGGTCACCGTAGGGCCAACCGTTGCGTAAATCTTTTGGATGGCGATATCATAGTTCTTAAGCGTGTTGATGATCTGATTCTTGTTAGTCTCCAGTTCCGTTGGATCCTGTATGATCCTTTCACTGCCATGAGCTTCCAGCAGATCAAGCGATGGAAAACGATAGTCGCGTAAATCAAGTACCGGATCATAAGGCGCAACTTTTTCCTTTTTGATTTCCGGTTCTTCGTCAGCAGTTTCATCATCGTCAAAAACAGGTTTGATCTGCAGTTCAGGCTCGGGTCCTGCAATTGGGGACTTCCTGTTTGCTTTTTCTTTGGGCAATTCCAAAGCCTTGTTCACCGGGGCTACAGATTCTTTTTCTTTCACCGGTGGCATGTAGGCGCTGTCATCTCTTTCAACCAGCTTAATATCATCTTTAAATGAAGGCTTGTTGTATACGGGCTCAACCAATGGTGAAGGTTCTCCCTTGAGTGAGTTTCCTTTTTCGAAATGATCTTCAACAAACAGCTTGGCTTCTTCACTAAATGAATTGTCGAATCGGCCAAACGCAGGTATTTCCTCTTCCCCCTTTTTTGCTTTGTTAAAAGAGAAGAGCTGCTTACGGGGCATTTTGAACACGGGATTGAAACGCCAGATGATGTAAGCGAGCCCGGCTATCAGCAGGAGGGCGGCCGTACCAAGTGTGCCCAGCAAACTCTTTAGCCAGTCGCTGATCATATTGCCTACCTCGCCGCCCCAGGGGAAGGGCTGCTTGTGCATAACAAAGGCGAAAGCCACGCTAAAAAAAATTAACCCGGTAAGGGTATATCGAAGGTTGCGGGAAATTGAGAAAATCCTTTTTTTGGTTATCAGGTTGACACCCAGTACCAGGAAGATGGCACAAAAGAGATAAGAAGCAATTCCGAATCCCTTAAAGAAAAACAGGTGGGAAACATATGCCCCGAAACCACCAAGCAGGTTGGCGATCTCATAGTGATTGGGCCAAAGCAGTCCGATCCCGTGCTGGGAAACCTTGTCCTGGTCGAGGTTCCAGGTAGAGAGATAAGAGCAGAAAGCAACGAAAAGGAAGAAAGAAAGCAACAACAAAAAAGCTCCCAGGATCTTGTGGGTACGTTCATCATGTACCAGTTTCTTCACTTCTACGGATTCTACCTTTTCAGCGGCCAGCTTTGAAGCACTCGGTTTCTTAGACGGATTGGAACTCTTGAGTTTATTAGCCATGAATACAAAATTAAGCATTCAGTTAGAATGCTACTATACGTTTCGGTTCTAAAATAATTTAGGAAATCCTTTAGAAACCTGCCCCATTCTTTTATATTTAGTGTTTGATGGGATGCTGCAAAACATGAGAATAAAGGCTTTTCATCGCGATTTTAAAGTCTATGCTTAAGGCCCCGCTTTTGACCCGTCTCCCCCTCCTGGTTGCCTTGGCCATTTTCCTCAGTCTGTCAATAGCTGGAACGGCCAGTCCTATGCCCGCAGATTCACTCACGGTAAACAGTACCGTCATTGACCATTACAAGTCTATCCTCGATTATGTTGAAACCTGCATTGATCCACGCGAAATGGAAAACGAAGTGCTGGTTCACCTCCCTTACAGCCAGAAAAACACAGAACAGCTACAGAAAGCAATTGCGCCGGCGGCCGTGGATCAATATATCTACGTGCGGTTTACTGTCAGCAATTCTTCCGAATCGATACAAAAACTGATTTTCTTTCCTGGTATTTATTTTGAGTCGGTTGCCTTGTTTGCAGAATTCAAACCGGATGAGATTATTCCGTTAGCAAATGATCCCAAAAGATTCGATGGTCAAAAAGTTTACATTCCATTTGAAGTTGGTGCACAACAAAAACAAACTTTTTTCGCCAGGGTAAAATCCATCCGCAGCAACACAAGCCTCGTACGTCCGGTGTTGATTCGCAGTGAAGACTTCGTGGCCTGGAGAACTTACTACAGGAATCTTGAAATGCCTGTCAAAAATTTCAGTTACATGGTGGTGGGCATGTTGTTGGTTATGATTTTTTACGCATCAATCCATTTTCTTCAAACCTACGGCAGGCAGTTTCTCTACTACATGTTGTACGCCAATTTTATGGGATTGATGTTTTTTCTTTACGCGCAGGAAGACCGCGCCTCGATTTATTTCAACTTTTTCTTCGAAGAATACCTGGATTTTTTCCTGCAATTGACGGCATACTTTTTTTATTTCGTTTTTTTGCGGTACTTCCTGGAAACACGGTACAAGTACAAGCGACTGGACCGCCTCTCTGAATATTCCCAATACCTGATCCTGATTTGCCTTGGCTTGTACAGCTATTTCTATTTTTCCGGGGGAAATTTTGTTGCGCTTAACACGATTGAAAATTTTTCGAAGTATTTCCTTATTGCATTCGGACTTGCCATTGTGGTGAAGGGAATTCGGCACCGCGACATGGTATTTAGGTACGTCATGTCCGGAAATCTTATGTTGATCCTTTTCAGCACCTTTTCGCTTCTCATGATGGTACTAAACTGGAAGCCCTTCGGCATTCCTTCATTGTTCAATCGCTCCTTGTTCTATTACGAAGCCGGTGTGGCGGCAGAGCTTGTATTCTTCATGCTGGGTCTTAGTTTTAAAAACAGAAAGGAGCTTGTGCTGCGCACCGCGGAAAAAGAAAAGCTGAAACTCGAAAACAAGCGCAAGGAATTTGAAAAGCAGATTGCGATTTTACAGGCACAACAGGAAGAAAGAAATCGCATTTCGCGGGATATTCACGACGAGCTGGGCGGTGGCATGACTGCCATCCGGTTGATGAGCGAGTTGGCCAAAGAACGAATGAAAACGCAGCATATTCCCGAGATTGAAAAAATTTCGGCGTCCGCAAATGATCTCCTGACGAAGATGAACGCGATCGTGTGGAGCATGTCTCATTCCAATGATTCAGTCAGCAATCTTGTTGCCTATATCAGGAATTATGCCATGGAATTTTTCGAGAACACGCAAATTGATTGCCATGTAGAAGCACCACAGGAAATTCCACAACTGGAGATGAGTGGCGAAAAAAGAAGAAATATTTTTCTTTCCCTGAAAGAGACACTCAACAATACACTCAAACACTCTGGTGCATCCGAAGTGAACATTCGCATTAACGTAAACCACCAGCTGCATATTTGTGTGCACGACAATGGTCACGGCTTCAACGTCGATAAGACCAGGCAATTCGGAACCGGTTTGCAGAACATTAAAAAGAGGATGGATAGTATCTACGGCAAGTTTTGTATAGAGTCCAGGGATGGCGCGTTTACTGAATTGGCTGTGGATATCAATTAAGGGATGCTTGATACCGGATACTAGATACTGGATAGAGTATCTGAAAAATTAGTATCTCGCCTTGAGCACACCTATCAACATCAACACCCATCCAGCCAGAAGGAATATTCCACCGAGCGGCGTGATGGCGCCGAGTGCATCAATTTTATCGGATTTGCCTGCGCTGATAATTGTCAGGGCATATAAACTTCCGCAGAAAAAAATCACTCCGATTACGAAGCAGTGCCCGGCCCAAACAAATTGCTTTACCCGAAATTTTTGATAAAGGAACCCAATGAAAAGAATGGCGAAACAGTGATAGAACTGGTATCGGATCGCTGTCTCATACGCTTCAAAAATATTTGCGGGCACCAGTTTCTTTAGGAGATGGGTACCGAAGGCGCCAAGGAATACGGCCATAGCACCCATGATAGAAGCAGTGGTAAAGAATTTCTTACGCATAGCGTCGAATGATTTGATCGAAACTTTGGGCGGCAATATACTGTGTTTCCAAATGGATTTTGGCCGCTTTATAAAATTTCTCCCTTTCGGCGAGTTTTCCGGAAATGTAGGCCTCCAGGGTTTCCGGACTTTCATTTCGGATGAGTGGCCGATGGTCTTTCTCAGCGATCAGTCGTTTGGTCAGCTCGGTGGCAGGTGTGTCTAGCCAGACCGTAATTCCACAACTGTTCATCCATTCCATATTGTCGAAGAAACAGGGTGTGCCGCCACCGCATGAAAGTATGAATTGATCTTTTTCACCGAATGAATGGAGCGCGTCCCTTTCGATGATCCTGAACTGATCTTCGCCCTTGCTTTCAAAAATACTTTTGATGGACTGATTCATCCTCTTCTCAATCTCATCGTCGAGGTCAAAAAAATTCAAGCCATTTTCTGCAGCCCATATCTTTCCCCAGTGGGTCTTGCCTGTTCCCATAAAACCGATGAGGAAGATGCGCATGGAGAGTGTGGTTGGTAGATTATTTGAAGGCATTAAACCCAGTCACATCCATTCCGGTAATCAGCAAATGAATATCATGCGTGCCTTCATAGGTAATCACGCTTTCGATGTTCATCATGTGACGCATTACCGAATATTCTCCTGTGATGCCCATGCCGCCAAGCATTTGCCTGGCATCTCGGGCAATGTTTGCAGCGATCTCGCATCCGTTGCGTTTTGCCATGGACACCTGCTGCGGTGTTGCCTTGCCTTCATTCATGAGCGTTCCAAGTCGCCAGTTCAATAGTTGGGCCTTGGTGATTTCGGTCACCATTTCAGCCAGCTTCTTTTGTTGCAATTGAAAAGCACCAATGGGCTTTTCAAACTGAATACGCTCCTTGCTATAACGCAAGGCTGTGTCGTAACAATCCATTGCTGCTCCCACTGTGCCCCATGCAATACCGTAGCGCGCCTTGGTGAGACAGCTGAGTGGTCCTTTCAATCCCTTGACATTTGGGAGAATATTTTCTTTTGGAACTTTCACATTATCAAATACCAGCTCACCTGTTGCCGATGCGCGCAGGCTCCATTTCCCGTGCGTCGTTGGCGTGCTAAAACCTTCCATGCCACGTTCCAGGATCAAACCCCTGATCACACCTTCTTCATCTTTCGCCCAAACCACTGCTACCTGTGCAAAAGGCGCATTGCTGATCCACATTTTGGCGCCATTCAAAATCACATGATCGCCGGCATCCTTAATATTGCTGAGCATATTTGACGGATCACTGCCGTGATTCGGCTCTGTCAAACCAAAACATCCTAACCATTCACCGCTGGCGAGTTTGGGCAGGTATTTTTTTCGCTGGGCTTCTGATCCGAATTCATAAATCGGAAACATCACCAGGGAGCCCTGAACCGATGCCGTGGATCTCACGCCGCTGTCGCCCCGCTCCAATTCCTGCATCATGAGGCCATAGCTGATATAATCCAGGCCACCGCCGCCATATTCGTGTGGAATTGTGGGGCCAAAACACCCGATATCGCCCAATTGCTTTACAATCTTTTGCGGGAATTCTGCCTTTTGTGCGTAGTCTTCAATGATCGGAGAAATCTCCTTCTTCACATAATTACGAACGGCTTCCCGCACGTGTAGCTGTTCTTCTGAAAGAAGCTCATCGAGTTGAAAATAATCCGGACTAACAAACTGGTCGGTTCGGGCTGCCATAAATATTGTTTAAAGTTTTTCAGCGGTGAAACAAAAATGAACACCGGGCTTATTTTTATCTGCGAAAGTAAGGAAAGAATCCAGATCGTTATAAAAAACTTATAATCAATGTATTACACTCTAACTTGTAAGCCCTTTCATTTGGCAGGAAAGAACAGGTTTTGCCTGTTTCGGTTTGTCCGTAACGAATCCCCCGGCACGGACGTATTAATGTAGATACGCCATATTGTTCATGTGAAAAATTGAAAAAAATTTCTTCAATATGCAACATGCTTTTAAACCCCTAGTCTTTAATTCTAAATACTGTTTTCTTGGAACTGGCTGCCACGATAATTCATAGCGACTTGGTTGACCGCTGCAAACAGGGAGATGCGCTTGGCTTTAAGGCGCTCTACCACCAATATTCAAAAGCCATGTATAACACCGCACTGCGTATCGTGAACAACGCAACAGAAGCGGAGGATGTTTTACAGGAAGCTTTTATGGATGCATTCCGTCACATTCGCGATTTCGAAAACCGGTCCAGCTTCGGCGCCTGGTTGAAACAAATCGTAGTGAACAAGTCGGTCACGCATTTGAGAAGAAAGAAGCAGGACTGGATCGACATTGAGTCTGCCGCTCTGCCTGAGATCAAGGAAGAAGACGTCGTGGATGAAGGCGAGATCAGGTACCAGGTAAACCAGGTTTTAAAAGGAATTCAACAACTGCCTAATGGCTATAGAACGGTACTGAGCCTGTACCTGCTGGAAGGATATGATCATGAGGAGATTTCGGAGATTTTGGGTATCAGTCATTCAACCGTCAGAACCCAATACATCCGTGCGAAGGAAAGACTATTGGGCATTTTAAAGCATACAACATCATGAACAACTTAGAGAAATTTATCCGTGACAACAGGGAAGATTTCGACGCCTACCAACCATCCTCAGACGTCTGGAACAACCTGGAAAAGGAGTTCGGCACAGCCACTCCTGGCGGTGTAGTGAGGTCGATGCAGTGGCGCAAGTGGGCGGCCGCAGCAGCAGTGCTGTTCTTTATCTCAACAGGCGTATACTTCCTGTTGAAAGAAAAAACGGTAGTGATCAGCGATCCTGTAGCAAACAAAACCAAGGCCAGTACTGACACACCAGCCAAAGCTGCAAATCCTGAAGTTGATCTCGCGGGCATTGATCCCGAATATGCAAAAGAAGTTACCCAATTCAACAAATTGATTGAAGCAAGGTATACGGAATTGAAGAAGGTAGAAAAAGAAGAACCGGTATTGTATAGCCAGTTCGCCGGTGACATTCAAAAGTTGGAAGCCTCATATAAGGCGCTGCGCTCGCAACTGCCAGTGAATCCGAATAAGGAAATGCTGTTGCAGGCCATGATCCAGAATTTACAATTACAGATCGATCTGTTGAATCAGCAGTTAAACATAATCCATCAAATTAATCAATCTAAAAAGTCTCGCGATGAAAAGACAAATACAAAGATTTAGTTTCTTACTCTTAACAGCTTGCATCAGCCTGCATGTGATGGCAGGGGGCGATCAGATAGAGAAGAAAAAATCTTACAGTAAATCCTACCCTGTAAGTTCAAGTGACAAGATTTCCCTGACCAACTCGTTTGGGGAAATGAAGATCAATACATGGGATAAAAACGAAGTAAAAGTAGATATCACCATTACCGGAAAGGGTAATACGGATGAACGCGCGCAGGAAATACTTGACAGGATCAGCATCGAAGACGGGAAAAATTCGAGTGGAGTTTATTTCAAGACCAACTTTAAAAATGATGATGACCACGAATGGAAAAAGGGCGACAAGGACGGCAAGAACGAAGGCATGGAAATTAATTACATGGTATACCTGCCCGCGGGCAATCCGTTAGATGCTTCAAATTCCTTTGGACCCATGACAGTTCCTGATTATAAAGGACCTGCAGATTTGGAAAGCAAGTTTGGCAAACTCACCGCAGGCAAGATCAGCAACAACAAAAGTATTGATGTGGAATTCGGAAAAGCCACTATTGATTATGTAAATGGCGGCAAAGTGACGATCAAGTTCAGTCGGGCAACCATCAACAAACTCAGTGGATCTGTAGACACCAAGTTTGAATTCTGCGATGTGGTGAAACTGACGGTGGACAATTCTCTCAAGGACCTGAACATGAAGAATTCCTATTCTTCAGTGTACCTGGATATGCCCAAAGATATCTCCGCAAGCTTCGACATCAAGACGAGCTTCGGTGATTTCAAGAACAAATCAGATTTTAAAATTGCTGAGAAAGACGATGATGATGATCATCACGGACCGAAATTCGATCACCAGTATAATGGATCTTCAGGTTCCGGTGCGATAAAAATCAGGATCAAATCGGATTTTGGCAAAGTGGTGGCAGGTCATAATTTGATTGTGGAAGAAAAGGACAAGGATAAGGACAAAGACAAGAAAGGCAAGGAAGTAACTTATATGGGCGTGGACAAGAACGATTGCAGTGTGAGTTGGGCATCTAATGATGACGACGATGATGATGAAGACGAAATGGATGTGGATATTGACAACTAAGCACACTAATCCTTCTCTCTTTATTAATAAAATCTAAGCCAGTTCCAAGGCTTGTAAACTCGGGATGACGGGGCAACTCGTTATCCCGGTTTACTTTTCGGGCCGAAGGCCCGAAAAATTCAAAATTCAAAAGTCAAAAGTCAAAAATCCCAAACCTGAATCTTGAATCCCTGCCCTGCCAACGGCGGGGCTGAATCCTGAATCCTTTCTTACTTTTGAATTTTGAATTTTTACTTTTGAATTCTATGCTCGCCTGGCTCGCACTTGGAGATTCATATACAATCGGAGAAGGCCTCTCACGAGAAGAAACTTATCCTTATCAAACCGCAACCATTCTTCGCAAAGAAGGCATTTCGGTTGCTGATCCTGAAATCATCGCGAAAACTGGATGGACCACGGACGAATTGGAAGATGCCATTCATGCTGCTAACCCGAAATTAAACTATGACATCGTGAGCCTGCTTATTGGCGTCAATAACCAATATCGTGGACGATCTATAACCGAATACCACGCAGGCTTTGAAAAATTACTTCATCGTGCCATCGCATTTGCGGCCGGACAAAACAATCACGTATTTGTTTTGTCCATCCCCGACTGGGGGGTGACGGGATTTGCTGAGGGAAGAGACCGGAAAAAGATCGCGAATGAAATCAACCAGTTTAATGCAATTAATAGTGCAGTGTCGAAACAGCTCCAAACAAATTATCTCGATATCACGCAGTCCACGCGCGAACATCCAGGCTTTGTTGCACCAGACAATCTTCACCCTAATCAAAAAATGTATGAACTATGGTCTCAAATATTGGTGAAGCAAATTAGATCGGTTCTTAGTTCTTAGGTGCTGCAGACCAGGTTTAACCCTCATTCGTGATCCGTTGTGAAGGCGTTGATCCATCGGATCCCACGTGATTCAATTTTTGCAGGAAGCCAGAAAAATAAATATGGAGAAACTGAGAGTTGCCGGGCGCCGCGATTTCATAAAGCAAATTTTATCCTTTTACCACTAACCTTTAAGCTTTCACCTCTTCCAAATAGCGCTTCATTTCTTCCCTGTATTGCGCTGCAATGATCCTCGCTTCCTTCGCAAAATCTTCCTTGTCGCTGGCGAAGATGATGGCGCGAGACACGTTGACTAACAGGCCGCAATCCTTATTCATGGCCATTTTGGAGATATCTTCAAGGCTACCGCCCTGGAAGCCCACGCCTGGCACCAGGAGAAAATGTTCAGGTATGATTTTTCGAATATTAACAAATTCTTCAGCCCTCGTAGCACCGATCACAAACATCAGGTTATCCGGTGTACCCCAGTCCTGCACTTTCTGCAGCACTTTTTCATATAACCTGGTTTCACCGGCCTGCAGCATTTCAAAATCATGCGCGCCGGGATTAGAAGTAAGCCCTAACACGATTGCCCACTTTTCTGCAAATGCAAGGAAGGGCTTCACACTGTCTTCACCCATATATGGCGCAACGGTGATCGCATCAAATCCCATGGAATCAAAAAAGGCCTTTGCATATTGCGTGGATGTGTTTCCGATATCGCCACGCTTTGCGTCTGCAATTTTGAAGTGTTCCCTGGGAATATAATCGGCGGTTTTTTTCAGGGTCATCCAACCCGCAACCCCCAGCACTTCATAGAATGCCGTGTTGAGTTTATAAGCCACACATAGGTCGCGTGTGGCATCGATGATTTCCTTGTTGAATTCAAAAACAGGATCTTCTTTGGAAAGTAAATGGCGGGGGATTTTGGTGAGATCAGGATCAAGACCAACACACAAATAAGACTGCTTTTCCCTGATCTGGCGAATGAGCTGCCCTTTGGTCATGGCGCAAAGATAATATAATCGCTCAATCTAGCGGGTAACCGAATTTAAGGCTTCTTCCAGCTCCTTTGCAAAACGCCAAACCTCATCAAACCGATTGTAAAGAGGCACAGGCGCCAGCCTGATCACATCTGGCTCACGCCAGTCTACAAAAATGCCCTCTCGCATCAGGGAGTCGTAAATTTTTCGTCCTTTCCCCGGCACCAGCATTGACAACTGACAACCCTTCCATTCAATTTCTCTGGGTGTAAGTACCCGGATCCTTTCATCGGGTATTTTACGATTAATCTCATCCAAAAGAAATTGTAAGAACCCGGTAAGCCTGACGGACTTGCTGCGCAATTTTTCCATGCCCGCTTCTTCAAAAATTTCAAGCGCCGCCAAATGCGATGCGTACAAAATAGGCGAAGGTGTACTCAGCTGCCAGCCTTCCGCAGAATTCACAGGAATGAATCCCTTTTCCATTTTAAACCTTGTCTCCTTCCTGTATCCCCACCAACCTGCCATACGGTTTACGACACGATTGTGATAACGTTCATGAATAAACGCAGCTCCAATTGCGCCGGGACCCGAGTTTAGGTATTTGTAACTGCACCAACATGCAAAGTCAAGGTCCCAGTCATGCAGCTGCAAGGGAAGGTTGCCTGCACCGTGGGCAAAATCAACGCCTATAAGCGCGTCTGCTTTGTGAGCCGCTTTTGAAATCGGTGCAATGTCAAAATACTGGCCCGTGTAATAATTCAATCCTCCCCAGAGCACAATGGCCAACTCGTCTTTATGATCCTCGATCTTTTGCAGAATATCTTCCATCCGAATCAGGTCCTCGCCTTTCCTGGGGCTCACTTCGATGATGGTTGATTCCGGATCCAGCCCGTGTATGCGGCACTGGGATTCCAGCATGTATTGATCGCTGGGAAAAGCCTTGGCTTCGCAAAGGATTTTGTTTTTTTTACCAACCGGCCTATAAAAACTTGACATCAACAGGTGTAGATTCACCGTAAGCTGATTCATCACCACAATTTCCGATGACTTCGCCCCAACAATTTCGGTTAGTGGTCCGGTTAATTTATCATGGTATTCAAGCCATGGATCTGCGCCCATAAAGAATGCTTCCACACCATATCGTTCCCAGTCTTCGAGAATTCTCGAAATATATAATTCAGTGGAACGAGGCTGAAGGCCAAGAGAATTACCCAGGAAATAGGTCGCATGTTCATGACCGTGAGAGGGAATCTTGAAGCGCTCCCGGAAGTACTTCAATTCATCTTCCTGGTCTAACTGCCTGGCAAACTCCCAACTGTTTTCGAAATGCGTGGTGGTGGCCGTCATGACTTGAATCGATTAAATGGATCCGGTCTTGCCTCCATCCACCGGGATGCTGGTACCGTTTACATATGATGCAGCAGGTGATGCCAGGAAAGCCGCAACCGCAGCGATTTCCAAAGGATCTGCAAAATGTCCGAGGGGGATTTCCTCCTGCATATCCTGTTCAATCTTTTCAACGGGCTCGTTTTTTCGTTTTGCTGTATTCGCGATGAGCGACTCTAGTCGCTGAGTGCGCGTTAATCCCGGCAAAATATTGTTGACCGTTATCTGAAATTTACCCAATTCATTTGCCATCGTTTTTGCCCATGAAGCCGTTGCGCCCCGGATGGTATTCGAAACACCGAGGTTGGCGATGGGAATTCTCACCGATGTAGAAACAATATTAATAATCCTCCCATAACCCTCTTTTTTCATACCGGGAACAAGCGCCTGTGTCAACTCCTGGCTGCGAATGATGTGTTGTTCAAATGCGGCGAGAAAGGCTGCGGGTTTTGCATCTATGATCGCTCCGGGAGCCGGGCCGCCGGAGTTGTTGACAAGAATATGGACCGGACCCTTGTGCAGGTGTGCTTCAATCTTTGCATGGAGGTCAGGCGCGTTGGCGAGGTCGGCTACGATGTAATCGTGCCGTTGCCCCAACCCTTCATCGAGGTGTGTGATGGCCTTCTTCAGCGCGTCTTCATTTCTTGCTAATAAAATACAACTGGCGCCCAGTAAGGCAAGCTCCTGCGCAATAGCGAATCCGATTCCCTGTGTGCTACCGCATACGAGGGCTCGTTTATTTTCTAGTGATAAGTTCATCGGAAATTCAAAATTCAAAAGTCAAAATTCAAAAGCTAATTTGACTTTTGAATTTTTAATTTTTACTTTTTACTTTCTTCGGGATTGCATAATAGCAGCAATTTCATTCGCATCGGTGTCTTCCTTGCTTCCCAATTTTTCAACGATGTTTCTATAGCTCGCGTCGTCACGATTCTGACTCAACTTGAAAATACCTACCATCTCCAGCACCTCTATTTCAAAAGCGACAATAGCCTTGGCGAGACGGTGAACATAGTCATCAGACAGCTGTTCAAACAATGATGGTGAATGCGGATTGTTTTCGAAATAATTTGTCGTTCTCTTCAGAATGTCAAGGAGAGCCTGCTCATCCTGGAACTGAAGCCGCCCTTTCGCATGCACGCTCATGTAATTCCAGGTTGAAGCCTGCTTCTGGTCTTTGTACCAGCTTGCGCTCACATAAGTGTGCGCGCCCGTGAAAACCACAAGTGCATTGGGATTTTGGAGAAAGGCCAGGTGATGATCGGTTTGTTTCATCATGTGTCCGGAAAGAAAAATCTTTCCCTCGCGCTCATCAATAAAAACCGGTATCTGTGTCGCTACCGGCCAGTGTTGCGCATCAGAGCCGGTAATAAATGCAAAGGGATGAGCCCTGACAAATTCACGCACTTTGGCCTCATCCTTTTCTACAAAATGAGCGAGATTATACATGAGATCGAAGGTAGGAAATTGAGTGGACAGTATCCGGTATCTGGTATCCCTGCCTGCCGGCAGGCATGCAGGCAGCATCTATGCCAGCACTTCCACAACCTTCGATGGCTCTAAGTTTGCATTTCTGATCGCGATACTGCGAACGGTATTGGCTGCAAACTCGCGAAATGCTTTCTGCGTTACGGGGTCCTCTCCCACCATTGCAGGCACACCTGCATCACCACCTTCGCGGATAGATTGAACCAGCGGGATCTGTCCCAGGAAGGGAATATCAAATTCTTCGGCCATTTTTCTACCACCTTCCCTGCCAAAAATATAATACTTGTTTTCCGGCAGTTCCGCTGGTGTGAAATAACTCATGTTTTCTACAAGCCCGATAATCGGCACCCGGATCTGCGCCTGTCCAAACATGGCAATTGCTTTCTTTGCATCCGCGAGCGCCACTGTTTGAGGAGTTGTAACAATCACAGCACCCGTTACAGGAACAGTTTGCACAAGGGTCAGGTGTATATCGCCTGTTCCCGGCGGCATGTCAATGACCAGGTAGTCGAGGTTTCCCCAATCCACGTCTGTGGTGAATTGTCTGAGCGCACTGCTGGCCATGGGACCTCTCCAAACCACTGCCTGCTTTTCATCTACCAGTAATCCTATACTCATCAATTTGATGCCGAACTTTTCAAGTGGCTCAATCATACCTTTCTCGCCTACCTGTTTCATCAAGGGCCGCTCACCACGCACACCAAACATAATGGGCACACTGGGTCCATAAATATCTGCATCCATGAGTCCCACCGATGCGCCGCTTTCAGCAAGCGCGATCGCCAGGTTTGCAGCAACTGTTGATTTTCCAACGCCTCCTTTCCCACTCACTACAGCAATTATATTCTTCACGCCCGGTAATACAGATTTTCCGTCGTGCCGGTTGGAGCTCGTTTGTGAAGTAAACTTCACCTGCACATTCGCAGATTTATTTACCAGCAAATGAATCGCATTGATGCAGGCATTTTTGATCATGTCTTTCATGGGGCATGCCGGCGTAGTGAGTACAACTGTAAAAGACAAATTGTCACCATCGATCTGAATATCCTTCACCATATTCAGCGTGACAATGTCTTTACCCAGATCAGGTTCCTGCACATTACCCAGGGCTTTCAATATATCATCAACTTTCATTCGTCAAACATTTTGTTAAATTCAGATCCAAAATGCAAAGTTAGCTATTCATCATCTTACTTTGTTTATTCCGTGCAATTCAAGTATTTTGCAAGGCCTGAGCAGACTGCATGAAAAAATTTTTACGATACCTTTTTGTCCTATTTTTTGCCCTTCCCTTTGCTGCGAAAGCGCAGTTTGAAACAGTGAAAGATTCCGTCGTTCAATTGTATGGTATAGTGATGACTGCTGACAGTCTGCGAGGCATTCCTGGCGTGAGTGTGATGGTGAAGGGCCAGGGACGCGGAACCATAACAAACGAACAGGGCGTATTCTCCATCGTAGTATTGAAGGGCGACGAAGTTGAGTTCACACACGTGAGCTATAAGCCCGTCATTGCTAAGATTCCCATAGATCTCCAGGGCAACCAACACAGCATGATCCAATTGATGGTGGTAGATACTGTTTATCTGCCAGCCACCATCATCAAACCGAGGCCAACGAGGGCCCAGTTTGAAAGGGACTTCATTAACACGCCCGTCCCTGATGATGACATAGAAATCGCAAGAAAAAATACAGACGAAGCCACCCGCCGCGTGCTCGCAAGGTCGCTCCCGGCCGATGGAAAAGAAAATGCAAACCTCAACCTGAGCAAGGGAGCTCAAAAATACTACTATGCCGGTCAGGCTCCGCCAATCAATCTATTCAATCCTTTTGCATGGAATGAATTTGTAAAAGCGTGGAAGCGCGGCGATTTCAAAAATCACAACTAGCGGGCTTTCAAATCCCAATACTTTTTTCTGGCCCGCACCAAATAAAAATTAATTTTGGACATCCATCCGGATTCAATTTTTAATTCTCTTTCATGATTAAAAAAGTAGCTGTCATTGGTGCCGGAACCATGGGAAATGGTATCGCACACTGTTT